>Ga0310823_100034_pt1 | contig 290630 bp, 274 predicted proteins | sample P4_ome_3_FD_201316 | JGI IMG/M metagenome (GOLD analysis project Ga0310823, IMG submission 201316) | Sorghum-adapted microbial communities from Joint BioEnergy Institute, Emeryville, California, United States - P4_Day56_Rep3 | ecosystem: Engineered > Bioreactor > SSF (Solid state fermentation)...
TCAACCGGGCCGGGCGCCACCCGCCCGGCACCACCCGAAACGCCGAACGGCCGCGCCCCTCACCCGAGCGCGGCCGTTCACGTTTCCGGCTCGTCGCCGTCGTTTATCCGGGGGAAGTGACTAGGCGCCGAGCAGCGCCCGGGCGATCCGCTCGCCGACCACCACGGCCGGCGTGTGGGTCGTCGCCCGCGGGACGCTGGGCATGATCGCGCAGTCGGCGACGTGGCACCCGGCGACGCCGCGGACCTCGCCGCGGTGGTCGACGACCGCGTCCGGATCGCTCGCCGGTCCCATCTTGCACGTGCCGACCGGGTGCCAGTAGTTGTCGATGTTCGCGCGCAGGTGCGCGGGCAGGTCGGCGTCCGGCCCAGGTGTGATCTCGCGCCCGAGCAGCGCGCGCATGGACGGCTGGGCGGCGATCTCACGGAGGATCTCGACGCCCTCGGCCAGGCGCGCGACGTCGCGGCCCTCGGGGTCGGTGAGGAAGCCGTGATCGATGCGCGGCGGCGCCTCCGGGGCGCGGCTGGTCAGCTCGAGCCGCCCGCGCGACAGCGGCGTCAGGACGCTCGCGCCCGCATGCCAGCTCCGGCGCCCGTCGCCGCGCAGGTGCGTCGGGCTGTACGGGAGCAGGTGGAGATCGAAGATCGCCTCGCCGCCGGTCGCCGCCTTCATCATCACCTGCTCGTCGGGGGTCCACCCGGCGGCCTGCGCGGCGTCCATCTCGCGCTCGATCGCCTCCGAGCCCTCCCACGTCAGCAGCGCGAACGGCTGGTCGTGCAGGTTGTCGCCGACGCCGGGGACGTCGGCGACGACGTCGATCCCGAGCCGGCGCAGCGCGTCCGCGGGGCCGACGCCCGAGCGCAGCAGGATCGCCGGACTGCCGTACGTGCCGCCGCACAGCACGACGGTCTGGGCGTGGACCGTCGTGACCTGCCCGCGATGGACGACGGCGACGCCGGTCACGCGCCCGCGGGCGACCAGCACGCGGTCGACGAGCGCGTCGCCGGCGATCCGGAGGTTCTCGCGCGACCGGAGCGGGTCGAGGTAGGCGAACGCGGCGTTGAACCGGATGCCGTCGACGATGTTCACCGACTCCGGGGCGACGCCGACGGTCTCGTCGAGGTCGTTGAGGTGGCGGAGCTGCGGCAGCCCCACAGCCGGCGCCGCGTCGTACCACGCCCGCTGGTACGGCGTGAGCTCGCCGGGCGTGTAGGTCCACACCCGCTGCTGCTCGTCGGCGCGCGCGAACAGCGGCGCCAGCTCGTCGGCCGACCAGCCGGGGTTGCCGAGCGCCGCCCACCCGTCGTAGTCGGCCCGGTGGCCCCAGGTCTGGACGGCGCCGTTGTGGGCCGAGCAGCCGCCCAGGACCCGCGCGCGCTCGAACCGCACGCGCCGGCCGGGGTACGTGTCGCCGGAGTCGTAGCCCCAGTCGTACGACGTCCCGAGCCGCGTCGCGTCGAGGAGGTCCGCCGGCCAGCGCGGATCGCCGAGGGGGCCGGGGTCGGGCCCTGCCTCGAGGAGCAGGACGTCGCGGCCCGCCTCGGCGAGCCGTGCCGCGACCACCGGGCCGGCGGTCCCGCCGCCCGCGACGACGACCTCGGCCTCTCGGGGAAGATCTTGCATACGGCGGAGCATGACAGATTGGATCCATAAGAGGTATCGTGGATCCAATGCAGGTGAGGCCGACGGTGTTCACGGGCGACGTGGTGACGATGGATCCGGCGCTGCCGCGCGCGGGGGCGCTCGCCGTCGCGGACGACACGATCCTCGCGGTCGGCGAGGCCGGTGCGCTCACAGAGGCGTTCCCGGGCGCCCGCGTCGAGGAGCTCGAGGGGACCGTCGTGCCGGGTCTCGTCGACAGCCACCTGCACCTGCAGTGGACGGGCCTGAAGCTCCTGCGCCTCCTCGGCTCCGCCGGCCCGCTCGACGTCGACGAGGCGCTCGCCGCGCTCGACGCGGACGGCGACGCGGCCGTGTGGCCGGACGGCGAGCCGACGCTCGACGAGCGGGTGGCGGCGATCGCTCGCGGCCAGGAGCTGGCCCTCGCGCTCGGGCTGACCGGGGTCGTCGACCCGGCCGTCACGCCTCCCGAGCTCGTCGGCTACGTCGAGGCGCGCCGGCGCGGTGTGCTCACCCTCCGCGTCGTCGCGATGCCGCACGTGCTGCCGGGCGCGGACCACCGGTTCGACGCGCTGGGCCTGCGCACCGGCTTCGGGGACGACGTGCTGCGCCTCGGGCCGGTCAAGATCTACTACGACGGCCAGGGTCGCGCGGGCACGGCGCTCCTGCGTGCGCCCTGGCCCGCCTCCGGCACGCACGGCGTGCGCCTCGTCGATCAGGAGACCTTCCGGCGGCTCGCCCTCCGCTGCGCGCGCGCGAGGTGGGGCGTCGGTGTCCACGTCGTCGGCGGCGCGGGCATCGGTGAGGTGCTCGAGGCCTTCGCGGCCGTCGACGCGGCCGCGCCGATCGCAGGGCTCGGGTTCACCCTCATCCACGCCTACCTGGAGCCCACATCGGAGGACATGGCGCTCGCCGCCCGGCTCGGCGTGACCGTCGCGGCCCAGCCCGCGATCCAGTGGATGAACGGCGGAGGTCTGCTCGACGCGCTCGGCGACCGTGCCCGTGACGCGGCGCCGCTGCGAGACTGGCTCGATGCCGGCGTCGTCGTCGGCGGCGGCTCGGACGGGCCGTACTTCCCGCTCGACCCGCGGCTGGGGCTCTACCAGGCGCGGACCCGCCGCGTGCGCGGCGCCGCCGACCCCGTCGGACCGGGCCAGGCGCTCGACGGGCAGGCCGCGCTCGGGCTGTACACCCGCGGCAGCGCCGCGGTTGCCGGCGACGCCCGGCGCGGCGTCCTCGCCGCCGGCTCGCGCGCTGACCTCGCGGTGTGGTCGGTCGATCCGACGGCCTGCGCGCCGGACGAGCTGCTGGGCGCGCGCGTGCTGCGCACGGTCGTCGGCGGGCAAACGGTCGGTAGGATGGCTTCGGATGGGTGACGGATCGAGCGCCGCCGCGATGGAGCGGATCGCCCTCCTCAGGCTGGTGCCGGTGGCGGTGCTCGGCGGGGTCCTGTCCGGGCTGCTCGGAGTCGGCGGCGGCGTCATCATGGTGCCGTTGCTGGTCCTCTGGCTCGGGTACGACCAGCGCACCGCGCACGCCCTGTCGCTCGGCGCGATCATCCCGATCGCGCTCGGGGGCATCGCCTCCTACGGGATCGCCGGTGAGATCGACGTGCTCGCCGCGCTCGCCCTCACCGCGGGCGCCGTGGTCGGCGCCCGCGCGGGCGCGATCGTCCTGGCGGGCATCGAGCCGGACCGCCTCCAGGTGATCTTCGGCCTGTTCCTCGTGCTCGTCGCGATCACGATGATCGTGCGCTCATGAGCATCGTCGAGGTCGTCGCACTCGTGGCCTTCGGCCTGCTGGCCGGCGCCGGGGCGGGGCTGCTCGGCATCGGCGGCGGGACCGTGATGGTGCCGTTCCTCGTGCTCGTGATCGGGCTCACGCAGCACGAGGCGCAGGCGACCTCGCTGCTGGCGGTGCTGCCGACCTCGATCGTCGCGACGGTCACGCTCCGGCGCCGCGGGGTCGGCGACCTGCGGACGTCGTTCATCATCGGCGGCGTCGGCATCGCGGGCGCGCTGGCAGGCAGCGCGCTCGCGCTGGCGCTCCCCGAGAAGGAGCTCTCGGTCGCGTTCGCGGCGTTCCTCGGCGTGATCGGCCTGAGGATGGCGCGCGACGGCCGCCGGGCCCTGCGGCGGCGCGCGGCCGAGGCTTGACACCTTTCCGCCCTGCGGGATAAGGTCACGACGCTGATGGATCCAGAAGCGTGTATTGTGGATCCATAGAAATCAACGGTCCGGTCGAGGGGACCGGGTGGGTCGCCACATCTGGAGCACCGCTCCACGGAGGAGTTAGATGGAACGCAGCGATCTCATTGACGACATGACCCGGCGCGGGATGCTCCGGCGCGCGGGCATCGCCGCCGGCATGTTGGCCCTGCCCGGCATCTTCGCCGCGTGCGGCGGTGACGACGACTCGTCCGCGACGGGCGGGTCCTCGAGCGGCGGCGGCGAGCCGGGAGAGGATCCCGAGCTCACCAAGCTGCTCGACGCCATCGAGTCCGACACCGTCATCGTCGCCACCTACGGCGGCACCACCGAGGCCGCGCGCAAGAAGGCGTTCTGGGACCCGTTCACGAAGCGCACCGGGTGCAAGGTCGTGACCCCCGACGTCACGGGCACGCTCGGCGACGACCAGCTATCGGGCAAGATCAAGGCGCGGTGGGACGCTTACCACAACTCCGCCTTCCAGACCCTCTACAGCAAGAACGAGGGCAAGAAGCCGCTGCCCGAGGTCCCGATCCAGGAGGACCTCGTCCCCGAATCCGTCCGCCCGTACATGTGGCAGTCGTTCCTGCTCGGCTACGTCACCGGCGGTCTGAAGGGCACCTTCGACACGACGCCCGGGCACCCGTCCGACTTCTTCGACACCAAGAAGTTCCCGGGCAAGCGGGCGTTCCCGACGTCGTTCTACATCGACGGCGTCAAGGAGTACGCGCTGCTGGCCGACGGTGTCTCGCCGGACGAGCTGTACCCGCTCGACATCGAGCGGGCGAACGCCAAGATCGCGTCGATCTGGGACGACCTCGTCTTCTACGAGGCCTACCCGCAGATCCAGACGTTCCTGACCTCGAAGACCGTCTCCATGGCCTGGTGCCCGAGCGGCATCCTCGCGGCGATGCCGGCCAAGGGCTTCGAGGTCGACATCGTCTGGGAGCTCGCGGTCACGTCCTGGAACAACGAGACGATCATCCCGGACGCGCCGCACATGGACGCCGTGAAGGCGCTCGCGGCGTGGTGCATCGACCCCAAGCGCCAGGCGGTCTTCTGCGAGATGACCAACTACGGCCCGTCGACGCAGGCGGCGCTCGACGCGCTGCCCGAGAAGGTCAAGCAGAACGTGCCGAACGCGCCGGGCCGGAACACCGTCCCGCTGAACGACGAGTACTACGCCGAGAACTACGACATGCTGTACGCCGACCACGAGAAGCTCTTCAAGTCCCAGGGCTGACCCGCCGTCACGACGCGTTCGCGCATGACCGCGACAAGCCCCCCGAGACCCGGAGGCGCCGCTGTGGCCCTGCGACCCGAGTCGCGGCTGCGCGGCGCCCTGGGCGGGACCGGGGCGAAGTGGCTGCTGGCGCCGCCGCTCGCCTTCATCACCTTGGTCCTGCTCGTGCCGCTCGGCTACGTCGTCGTCCTGAGCTTCGACGGCGGGTTCGGCGCAGCGCTCGACAACGAGACGTTCCTCGACTCGATCCCGCGGACGTTCCTCCTGGCGTTCACGGTCACGCTGTTCGCGACGATCCTCGGGACGGCGTACGCGATCGCCCTGGCGGTCGCGCCGCGGGGCATCGCGATCGTGATGACGCTGTGCCTCTTCACGATCTTCTGGATGTCGCTGCTCGTGCGCACGTACGGGTGGCTGCTCCTGTACCTCCCGCAGGGCGGCCTGTACTGGGCGCTGAACAACCTCGGGCTGCGCGACGAGCCGCTCGGCATCTTCCAGACCGACTGGGCCGCCCACCCGGCGATGGTCCACATCATGCTCCCGTACGTCGTGCTGCCGGTCTACGCCGCGATGCGGCAGATCGACCCGACGCACCTGCGGGCCGCGCGCACGCTCGGCGCCCGGCCGCCGCGGATCCTGTTCCGGGTGCTGCTCCCGCAGCTCAAGCTCGGCGTGATCTCCGCGAGCGTGCTCGTGTTCATCATGTCGCTCGGCTTCTACGTCACGCCGGTGCTGCTCAGCGGGCCGACGAACCCGACCGTCGCGGCGGTCATCGGCGGGCAGCTCCAGGTGCCCGGCGCCGGCCCGGTCGCGGCGGCGATGAGCGTGCTCCTGCTCGCCGTCATCGCGGTCGTCTACGCGGTCTCCGACCGGATCTTCCGCATCAGCGAGCAGTGGGGGGCGGCCCGATGACCCGTGAGCTGCGCGCCAGCCTCGGCCTCGGACGGTTGCCGTTCATCGTCCTCGGCCTCCTCACCGCGGTGTTCCTGCTGCTGCCGCTGCTGATCATCGTGCCGACGTCGTGGAGCGAGAGCCAGTTCGTGGAGTTCCCGCCGCCGGGCTTCTCGCTCCAGTGGTACGAGCAGGCGTTCCAGGACCCGGCCTGGACCGACGCGATCAGGACGTCGCTCGGGATCTCGCTGTGGGCGAGCCTCATCGCCACCGTGATGGGGACCGCCGCGGCACTCGGGATGCGCCGCCTGGCCGCCGGCAGGGCCGCGCGGGTCGCGCGGAGCCTGTTCATCCTCCCGCTGGCCATCCCGTACGTCGCCTACGCGCTCGGCGTCTACAACATCTTCGATCGCGTCGCCGTGGACCTGCTGGACTCGCGCTATCCGCTGATCCTCAGCCAGTCGATGATCTCGTTCCCGCTCGTCTACGTCGTCGTCTCGGGGGCGATCGCCGGCATCGACCCGCGGCTCGGCCGCGCCGCGGCCACGCTCGGTGCGCGCTGGCCGACGATCGTCTGGAAGATCGAGCTCCCGCTCATCCGCGCAGCGATCTTCGGAGGGTGGATCTTCGCGTTCGCGCTGTGCTTCGACGAGGCGACGCTCCCCCTGTTCCTGGCGCCGGTCACGGAGACGACGCTCGCCCAGCAGCTCTTCAGCTCCGCCCAGGACACCGCCGAGCCGACCCTGTCGGCCGTCTCGACCGTGATCACCACCGCGGCCATCATCGTGATGACGATCGGAAGCCTGTTCGTGGCGCGCGCCGCGGCGCGGGCCTCAGCCGTGAAGACCACCCCAGAAGAGGAAGCGAGCGCATGAGCGTCAGCCTCAGCCTCCGGGACGTCTGCGTGACGCTCGGGGGCACCGAGATCCTCCACGGCGTCAACCTCGACGTCGCCGAAGGAGAGTTCATCACCCTCCTCGGGCCATCGGGCTCGGGCAAGACCACCACGCTCAACGTCATCGCCGGTCTCGAGGACACGACGCGAGGGCACGTGCTGTTCGACGGCAAGCCCGTCGAGAAGGTGCCGCCCCACCGGCGCGACATCGGGATGGTGTTCCAGTCGTACGCGCTGTTCCCGCACATGACGGTGGGCCAGAACGTCGAGTTCGGGCTCGGCACGCGCAAGACGCCGAAGGCCGAGCGCAAGAAGGCGGTCGAGCGGTCGCTGGAGCTCGTGCGGCTCGCCGGCATGGGCGGCCGGCAGGTCCGCTCGCTGTCGGGCGGTCAGCAGCAGCGCGTCGCGCTCGCGCGCGCGCTCGCCCCGAACCCCAGCGTGCTCCTGCTCGACGAGCCGATGGCCGCGCTCGACAAGCAGCTCCGCGAGACGATGCAGGTCGAGATCAAGCGCATCCAGGAAGAGGTCGCCGTCACCACGGTGGCGGTCACGCACGACCAGACCGAGGCGCTGACGATGTCGGACCGCGTGGCGATCATGCGCGACGGGGTGCTCGAGCAGATCGACTCCCCGGAGGTCCTGTACCGCAAGCCCGCGACGCTGTTCGCGGCGCGCTTCCTCGGCGAGGCGAACCTCTGGCCGGTCGAGGGCGGCCGGATCGCGGGCCTCGACGCGGAGGTCGCGGCGCGCAACGGCACCGCGGTCGTGCGACCGGAGGACGTCCTGCTCGCCACGCGCGCACCCGACCATGCGCCCCGGCTCACCGCGCGGATCCTCGCCTCGAGCTTCCAGGGCACGCGCTACCGGATCGAGGCCCAGCACCCGACGCTCGGCTCGGTGGTGGCCAGCGTGCCGCCCGACGTCGAGCCTGCGACGGTCGCTCCGGGCGTCGAGGTCGAGCTGGCCTGCCGCGTCGCCGGCGGCGCGCACGTCATCGCCGACGTGGAACCCGACCAGCAGCCCGCGGTCGCCGAGCTCGCGTGATCCACACGGTCCTGGGGCCCATCGACGCCGCGGATCTCGGCGCGACGTCGATGCACGACCACCTCATCAGCGACGCGCGGGTGCTGCACGCGCCCGCGCGCGAGCCCGCGCCCGCCGGCGACACGGTCACCATCGAGAACCTCGGGTTCCTGCACTGGAACCTGCTCGCCCTGCCCGACAACCTGGTGCTCGACGACCCCGATCTCGCCGTCGCCGAGCTGCGGCCCGCCGCCGAGCTGGGCCAGCGCTCGGTCGTCGACCTCACGAGCTGGGGGCTCGGCGCCGCGCCCGGGCGCCTGCCGGACATCGCCCGCCGCTCGGGGATGCACGTCATCGCCGGCTGCGGCGTCTACCTCGACCGGCCGCACCCGGACTTCATCGCCGCGCAGGACGAGGCGGAGCTGACCGAGACGTTCCTCCGCGCCCTGGAGGACGAGATCGAGCCCGGCAGCGGCGTGCGCGCCGGCCTGCTCGGCATCATCGGCACCTCCGAGCCCGTGACCGCCGGCGAGCTGCGGGTCCTGCGCGCCGCCGGTGCGGCCGCCGGCCGGACCGGCGCCGCGGTCACGGTGCGCCTCGACCCCTCGGCGCGGCGGGGCCCCTGGGTCCTCGAGGTGCTCGGCGAGGCCGGATGCCCGCCCGAGCAGGTCATCTTCGGCAACGTCGACGAGTTCATCGACCTCGACTACCTGGGCGGGCTGGCCGAGGCCGGCGCGACGCTCGAGTGGTGCTTCGGCAACGAGGCCTACTACCGCGACGGCTACAAGGACCCGACCGACGCGGAACGCCTCGACGGACTCGTCGCCGTGCTCGAGGCCGGGCTCGCCGACCGCTGTGTCCTGGGCTGCTCGGTGTGGACGAAGACCCAGCTCCGCGCCTACGGCGGGATGGGCTACGACCACCTCATGCGGCGGATCGTCCCAGCGCTCGAGCAGCGCGGCGTGCCGGCCGACGCCCTCGACGCGATGCTCGTCCGCAACCCCGCCCGGCTCCTGGACCGCCCATGACGACGCTCCCGCCGCGCCCTGGGCGCATCACGATCGCCGAGCACCGCGAGCGGATGGAGCGCGCCCGCGCCGCCGCGGACGAGGCCGGCCTCGACGGCCTGCTGGCCTGGTCGAGCCGGACCGCGTACTGGGCGGTGCAGTACCTCGCCGGCTACGCGTCCGGCTTCCAGCTCCAGGGCAACGCGCCGACCTTCGGCGACAAGGGGCACTGCGCGCTCGTGCTCCCGGTCGACGGCGAGCCGGTGCTCGTCATGGACCAGCGGGTCGAGCCCGGCAGCGTCGCCGTCGACGACGCCCGCACCGCCGAGGCCATCACGCCGCTGACCGGAGCGGCGCTCCGCGACACGGGGCTCGCCGGCGGGCGGATCGGCGTCGTCGGGACGCAGGCACTGCTCCTGCGCCAGCAGCGCGAGATCGAGGCCGCCGCCGGGACGGAGCTGGATCTCGTGCTCGCCGACCATCTCGTCGAGCCGATGGTGCGGGTCAAGTCCGCGGCCGAGCTCGAACTGTGCCGCTACGCCTCGGCGGTGGGCGCCGCGTGGATGGCGGCGATGATGGAGTCGATCGCGCCCGGCATGACCGAGGCCGACGTCGTCGCCGCGGGGCTGCCCGTCATCCTCGGCGCCGGCGGCTTCCCGATGGACGTCATGTGCGGGTCGGGCAACCCGTCGCGGCCGCAGGCCGACCGGGGCATCCCCGGCTTCGACTCGCGCCGTCCGTTCGAGCGCGGCGACGTGGTCCGCGTCGACGGGTTCGGGCCGGTGCTGGGCTACGGCTGCGACCTGGCGCGATCGGCCTGCGTGGACGCCGAGCCGACCGACGCGCAGCGCGAGGTCCTCGAGGACTGCGTGTCGTTCGTCCGGACGATCCTCGACGCGATGAGGCCCGGGGTGACGCTCGGCGCGCTGCACGACCTCGGCGTGGCGTTCCTCACCGAGCGCGGCCATCCCCCGCACGGGTACTTCGAGGGCTTCTGGCCGGCGTTCGGCCACCAGATCGGCCTGACCACCGAGGGGCCGTTCATCGCCGAAGGGGAGACCGCGGAGCTCGAGCCCGGGATGGTCATGTCGGTCGAGATCGTGATGGGTACGCCGGAGACCGGCGGCCTGACGTTCGAGGAGTCGGTGATCGTCACCGACGACGGGATCGAGCTGCTGACCGGCGACTGCCCGGCCGTCTGGTGGTGAGGCGGGCGCGGATCGCGACCACGGTCGCCGTCCACAGCGCGCCGCCGGCCACGGCGAACGGCGCGAGCTCCTCGACCGGGACCCCGGCGAGGTGCGCCGCGGTCACGCCCTCGCCGGCGCGGCCTCGGCCATCGCCCGCTTGAAGTCCTCGACGGTCACGAGCGCGTCGCGCTGCAGGTACTCGATCGCCTTCAGCGCCGCCTCGTGCGCCTCGACCGACGAGCCGCCGACGGCGTCGGTCGCGACACGCACGAAGTAGTCGTGCTGGTGGGCGTCGACCGCGGTGTAGTGGATGCACACGTCGGTCAGGCCGCCGACCAGCAGTACGGTCTTCGTGCCGTACGCGCGCAGCACGAGGTCGAGCTCGGTGCCGAAGAAGGCCGAGTAGCGCCGCTTGCGGATGACGAACTCGTCCGGGCGCGGATCGAGCCCGTCCACGAGCTCCGTCGCCGGGTCGCCCTCGATGCAGTGCGGGCCCTCGGCGCCGTCGAGCTCGCGCCCGATGTCGACGAGCGACGGCTTGTGGACCTCCTGGATGAAGATCACCGGCGTCCCCTGCTCGCGCGCGTAGGCGACGAGCTCGACGATCCGCTGGATGCGCTCGGCTCGGCCCGGAGTGGTGGGAATCCCGGGCGTATCGGAGACGGACTCGCCCTTCTGCACGTCGACGACGACCAGGGCGTACGGGGCGGGGGCGTTCATGGCCCGAGTGTAGGCGGATCCAGATCGTCATTCAATGGATCCAATATCCGGTGGCCGAAGCCGTCCTCGACAGCGGCGCCGATGCGCAGGAGCGCCGCGTCCTCGCGGTGGCGGCCCACGAGCTGCAGGCCGACCGGCAGGCCGTCCGCGGTGAACCCGGCCGGGGTCACGAGGGCGGGATGGGCCATCGCGGTCACGCGCGTCGCGCACCGCTGCCAGACGAAGTAGCGGTCGAACTCGACGCCGTCGATCTCCCGCACCCATTCGACGTCCACCGGGGGCGCGGGGACCGGCGTCGCCGGGGTGATCAGGACGTCGTGCTCGCGCAGGAGGGCGGCGGTGGCCCGGTGCAGCTCGGTGCGCCGGGCGTACGCGCGGGCCAGGCGGTCCGCCGTGATCCGCGCGCCCTCCTCGACGTTGCGGACGTAGTCGGGGCGCAGCAGGTCACGGTGCCGGGCGACGTCCTCCCGGCCGTAGGCGAAGAAGTTGAACAGCTCGATCGTCTCCCACGCCTCGTCGACGCCGTCGAGCGGCGGCTCGGCGTCGGTGACGACGCACCCGAGATCCTCGAGACGCCGGCGTGCCTCGGCGTGGACGCGGCGGATCTCGGGATCGATCGGCAGGCCGCCGAGGTCCGCGCTCCAGGCGATCCGGAGGCCGGTGAGCGGCCGTGGCTCGAGCCCTGCGTAGCGCTCGGGCCGGAGGCCGAGCGGCCAGCGATCGTCGAGGCCGGCGATGCCCTCGAGCAGGAGCGCGGCGTCGCGGCTGTCGCGCGCCATCGGCCCGAGCACCGCGTGCGGGTCCCACGCGTCACCCGCGCGGCCGGACGGCACGCGGCCGGCCGACGGGCGCAGCCCGACGACGCGGCAGAAGGCCGCCGGGTAGCGGATCGACCCGCCGCTGTCCGAGCCGTCGGCGATCGGCACCATGCCGGCCGCCAGCGCCGCGGCGGCGCCGCCGCTGCTCCCACCTGCGTGGCGATCGAGCGCCCACGGGTTCCGGGTGACGCCGAACACCTCGTTGAACGACAGGACGCCGAGGCCCGCCTCCGGCGTGTTCGTCTTGCCGAGGATGATCGCCCCGGCCCGCCGCAGCCGCTCGGCCAGCACGCTGTCGCGGGCCGCCGGCGGCGCGTCCGCGTGCGCGAGCGAGCCGTGCGTCGTCGGCAGCCCGGCGACGTCCATGAGGTCCTTGACCGCGGTCGGAAGCCCGTGGAGCGGGCCGAGCGCCTCGCCCCGTGCGACCGCCCGGTCGGCCGCGTCGGCGGCGGCGAGCGCCTCGCGCTCGGGGACCATCGCGACGATCGCCCCGACGCGCGGGTTGGTCTCGGCGATCCGGTCCAGGTGCGCGCGCATGACCTCGCGCGCGGCGACGTCCCGCCTGCGGATCGCCGCGGCGAGCTCACGCGCCGGCCAGGCCCAGAGCGGGGCGTCCGGCGTCACGCCGCACTCCTCCTCGCGATCGCTGCCACCCCGTCGACGAGCGCATCGAGATCGGCCCGGTCGGTGTAGACGTGGGGCGCCGCGCGGACGACCCCCTCCAGGCCGCGGCCGCCGAGATCCCAGCGGCCGTGCGCGGCCGGGACCGCGACGACGTGGACCCGGCGATCCGCCAGCGCGGCGGCGACGTCGCGCGCCGGCAGGCCGGCGACGGTGAACGTGACGATCGCGCTCGGCGACCGGGGCGGGTCGGTGACGACCACCCCCGGGATCTGCGCGAGGGCGTCCCGCAGCTCCGCGGCGAGCGGGATGAGGTGGGCGGCGATCGCGGCGGGTCCCAGGGCGAGCGTCTCGTCGATTGCGTTGCCGAGGCCGAGCCGCAGGGCGTGCGACGCCTCCCAGGTCTCGAAGCGATGGGCCAGGGGGACCGTCTCCCACGCCCGGTCCGCCGACCAGTCGGTCCCGCGGACGTCGGGGATCTCGGGCTCGAGCCCGAGCCCCGCGCGGACGTACAGCACGCCGGTCCCGCGCGGCGCCCGGAGGAACTTCCGGCCGGTCGTGACGGCGATGTCGCAGCCGATCGCCTGGACGTCGACCGGCATCTGGCCGGCCGACTGGGTGGCGTCGAGGGCGAACGTCACCCCCGCGGCGCGCGCGAGCGCGCCCGCCTGCTCGACCGGTTCGACGAGCCCCGACGAGGTCGGCACGTGGCTCAGGGCGAGCAGCCTGGCGGGCCGGGATAGCGCGTCCTCGAGCGCCCCGAGGTCGACGGCGCCGTCCCCGCCGTTCGGGAGGACCTCGACGACGATCCCGCGCTCGCGCTCGAGCGCGAGCAGGTGCAGCGCGCAGCTCACGTAGGCCGAGCGGGACAGGAGCACGCGGTCGCCCTCGGCGAGCCGCAGGGCGCCGATCGCGCGGCGCCATCCGACGGTGGCCGAATCGGTCAGCGCGATCTCGGCGGCGTCGGCGCCGAGCAGCGCGGCGGCCGACGCGTACACCGCGTCGAGCCGCTCCCGCGCGGCCGCCGCCGCCTCGTAGGCCCCGATGTGCGCCTCGAGCTCGAGGTGCGCCACGACCCGGTCGAGCGTGCGCCGCGTCGGGAGCGCGGCGCCGGCGGCGTTGAAGTGGTGCGCGGTGCTCGCGCCCGGCGTCGCGGCGCGGGCCGCCTCGACGTCGATCGGCCGGGTCACCGCCGGCGCCCCCGTCCCTGGTGTCGGCCGCGCGACCTCACACGAACAGTGCGTCGCCGTCGGCGCGCGGATCGGAGGCGGCCTCCACGCCGTCCGGGCCGGCGCGGACGACCTGGGCGTGGCCGGCGAGATCCGACGGGCGGTCGGACCGCGCGACCGCCACGCCGCCGGCCTCGGCGCTCCCGGTGGGCGCATCCGCGCCCGGCTCGGCCAGCACGGTCTCCTGTTTGAAGCCGATGTCGCGCACGCCGACGACCCAGCGCGGCCGCGCGAGCGCGGCGGCGAGCTCGGCGGACGGATCGGCGAGGTCCGGGGCGAGCTGGGCGAGGATCTGCGGCTGCGCCCGCCCGCCCTGGCAGCCCGCCGCCACGACCAGATCGCCCGGCGCGGTCACGACGAGCGGGCAGAGCGTGTGCGGCGGCCGCGCCCGGGGCGCGACTGCGCCGGGATGCCCGTCGACGAGGCTGAAGGCGCTGCCGCGGTTGTGGCAGACGATGCCGGTCTCCGGCTCGAGGATCCCGGCGCCGAAGGACATGAACACGCTCTGGATGAGCGACACGGCGGTGCCGTCGCCGCTCGCGGCGGCGACGGCGACCGTGTCCCCGGAGGCACGTTGCGCCGGGAGCGGAGGAGGGCACGCCTCCGGAGTCATGAGCCCCTCGAGATCGATCGGCCCGAGCGCGGGGTCCCCGAGCAGCGCGTCGCGGGCGGCGGTCGCGGCGCGCACCGCCTCGAGCGTGAGCGGGCCGCCGCCGGCCTCGAGGGAGCGGAGCAGTGCGAGCAGCGTGACGCCCTGGGTCGGGGGCGGCGCGACGTGCCACGTGGCGCCGAGCGCGTCGGTGGCGAGCGGCGCGGCCTGCTCGGCGCGGTGCGCGGCGAGGTCGTCGGCGGTGTGGGCGCCGCCGAGCCGGCGCAGGCCCGCGACGAGCGCCTCGCCGACCGAGCCGCCGTAGAACGCGCCGATGCCGTCGGCGGCGATCGTGCGCAGCGTCGCCGCCAGGCGGGGCTGGACCATCGTGTCGCCGACGCCGAGCGGCGTGCCGCGCGGCATGAGGAGCGCCTTGAGGCCGGGGTCGGCGGTGATCGCGTCGCGGCGCTCCTGGATCGCGGCGGCGAGGCCGGGCACGACCTCCACCCCGCCGGCCGCGAGGTCGGCAGCGCGGAGCAGATGGTCGCGCAGCGGGATCGTGCCGTGTGCCGTCGCGAGCGCCTCCCACCCGGCGAGCACGCCGGGGACCGTCACCGCGTGCGCGCCCGTCAGGCGCTCGCCGCGCGCGCGGAGCTCGGCGGCCGGGATCGCGGCGGGGGCGCGTCCGGCCGAGAGGTGCGCGACGACCGTCCCGTCCGGGGCGCGGACGAGCGCGACGAGGTCACCGCCCAGCGCGCACTGGTGCGGGTAGACGACGGTGAGCGTCACGGCGGCGGCGAGGGCCATGTCGACGGTGTTGCCGCCCGCGCGCGCAGCCTCGCGCGCGGCCTCGAGGGCCGCGCGGTGGGGCGCCGCGATCGCCGCCGCCGCAGCGCTCAAGCCGGGATCCCCTCGATGAGGACGGCGCGGCCGAAGGCGGCCTCGCTGCCGACGAGCGGGACGGGCAGCGCGGCGAGCAGGTACTCGCCGGCCTCGACGGCGCGCAGGTCGACGACCTCGAGGATGATCACGCCGGCCGGGCAGAGGATGTTGTGGACCGGCCAGGTCTCCTCGCCGGCGGGCGAGTCGATCGTGAGGAAGTCGATCCCGACGAGCCGGACGCCGCGCTCGACGAGCAGTTCGGCCGCGCCGGCGTCGAGGCCGACCCACGTGCCCTTCTCGGTCTGCTGCAGCGCCCCCTCGGAGTTCGCGGTCTTCAGGAGCACGCGCTCGTCGGACCCGAGCCCGGCGTCGACGAGGTCCTGCGCGGAGATCTCGGTCCCCGTGACCCCGGTGAGGTCGAGCACGCGGCACGGCCCGACGAAGCGCTCGACCGGGATCTGCTCGATCGTCTCGCCGCCCGCGACGAAGTGGGCGGGGGCGTCGAGGTGCGTGCCGGTGTGCGAGCCGATGAGCCACCGCGACACGTCGCCGGGGTCGCCGGCGGCGATCGACTCGACCATCGTCTTCTCGGGCCGGCGCCCGTAGTGGAGCATCCCGGGACCGACCGGGACGGAGATGTCGTGGATGCGCATGCCGCTCACCGGTTCAGCAGTCGCCGGGGGTTGTCGACCATGATCTTCTGGATCGTCGCCTCGTCCGCGCCGGCGATCTCGCGCAGGGCGGGGACGATCCGCTTGAACAGGTGCTCGTAGCCGAAGCCGCCGTTGTGCTTGAGGTTCGCCTGCGCCCAGGTGTCGCACGCGATGACGAGCTGGTCGCCGTAGCCCTCCGACAGCAGCCACGTCGCCATCTCGATCCGCTCGGCGTCGCTCGGGTTCCGGACGGCGAGCGAGCCGTAGAGGAAGTCGGACCCGAACGTGTCGTACTCGAGGATCGCGCCGGTCTCGGCGACCGCCTCGTGGTACCCGCGGTCGAGCACCTCGTCCATGTGGCTGAGGATGATCCGGTCGGCGGGCATGCCCTCGGCGAGCAGCGCCTCGACCACTGCCAGGCCGTCCTGGCCGCGCCAGGAGAGGTGCACGTTCACCGCCGCGCCGGTCTCCGCGCCCGCGCGTCCGGCGGCGGCGAGCACCCGCCACTCGCTCTCACGCGGGGGATGGTTCGTGCCGATCTCGCCGATGAGTGCGGGAAGGATGCCGGTGTCGTCGATCCCCTCGCGCAGGTCGCGCAGGAGGCGCTCGGTGAGCTCGTCGACCGACGCCGACGCGACCCATTCGGGGTGGCACTCCTCGACGTACCAGCCGCAGCCCACGATGATGTGGACGCCCGACTCGCGCGAGATGCGGGGCAGCTCGGTCAGTCGGCGCCCCATGCCCTCGAGCGTCAGCTCGACCACCGCCGACCCGCCGGCCGCGCGCACGTCGCGCAGCTCGGAGATCGCGACCTCCGGGTCGTGCAGCCGGAGGTTCGCGGGGATGGAGAGGGCGTTCCACCGGACGTAGCCCAGGTTGCCCGGGTGCACGCGGTCGTTGTCCGGCGGGGGCGTCTCCGCCGACGGCTTGGCCCAGACGCTGATATCGCTGAGCAGGTGCTCGTGCATCGACGTCGGGCCGAGCTCGCTCGGGTCGATCGGACCGAGAACAGTGTGGATCGGCATCGTTTGGGATCCTACATTGCCAGAGTTGGATCCACACTGCTAGGGTCTGGCGGCCTCTCGCATCACTCCCCTCGCGCCGGTTGCGGCGCGAACCGAAGGAACGAGGTTTGCAGGTGAGTACGCTCGCACCAGGATCCGGTTTTCCCACGACAGCAGCGCATCCGCTGGATCCCCTGTCCCCCGCGGAGATCGACGCGATCGCCGCGGCGGTGCGCGCGGACGGGCGTCTCGGCGGACTGACGCGCTTCTGGGGCGCGACGCTCGACGAGGACGTCGCACGCCGCACCGGTGAGCGCCGGGTGGAGGTCCACGCGATCGACCCCGAAGCGCACCGCGCCTACCGCGTGACCGTGCGCCTGACCGGTGACGACAGCGCCGAGGCGATCGAGTGGACCGAGGTCGACCACACCCGCCCCGGCATCACCTCCGCCGAGTCGCGCGCGGCGGCGGCCGCCTGCCGCGAGGACCCGCGGTTCCTCGAGGCGCTGGCCAAGCGTGGCATCCACGACGCGAGCCTCGTCTGGATCGACGCGGAGACGATCGGCGGGTTCGTGCCCGAGAAGTACGCCGGGCGGCGCCTCGCGTGGGGCAGCGTCTGGTACCGGACCCACGAGGCCGACAACGGCTACGCGCGGCCGATCGGGAACCTCGTCCCGATCATGGACCTCGAGACGGGCGAGGTGCTCGAGATCGAGGACACCGGCGCCCTGCCGGTGCCGCAGGAGGGCGGCAACCACCGCTCGGGCGACTGGGGCCCGGACCGCACCGATCTCAAGCCGCTCGAGATCCACCAGCCCGAGGGCCCGAGCTTCACGGTCGACGGCTGGGAGGTCCGCTGGCAGAAGTGGCGCTTCCGCGTCGGGTTCACCTACCGCGAGGGCCTCGTGCTCTACGACATCGCCTACGAGGACGACGGCGAGACCCGCTCGGTCCTCAAGCGGGCCGCGGTGAACGAGATGTACGTGCCGTACTTCGACACGAGCCCGACGCAGTTCCGCAAGAACTTCTTCGACTGGGGCGAGTACGGCGCCGGCCAGATGACGACGTCGCTCACCCTCGGCTGCGACTGCCTCGGACTCATCCACTACTTCGACGCGGCGCTCCTCGACGCCGACGGCAGCACGCGCCTCATCAAGAACGCGATCTGCATGCACGAGGAGGACTTCGGGACCCTCCACAAGCACGTCAACTCGCGCACGGGCGAGGGCGAGGTGCGGCGCATGCGACGGCTCGTCGTGTCGAGCTTCGTCACCGTCGCCAACTACGACTACGGCTTCTACTGGAACTTCTACCAGGACGGTTCCATCGAGCTCGAGCTGCGCCTCACCGGCATCCTCTCGGTCGCGAACATCGGCGACGGCGAGGAGCCGCCGTACGGGCGCATGGTCGCCCCGAACGTCCAGGCCCCGACGCATCAGCACTACTTCGCGCTCCGGCTCGACACCGCGGTCGACGGCGAGCGCAACCGCCTCGTCGAGGTCCACGCCGAGCCCGAGACCGACCCGGCGAAGAACCCGTACGGCAACGCCGTCAAGACGGTCCGCACCCCGCTGACCACCGAGACCGCGCGCGACAACGACCCGACGATCGCGCGGCACTGGCGCATCGAGAGCACCGCCCGCCGGAACCGGTACGGCGAGCCGACCGCGTTCCGCCTGGCGATCAAGAACACGACGCGGCCGTTCTACGACCCCGAGTCGGTGGCGGCGAAGCGCGCGCCGTTCGTCAACCACCACCTGTGGGCGACGCCCTACGACCCCGAGCAGCGGTACATCGGCGGGGAGTACCCGAACCAGGCCGAGCCGGGCGAGGGCGGCATCCACGAGTGGCAGCAGGCGCAGCGCTCGATCGACGGCGCCGAGCTCGTGCTCTGGCCGGTCGTCGGCGTCCACCACATCGTCCGCCCCGAGGACTGGCCGATCATGCCGGTCGAGCGGGCGTACGTGCGGATCGACCCCGACGGCTTCTTCGACCGGAGCCCGGCGCTCGACGTGCCGCCGCCGAAGGCCTGCCATCCGGACGGGTCGTCCTGCCACTGATGACGTCGGCGCGCGTCGTCGTCGGCGACCTGCTCACCATGGACCCGGCGCGCCCGCGCGCCGAGGCGATGGCGGTCCGGGGCGGCCGGATCCTCGCGGTCGGGACACGGGATGAGGCGCTGGCCGCCGCCGGTCCCGGAGCAGCGGTGCAGACCGTCCCCGGGGACGGGGTCGTCGTGCCCGGGTTCAACGACTCGCACGTCCACATGCTCTACGCGGGGCTCGAGCTGCGCCGCCCCGACCTCTCGGGCGCCCGCAGTGTCGGGGAGGTGCTCGACACGGTCGGGCGCGCGGCGCGGAGCGCCGAGGACGCCGACTGGGTCTACGCGGTCGGCAACTTCGAGGTCGAGGACCTCGCCGAGCAGCGGCTGCCGACCCGGGCCGAGCTCGACGAGGTCGCCGGCCGGGTGCCGGTGTTCATCGACCAGCGCACGCACGACGCGATCGTCAACAGCGCCGCGCTCGAGCGGGCCGGGATCGACCGGACGACGCCCGATCCGGTCGGCGGCACGATCGAGCGCGACGCCGACGGCGAGCCCACCGGACGCCTGGTCGAGCGGCCCGCGTTCGAGCTCGTCTGGCGGCACATCCCGCCCGTCACCCGCGCGGCGATGCGCCGCGCGCTGCGCGAGATCCAGCCGCGGTTCCTCGCGGCCGGCATCACGGCGGTCCAGGAGCCGGGGCTGACGAGCGAGGAGATGGCCGCCTTCCAGGACGCCTGGGCCGGAGGCGAGCTGACCGTGCGCACCACCGCGATGCCGCTCGTCGACCCGGCGGTCCCGTTCGAGGAGCTGGCCCAGAGCATGAGCGGGGTCGGGATGCGCACGGGCTTCGGCGACAGCCGCCTGCGCCTCGGCGGCCTGAAGGTCTACTACGACGGCACCGGGTCGTTCGGCACGGCGCTGATCCGGGAGCCGTGGCCGACGGACGGCGGCGACGGCGACGGACCGCCGTACGGGACGCGCGTCATGCCGCACGAGAAGCTCGTCGACATCGCGCGGTTCTGCGCGCGCGAGCGCTGGTCGCTGGGCGTGCACTGCGTGGGCGGCGCGGCGATCGACGAGGTCCTCGACGCGTTCGCGCAGGCCGACGCCGAGCATCCGATCGCGGACCTGCGCTTCACGCTCATCCACGCCTACCTCTGGCCGTCGCCGGAGAACATCAGGCTCGCCGAGAAGCTCGGGGTCGTCGTCGCGCTCCAGCCGTCGCTGCACTGGCGCGTCGCGCCGCGGCTCATCGCGATGTTCGGCGAGGAGGCGGTCGCGCGCGCGACGCCCGTCCGATCCTGGCTCTCCGGGCGCACCCGCGTCGCGGGAGGCTCGGACGGCCCGGACTTCCCGCTCGACCCGCTGTTCGGGATCTGGCAGGCGTGCACCCGCCACGTCCGTGAGCGCGACGAGCCGCTCGGGCCGCACGAGATCATCTCGCCGGCGGAGGCGCTCGAGCTGTGGACGACGCGCTCGGCCTACGCGTGCTTCGCCGAGCACGAGCGCGGGCGCCTCGCGCCCGGGCAGCTCGCGGACTGGGTCGTGCTGTCGCTCGACCCGCTCACGGTCCCGCCGAACGACATCCGCGACGCGCTGGTGCTGCAGACCGGGGTGGGTGGCGAGGTCGTCCACGAGAGCTGAGATGGCGCTCGGCCTGCAGGACGCAGCGATCCGCGACGGGCTCCGGCCGCTGGTGACGCGCGCGCTGATCGCCGAGCATCGGCGGGCCCCGTTCGGCCCGCACTCGCCGGATCTCACCCGGGTGCTGGACTTCCTGCGGCGCAACCCGGACCCCGAGCTGCCGCGCTATCTGGTGCTCGACGAGGGCGCGTGCTTCCGCATCGCGATGCGCGCGCCCGACCGGGAGGCGCCGCCGCTCCCCGCCGACGCCGAGCGCTTCCCCGATCGTGCCGCCGCCGAGCACGGCGTCTTCCTCCGGCGCCTGCGTGACTACGGGCTGCTCGCATGACCGGCGCGCGCTCGCTCGGGGTGGTCGGGTACGTCGGGGCGCCCGCGGTGTCGCCCGGCGAGTCGCTGCCGCTGCACGTCGCGACCGACGAGCCCACCTGGTCGGGGCGGCTCGTCCGCCTGTACGCGCTCGAGATCGCGTCCGCGGGCGTCGAGCACCGCGAGCGGGAGGTCGAGGGCGGCCCGAGGTTCACCCACGAGGCGATCCCGCAGCACACTCCGGTCGGGTCGTACGTCCGTGCCGACCTGCACGAGCCGGTCGACCTCGGCGCCGGCCTGACGGTGGCCGCGCTCGTGCTCCCGACGCTGCCGGGCGAGGGCGAGCAGCACTGCATCGCCCAGACGGCGCCGGGCGCCGGCTGGGCGCTCGGGCTCGACGCGCGGGGCGCGGCGGCGTTCACCGTCCACACGGCCGCCGGCCCGGTGACGGCCGCGACCGCGCAGCCGCTCGTGCGTCGCTGCTGGTACCTCGTGACCGGCGTGCTCGACCGGGCCGCGGGCCGGGTGCGCGTCACGGCCGTCCCGCACGGGACCCTGGTCTCCAACCGCGTGATCGAGGGGCGCGGCGACCGGCAGGCGGCCGACGCCGCGCTGCCCGGCGCGCCGGCGCTCGCGCCCGGGGCGCCGGTGCTCCTCGGCGCGGGCGGCCTCGAGCACGAGGTCGTGCCGCACACGAACTTCGACGGGCGCCTGGACCGGCCGGTGATCGTCGCGCGCGCGATGGACGACGCGAGCGCGTGCGCGCTGCCGTTCACGCCGCCGGTGGACGACCACCGCACGATCGCCGCCTTCGACCTGGCGCACGGCATCGGGCCGCGCGGGTTCGCCCGCCCCAGCCACGTCCACGACGCGGGCCCGCACGGCCACCACGGCGTCGCGGTCAACCACCCGACGCGGGCGGTCACCGGACACAACTTCGACGGCGACGTCCAGGACTTCCGGTACGCCCCGGAGCAGTACGCGGCGATGCACTTCCATCGCGACGCCATGACCGACTGCCGCTGGACACCGCAGGAGGACGTCGCGATCGCGCCCGACCTGCCGAGCGGCGTCTACGCCATCCGCCTCAGCGCGGGCGAGCACGAGGACCTCGTGCCGTTCGTCGTCCGGCCGCGCACGCCGTCGGCCCCGGTCCTGCTCGTCCTGTCGACGAACTCCTACCTGGCGTATGCGAACGACCACGTCGCGGTCGACAGCCCGAGGGTGCAGGCCTGGATGGGCGCGGTCCCGGCGCTCGACGCGTTCGAGCGGATGCGGTATGCGCACCGCGAGCTCGGCCCGTCGCTGTACGAGTGGCATCTCGACGGCACGGGGGTCTGCCACTCGAGCTGGCACCGGCCGATCCTCACGATGCGCCCCCAGGCCTACAACCACAACGGCCCGGTCTGGCAGTTCCCGGCGGACATGCAGATCGTCGACTGGCTCGACCGGCGGGGCATCGCGTGCGACGTGGTGACCGACCGCGACGTCCACGACGGGGGTGCGCCGCTGCTGTCGCGGTACGCGTGCGTGCTGACCGGCTCGCACCCCGAGTACGAGACGGGTCCGATGCTCGACGCGTTCGAGGAGTACGTCTCGGACGGCGGGCGCCTGTGCTACCTGGGCGGCAACGGCATGTACTGGGTCACCGCGTACGACCCCGAGGACCCGCACGTCATCGAGATCCGCCGGGCCGAGGGGACGCAGGCGTGGCAGGCACCTCCGGGGGAGCGGCACCTGAGCTTCACCGGCGAGCCCGGCGGCACCTGGCGCTCGCGCGGGCGTGCGCCGCAGAAGTCGATGGGCGTCGGATTCGTCGCCCACGGCAACCCGCGCAGCGGCGCGCCGTACGTCCGCGTGGTCGCGGACGACGCGCCCGGCGCGTGGGTGTTCGAGGGCGCCGGCGTCGAGCAGGGCGCCACGTTCGGCGAGCATGGCGTGATGGGCGCCGCGGCGGGCATCGAGGTCGACGCGGTCGACCCCGAGCTCGGCACGCCGGCCGGCGCGATCGTCCTCGCGTCGTCGGTGGGCCACTCGGACGACATGCTCGAGGCGCGCGAGAACTTCAACATGACGAGCCGGGCGCTCGGCGGCAGCCGGAACCCGAAGGTGCGCAGCGACATGGTGCTCGTCCCGCGCGTCGGCGGCGGCGCGGTGTTCTCGACAGGATCGATCGCGTGGGCGTCGAGCCTGTCGCACGACGGCTACGACGGCGCGGTGTCGCGCGTGCTCGCAAACGTCGTCGAGCGGTTCGTGGCGGGCGACCCGGTCGTCTGACGGTTGTGTATCGGATCCATTCTGTGATAGTTTGGATCCAAAGCTTGAACTCCGGTCAGGAGGACGTGATGCCGAACATCGGCCCGATGGAGCTCATCATCCTGTTGGTCCTCGCGCTGCTGGTCCTGGGACCGAAGCGCCTGCCGGCGGCGGGCCGCGCGCTCGGCAGCGGCATCCGCGAGTTCAAGGCGGGGATCGGAGGGAAGGTCGATGAGCGGCGCCCTGAGCTCGCCGAGTCCGAGCGCACCTGAGCGCGCGGGCACGAAGGCCGGGAACGCGCGTCTCATCGTCCGCTGCCCCGACCGGCCCGGCATCATCGCGGCGATCTCGCGGTTCCTCTTCGAGCGGGGGGCGAACATCGTCGAGTCCAGCCAGTACTCGGACGGCACGTTCCTGCTGCGGATCGTGTTCACCGCGCCGTCGGTCGACGAGGACGCGCTCGCGACGTTCGAGGCCGAGTTCGCGGAGGAGGTCGCGGCCCCGTTCGACATGGAGTGGCGGCTCGAGCTCGCCGACCGGCCGAAGCGCGTCGCGATCTTCGTGTCCAGGTACGACCACTGCCTGCTCGACCTGCTCTGGCGCGCGCGGCGCGGGGAGCTGCCGATCGACGTCGGCGTCGTGATCTCCAACCACCCCGACCTCGAGCCGCAGGTCGAGCCGTTCGGCGTGCCGTACGTGCACATCCCCGTGACGAAGGAGACGAAGGCGCAGGCCGAGGCCGAGCAGCTCCGCGTGCTCGGCGGACGCTACGACCTCGTCGTCCTCGCGCGGTACATGCAGATCCTCACCGGCGACTTCCTCGAGAAGGTCGGCTGCCCCGTGATCAACATCCACCACTCCTTCCTCCCGGCGTTCAAGGGCGCGGGGCCGTACGAGCGCGCCAAGCGGCGCGGGGTCAAGCTCATCGGCGCGACCGCCCACTACGTGACCGAGGACCTCGACGAGGGTCCGATCATCGAGCAGGGCGTCGTCCGGGTGGGTCATCGCGACACGGTCGCCGATCTCGAGCGGCGCGGCGCCGACGTGGAGCGCACGGTCCTGTCGCGCGCTGTCGCCTGGCACTGCGAGGACCGCGTCCTGCGCGTCGGCGAGACGACGGTGGTCCTCTAGTTGGGTCCGACCGTGGATCCAATATCTTGCTGTTAGGGTCCAATCCTGCTCGCGGGAGCTCTGATCGATGACAACCGACACCGTCAAACCCCCCATCGCGGCCCGCGAGCCCATGCTGGTCGCCGGCGCCTGGGACGAGGGTTCGGGCGACCGGATCCCGGTCGAGAACCCGGCGACCGAGGAGGTCCTCACGACGGTGGCGCAGGCGACGCCGTCCGAGGTCGACGCGGCCGTCGCCGCCGCCGTCGAGGCGCACGCCGACCGGCGCTGGAGCGGCCTGCCGCCGATCGAGCGCGGCCGGATCCTCGAGCGCGTCGCGCAGCTCATGGAGCGGGACCTCGAGCAGCTCGCGGTCCTGGAGGTGCTCGACAACGGCAAGCCGATCGAGCGGGCCCGGGGGGACGTCGACTTCGCGCTGCGGACGTTCCGGCACTTCGCCGGAGCACCGACGCGCCTCACGGGCTCGGTCGTCGCGACCGCGCCCGGCCAGCACACCTACGTCAAGCACGAGCCGGTCGGCGTGGCCGCGCTGATCCTGCCGTGGAACTTCCCGATCCTCACGCTCGCGTGGAAGCTCGCCCCCGCGCTCGCCGCCGGCGCGACCGTCGTCGTCAAGCCCGCCGAGCAGACACCGCTCACCGCGCTACGCGTGGCACGGCTGTGCCAGGAGGCCGGGGTGCCCGACGGCGTGGTCAACGTGGTCACCGGCGACGGTGCGGTCGGCGCGGCGCTCGTCGACCATCCGGGCGTCGCGAAGATCTCGTTCACCGGGTCGACCGAGGTCGGCCGGAAGGTGATGGCGGCCGCCGCCGAGACCGTCAAGCGCGTGACGCTCGAGCTCGGCGGCAAGAGCCCGAACATCGTCTTCGCGGACGCCGACCTCGACCAGGCGGTCACGTTCGCGATCCGTGCGATCTTCGCCCACAGCGGGCAGATGTGCACGGCCGGCAGCCGCATCCTCGTGCAGAACAGCATCCGCGAGGAGTTCCTCGACAAGCTCGTGACCGCGGTCCGCGCGCTGAAGACCGGCAACGGCCTCGAAGGCGGCGTCACCAACGGCCCGCTCGTCTCCGCCGAGCAGCGCGACCGGGTCATGGGCTACATCGACATCGGCCGCGCCGAGGGCGCCGAGGTCATCGTCGGCGGCCGCGCGCTCGACCGCCCGGGCTACTTCGTCGAGCCGACGATCTTCGACCGCGTGGCGCCGGATGCCCGGATCGCCCGCGAGGAGATCTTCGGGCCGGTGCTCGCCGCGTTCGGGTTCGACGAGGAGGACGAGGCCCTGGCGATGGCCAACGACACGTCCTACGGGCTCGCCGCCGCGGTCTGGACGAAGGACCTCGGGATCGCCCACCGCATGGCGGACGGGCTCCGTGCCGGGACCGTCTGGGTCAACGTCTACCACGCCCTCGACCCGGCGGTGCCGTTCGGCGGCTACGGCCAGTCGGGCGTCGGCCGTGACCTCGGCGACGAGGCGCTCCTGTCCTACACCGAGACCAAGGCCGTGACGATCCTCCCATGAGCGACGAGCCCATCAACGTCGCCCTGGAGCGGGCGCGCACGCCGGGGTGCGCCACCGGCCACCACCTCAACGCGGCCGGCGCCGCGCTCCAGTCGAGCATCACCCTCGAGACCGTGCTCGAGTACCTGCGGGTCGAGGCGTTCACCGGCGGGTACGAGGCGGCACGCGAGGCGATGGAGCGCGTCGAGCGCACCTACGCCGCGATCGCGACGCTCACCGGCGCTGCGGTCGACGAGGTCGCGATCGTCGAGAGCGCGACGCGCGCGTGGCAGAGCGTCGTCGGCGCGATGCGCCTCGACCGCGGCGACCGCGTGATCGTCACGCGCACGGAGTACGTCAGCAACGCGCTGATGCTCCTCGCGCTCGAGCGCGAGCGGGGCATCGTCCTCGAGGTCATCGATCCGCTGCCCGACGGCACCGTCGACCTCGCACAGATGGAGGCCGCGCTGAGCGCCGGGCCGGCCGCGATGGTGGCGGTCGGTCACATCCCGACGTTCTCCGCCCTCGTCGAGCCGGTCGCCGAGGTCGGCGCGCTGGCCCGGCGCTTCGGCGTCCCGTTCGTCCTCGACGCCACCCAGTCGCTGGGTCAGCTCCCCGTCGACGTCGAGGCGATCGGCTGCGACGCGCTCGTCAGCACCGGCCGCAAGTTCCTCCGCGGCCCGCGGGGCACCGGGATCCTCATCGTGCGCCGGCCCCTGCTCGATCGCCTCGAGCCGGTCGCGCCCGACGTCCGCGGGGCGACCTGGACGACCGAGCGCGGATACGAGCTGAAGGACAGCGCACGTCGGTTCGAGACGTTCGAGCACTCGCCGGCGCTGCGGCTCGGCCTCGGCGTGGCGATCGAGCAGGTGCTGAGCCTGGGCGTCGACGCGATCGCGGCCCGGATCGGGGAGCTCGCCGACGAGCTGCGCGCGCGCCTGGCGCAGACGCCCGGCGTGACGCTCGCCGACCCGCCCGCGCGCGCCGGCGGGATCGTGACGTTCACCGTCGAGGGCATGGACCCCGCGGCGGTCGTCGAGCATCTCGCCGAGCACCGCGTCCACGTCGTCTCGGTCCCCGCCTCGCACGGACGCTGGGAGCTCGACCGCCGTGAGCTCGACGCCGTCGTCCGCGCGTCGGTGCACATCTACAACGACCCCAGCGACTTCGACGCGCTCGTCGATGCGCTGTCGCAGATCCCGGCCCGCGTGCAGGCGGAGGCATGACGCCGGAGCCCCTGACCGCGTGGAGTCCCGCGGACGGCGTGACGCTGCGCTCGCCGTTCGAGCACCGCTTCCGCGACGCCGGCGCCACGATCGAGCGGCGCGGCGCCTGGCGCATCCCGGCGACCGTCGCCGGGGACGCCGGCAGGCTCACCTCCGTGGCGTTCGGCGACGGCTCGCACGTCGCGAAGATCGAGATCCGCGGCGCGCAGCGGCCGGCCCCGGACTTCGACCTCGAGGTGCTCGACGTCGCGCCCGGGCGATGGATCGCCCTCACGCCGTGGGAGCGCCGCGACGCGGTCATGGAGGACCTCGGCGCCGGGAACCGCCTCGTCCTCGACATGACGGGCGCCTGGGGCGTGCTCGTGGTCGTGGGCGCCGAGCGCGACCGGCTGCTGCGCCGGCTCGGGCCGATCGCGGCCGTGCCCGGAGCCGGCCCGGTCGCCGGCGTCCCCGGGCGGGTGACGCGCCGCGGCGACGCGCTGTGGGTGCTCGTCGCCGTCGAGTTCGCCCAGCACGTCTGGGACGTGACCGCCGACGTGGCCGCCGGCCTCGGCGGCGGACCGGCCGGCGTCGACACGATCGTGACGCACACCGACGACCCGTTGCTCCGCATCTCGTGAGCTTTCTCATCGACTGCCCCAACTGCGGGCGCCGGCCGCAGCCCGAGTTCGCCTACGGCGGATCGCTCGGCGAGGACCGCGAGCCCGCGATGCTCGACGCGCTCAGCGAGGACCTCTACTTCAACGACAACACGGCGGGCGAGCAGCTCGAGCGCTGGTTCCACCGCTTCGGCTGCGAGCGGTGGATCGTGATCCGCCGCGACACCCGGACGAACGCGGTGTCGGGTTCCTGGGAAGGAGTTGACGCCCCGTGAGGCTTCCGCCCCGCGACGGCGAGCAGATCGATCGCTCGCGACGCCGCACGTTCACGTTCGACGGCCGGCAGGTCGACGCGTACGCCGGCGACACGATCGGGTCGGCGCTCTACGCGGACGGCCGCCGGATCTTCTCGCGCAGCTTCAAGTACCACCGGCCGCGCGGCCTGACCTGCGCGACCGGGAGCTGCGCGAACTGCCTCATGGAGGTCGACGGGCGCCCGAGCGTGCGCGTCTGCACGCGGCCGGTCGAGGGCGGCGAGGTCGTCCGGTCCCAGCCGCTGACCGGCTCGCTCGACCGCGACCCGCTGCGTGTCATCGACCGCGTCGGCGGGCCGTTCACGCCGGCCGGCTTCTACTACCGGATGGGGATCCGCCCCAAGGCCGCGTGGCCGTACATCGAGCGGATGCTGCGCCGGATGACCGGCCTGGGACGCGCGGGCGGCAAGGACGACCGCCGGCCGCCGACCGAGGTCGAGCACCGCCAGGTCGAGGTCCTGGTCGTCGGCGCGGGACGGGCGGGCCGCGAGGCGGCGGTCCGCCACGTCGCCGAGGGCCGCGAGGTCGTCGTCGTCGACGAGCGCGCCGAGTACGCCGGCCTGCAGGTCAAGGGCGCGGAGGTGCTGGCGCCCGCCACCGCGCTCGGGATCTACGAGGGCAACCTCGTCCCGGTGGACGCGGGCGACGTCCTGCACCGGATCCGCGCCGAGCGGATCGTCGTCGCCACCGGCACGATCGACCAGCCGCTGCTCTTCGACGGCAACGACCTGCCCGGCGTCATGACGCCGAGCGCGGTCAAGAGGCTCATCGGCCTGTGGTCGGTCCGGCCGGGGACGCGGGCGGTCGTGCTGGCGGCCGACGACGCCGCGCAGGAGGCCGCCGACCTGCTGCGCGAGGTGGGCGCCGAGGTGGCCGAGGTCGTCGACATGACCGGCGGCGCCCGCCACGCCGTTCGCGCGCTCGCCGGCCGGCGCGGCGTCGTCCACGCGATCCAGGTGGACGGGCGCAGGATCGCCTGCGACCTCGTCGTCGCGTCGGCGGGCGGCCAGCCCGCGTACTCGCTGCTCGCCCAGGCCGGGTGCACGATCCGGTACGACGAGGCGCGCGGCATCTTCGTACCCGACCGGCTCGCCGACGGGATCGAGGCGGTCGGCTCGGTCACCGGCCAGGACGCATCGGTGGTCGCGCCCGGGACGGTGACCGACGCCGGCAAGCGGGCGTTCGTGTGCTCGTGCGAGGACGTCACCGTGAAGGACCTGCGCCGCGCGGTGGGCGAGGGCTTCGACGACATCGAGATCGCCAAGCGCTACACGACCGTGACGATGGGCCCGTGCCAGGGGCGGCTGTGCCACCTGCACTCGGTCCGCGTCCTGGCCCGCGAGACCGGGGTGGGCGAGGCGTCGCTCGGCACCACGACCGCACGCCCGCCGTGGCGTCCGACGCCGCTCGGCACGATCGGCGGGCGGCGCATGAACCCCGGCAAGCGCACGACGCTGCACGACCATCACAAGCGCTCCGGGGCGCAGTTCGTGTGGACCGGCATCTGGCGCCGGCCCGACCACTACGGCGACGCGGCGGCCGAGATCCGCGCGGTGCACGAGCGCGTCGGCCTCATGGACGTCGGGACGCTCGGCAAGCTGCTCGTCCGGGGCCCCGACGCGCTCGAGTTCCTCGACGGCGTGTTCCCCAACCGGATCGCGACGCTGAAGGTCCACCGGGTGCGCTATGGCGTGTTCAACACGGAGTCCGGGCGCATCGTCGACGACGGCACGGTCGTGCGGCTCGCCGAGGACGAGTACCTGGTGACGACGAGCTCGGGCGGCGTCGACCAGGTCTACGAGGCGATGCTGCTCTGGAGCGCCGAGCGCGGGCTCGACGTCGAGATCGTCAACGTCAGCGGTGCGCTCGCGGCGGTGGCGCTCAGCGGCCCGCTGGCGCGCGACGTGCTGCGGCGGGTCACCGACCTCGACGTGACGAACGAGGGCCTGGAGTACCTCGGCGTCCGGCAGGGCACGATCGCCGGCGTGCCCGCGCTGGTCATGCGGATCGGGTTCCTCGGCGAGCTCGGCTTCGAGATCCACTTCCCGAGCATCGCCGCCGAGCACGTCTGGGACGCGATCATGGCCGCCGGCGCCGAGCACGACATCGTGCCGCTCGGCGTCGAGGCGTTGAAGGCGCTGCGGCTCGAGAAGGGCCACATCATCGTCGGGATCGACACGGACTCGGAGTCGACGATGCTCGAGTCGGGGATCGCCCGCATGATCGCGTGGGACAAGGGCGACTTCGTGGGCCGCGACGCGCTCGCGCGGATGAACGAGCGCGGCGCAGACCGGCAGCTCGTCGGGTTCGTCGCCGAGGAGCTGCCGCGCGAGGGCACGGCCGTCATCTCCGGGAAAGAGCCCGTCGGCCGCGTGACGAGCGCCCGGCGCAGCGCCGTCTCGGGCCGCGTGATCGGCCTGGCCTACGTGCCGGCGTCGCTCGCGGCCGACGGGGCCGAGTTCGAGATGGACCTGGGCGAGGGGCGCCGCGGGCGCGCGTCCGTGCACCTGGCGCCCTTCTACGACCCCGACGGGGAGCGCATGCGCGTATGAAGGAGATCCTCTTCCCGCGCCGGATGTGGCGTCGTCGTCCGGAGCTCAAGCGCCGGTACGACGTCGTCATCATCGGCGGCGGCGTCCAGGGCCTGGCGACCGCCTACTACCTGGCCAAGGAGCACGGCGTCACGGACGTCGCCGTGCTGGAGAAGTCGTACATCGGCTCGGGCGGCTCCGGGCGCAACACCGCGATCGTGCGCTCGAACTACCGGACGCCGGAGGGTGCTCGGTTCTACCAGGCGTCGCTCGACCTCTACGACGGGCTGAGCCAGGAGCTCGGCTTCAACATCATGCTGACCAGGCGCGGCGTCCTGACGCTCGCGCACTCCGAGCGCGCGCTGGCCACCGCGACCGAGCGCGCGTCGGTCAACCAGCAGCTCGGCATCGACAGCCGCGTCATCGGGCTCGACGAGATCGCCCGGCGCGTCCCGGCGCTCAACCTCTCGCAGGACGTCACGTGGCCGATCGTCGGAGCGATGCTCCACCCCGGCGGCGCGATCCTGCGGCACGACGCGGTGGTGTGGGGGTATGCACGCGGCGCCGACCGGCGCGGCGTCGAGATCCACCCGTTCACCGAGGTCACCGGCCTCTCGCAGGCCGGCGGGCGCATCACGAAGATCCGCACGACCCGGGGCGACATCGAGGCAGGCACGGTGCTCAGCGCGACGGCCGGCTGGTCGAGTCAGATCTGCGACATGGTCGGGCTGCGCCTGCCGATGAAGACCTACGTCCTGCAGGCGTTCGTCACCGAGCCGATCCGCCCGATGCTGGTCGAGACGGTCGTGTCGTCGCAGATGCGGCTGTACGTCCACCAGACGACCCGCGGCGAGCTCGTCGCCGGCGCGGAGGCCGAGCCCTACCCGACGTACCAAGGGCGCAGCACGCTGACGTTCATCGAGTCGATCTCGCGCTACCTCGTGGAGCTGTTCCCGGGGCTGCGGGACGTGAGCATCCTGCGGACGTGGTCGGGGCTGTGCGACGTCACGCCGGACTACAGCCCGATCATCGACCGGACGCCGCTGTCGAACTTCGTCGTCTCCGCGGGGTGGGGGACGTACGGGTTCAAGGCGGGCCCGATCGTCGGCGTGACGCTGGCGAAGCTCATCGCGACGGGGCAGGTCGATCCCCTCATCAAGCCGTTCGGCCTGCAGCGCTTCGTCGAGGACCGTCTCGTCTCCGAGACGGCCTCCGCCGCGATGTCGCATTGACGACGGCCGCCACTCCTGTAGGATTGGATCCATGTTCGGCAATTTCGGATCCCTGCGGTGATCGGCGATGCTCTCCAAGGAAGACAACGATCTGATCACCCAGACCGGGCAGGGGACGCCGTGCGGCGGCCTCATGCGCGCGTACTGGCAGCCGGCGGCGCTGGTGAGCGAGCTGCCGGACGAGCGTCCCGTCGTCCCGGTGCGCCTCCTCGGCGAGGATCTCGTCCTGTTCCGCAACGAGGACGGCTCCTACGGCCTCATCGGGCGGTGGTGCGCGCACCGCGGCGTCGACCTCGCCTTCGCCCGCCTGGAGAACGGCGGCCTGCGCTGCCTGTACCACGGCTGGCTGTACGGCAAGGACGGCTCGTGCCTCGAGCAGCCCGCCGAGCCGGCGCACAGCCGCTTCCACGAGAAGATCAAGCACGTCAGCTACCCGTGCGAGGAGCGCAACGGGATCATCTTCGCCTACATGGGCGGCGGCGATCCGCCCCCGTTCCCGGACTACGACTGCTTCACGGCGCCCGACGCGTACACGTTCGCGTTCAAGGGCCTGTGGGAGTGCAACTGGCTGCAGGGCGTCGAGGGCGGCATCGACCCCAGCCACGTGTCGTTCCTGCACCGCTTCCTCAAGGAGGACCCGCGCGAGGTCTACGGCCAGCAGTTCCGCGAGGAGGTCGCCGGCACCGGCAAGACGCTCTCCACCCTCGTCGGCGAGAACTACCGGCCCGACATCGAGGTCGAGAACACCGACTACGGCCTGCGCGTCTTCGCGATCCGCGAGCTCACCGAGGAGCTGCGGCACGTCCGGATCACGAACCTCATGTTCCCGAACGCCTTCGTCGTGCCGTTCGGCAACACGAAGGTGTTCACCCAGTGGCACGTCCCGATCGACGACCACAACCACTTCTGGTACATGATCCTCTACGACTTCGAGGAGCCGACCGACAAGGAGACCCTCCTGCGGCAGCGCCTCGAGGCCGTCACGCTGCCGGACTACCGCTCGATCCGCAACCGCTCGAACAACTGGGGCTTCGACGCGCGCGAGCAGGCCGAGCTCACGTACACCGGCATGGGCCTCGACATCAACGTCCACGACCAGTGGGCCGTCGAGAGCATGGGGCCGATCCAGGACCGCACGAAGGAGCGGCTCGGCGTCTCGGACCGCGCCATCACCGCGAACCGCCGGATGCTCCTGCGCGCCATCGCCGACCACCAGGCGGGCAAGCGCACGCCCGGCATGGCGACCGACGAGACGTCCAAGCGCGCGCTGACGGGGCCGCTCGCGGTCGACCTCGTCACGCCGCACGAGGGCTGGCAGGAGCTCTGGCGCCAGTACGAGGCCGAGCGGCGCGACCGCTCGCCGTGGGCGTCGGCCACGATGCGCGCATGAGCACGGTCGTCGACCTGCTCGGGACCGGTCCCGGTCGGTCGGGGTTCATCGAGGAGCACGGCCTCTGGGACGACGCCGAGTACGCCGCCGCGGCGCAGGCGCTGCGGATCATCGACGAGCACGGGATCGAGCTCGTCCGCGTCGTGTTCCCCGACCACCACGGGACGCTGCGCGGCAAGGCGCTGACCCGCGAGGGCTTCGAGCCGGCGCTGCGCAACGGCGTCACCGCGCCGTCGTCGCTCGTCCTCAAGGACACCTCGGGGCGTTCGGTCTACCCGGTCTTCGACGCGGCCGGCACGCCGGCCGAGAAGATGGCCAACGCGTCGGACATGGTGCTCGTCCCGCTGCCGACCACGTTCCGCGTGCTGCCGTGGGCGCCGCGCACCGCGTGGATCCTGTGTGACCTGCAGCTCCCCGACGGCAGCCCGGTGCCGTACGCGCCCCGCCACGTCCTGCGCCGGGTGCTCGACCGCATGCGCACCGAGCGCGACCTGGCGCTGACCGTCGGGCTCGAGGTCGAGTTCCACGTCTTCGGGCCCGACAGGGAGTGCCTGACGCCCGGCATGCAGCTCCTCTCGGAGGCGGCGGTCGACGCGGTCGACGCGGTCGTGCAGGTGCTGCGCGACGGGCTGCACGCCCTCGACCTGGGCCTGCGCTCGATCGAGACGGAGTTCGGCACGAGCCAGCTCGAGCTGACGTTCGCGCCGAAGCCGGCGCTGCGGGCGGCCGACGACATGGTGCTGTGCCGCAGCGCCGTCAAGCAGCTCTGCGCGCGCGCCGGCTACCACGCGACGTTCATGTCGCGCCCGCACGTGCCCGACGTCGCGTCGAGCGGGTGGCATCTGCACCAGTGCCTCGTCGACGCCGAGACGGGTGAGAACCGGTTCATGGCGGAGGCGGGCACGGGCGAGCAGATGAGCGAGCTGGCCCGCGGCTATCTCGGCGGCCTGCTCAGCCACGCGGCCGCCGCGTCGGTCTTCACCACGCCGACGATCAACGGCTACAAGCGCTACCGCCCGATGTCGCTCGCCCCCGACCGCGTGCTGTGGGGCGAGGACAACAAGGGGGCGATGGTGCGTGTGATCGGCGGCGCGGGCGACCCCGCGACCCGGTTCGAGAACCGCTCGGGCGAGCCCGCCGCCAACCCGTACCTGTACTTCGCCTCGCAGGTCGCCTCCGGCCTGGACGGGATCGACCATCGCCTCGACCCGGGCGAGCCGAGCGACCGGCCGTACGCCGACGTGGCGCCGCGGCTGCCGCAGTCGCTCATGGAGGCGGTGGCCGCGCTGCGTGCGGACACCGCGTTCCAGGATCACCTGGGCGCGGACTTCGTCCAGCACACGATCGCGATCAAGGAGGCGGAGATCGCGCGCTTCCTCAGCACGGTCACCGACTGGGAGCACGCCGAGTACTTCGACCTGTTCTGAGCGCCCTCTCGAGCGGGGGTCCGCGTCGCGTCGTCTACGGCGCGGCCCCCGCGCGGAGGGCCGCGGTGGCCGCCTCGTCCACCGCGCCGTCCTCGCTGATCGCCACGCCGTAGACGTCGCGTGCGCGCTCGCGGCTGATCCAGCCCTCGGCGACGTCGGCCGCGACCCGCCGGACGTCGCGCTCGCGCGGGTCGCCGTACCCGCCGCCGCCGGTGCACACCGAGACGAGCACCTCGCCGTCGGCGATCGTGAACGTCCCGGCCGGCGGGAGCCGGTGCCGGCTGCCGTCGGCCGCGATCCGCGCCTGGTCGGCCCGTCCTCCCGGCAGCCCGCCGCGCGCGCCCAGCGGCTCGTTGACGTGACCGTCGCTGGAGAACTGCGCGGTGATGTCGCAGCCGAGCGGCGCGAACTCGACCAGCGTGCTGGGCGAGCCGCGGAAGCGCCCGGCGCCCTCCGTGTCGGGGAGGATGCGCTGCGTCTCGACCACGATCGGGAAGCGGAGCTCGTCGATCTCCACCGAGTCGCGGCGCAGCATCCCGGCCGTCCCCGCATCCCCCATCGTCAGCCAGCCGTCCGACCGCGCGCTGCCCGCCCCGCCCGAGCCGGCGAGGATGAGCATGTTGATGAACGGCGCGCCGTCGCGCCGCGGGTCGCTGCCGGAGATCACCGACGCCGAGGGCGGGAGGATCAGGCCCGCGTCGGCCATGCCGAGCCCGTCGGCGACCTCCGCGAGCGCGCGGCCGACGACGTTCGCCGTGCGCGTCGCGAGGTTCGTCGTGGCCATCGAGCAGCTCGCCGGGTGGCGCGGGATCCCTACGCAGCAGTTCTCGCGCAGGTGCACGCGCATCCGCCGCATCGAGCCGCCGTTGATCGGCACCGTGCCGTCGAGGCTGTTGAAGATCCCGATGAGCGCCGCCGTCCGCGACGTCGACTCGGTGAGGTTCAGCCCCGCCGGCACGCAGTCGGCGTTGTCGCGCAGGTCGACCTCGATCACCGCCTCGTCCGGGTCGACCGTCACGTGCGCGGTGATCGGCATGCCGTCCGGGATCCCCGGGAACGGGTCGTGGACGGTGACCGCGGTCCCGCGCCCGGCCGGCATGCGCCGGATCGCCGCGATCGCGCGCTGCTCGCTGTAGTCGCGCCACGCGGCGCCGTAGCGGACCAGCTCGCCCCAGCCGACCTCGTCGGCCAGCTCGCGCAGCCGGCGCTCTCCGGTCCGCACCGCGCCGACCAGCGCGCGGTAGTCGCTGCGCCACTGCTCGGGGACGCGCAGGCGCGCCTCGCACATGCGGATGAGGTCCTCGTTGTCCTCGTAGGCGGTCTGCGCCCGGACGCACGGGAAGATCAGCGCGCCCTCCTCGTACACGTCGCGGGCGTGGGGCGCGAACGTGCTCGGCGTCGCGTTGCCGCAGTCGGCCTGGTGTGCCTTGGCGAGCACGGTGAACCGGTGGACGCCGGCGTCGTCGATCACCGGGGCGACGAGGACGTGGTCGGCGGCGTGCGAGTTGCCCTCGTACGGCGAGTTGTGCAGGAACGCGTCGCCGCGGCGCAGCTCGGGGTGGTGGCGCTTCATCGCGCGGCAGATGAGCTCCGGGCCGCTGAGGACGTGGATCGGCAGCGAGTTCGCCGCGGCGATGAGCTCGTCGTCGTGGCTGACGACGACGCACGAGAAGTCGTGCGCGGTGTTGATGATGCCCGAGCGCGCCGATCGGAACAGGGTGTTCGCCATCGCGCGCACCACGTTCTCGAAGCGGTTCGCGTAGAGCGCCAGGGCGATGCCGTCGACGTCGCTCATGAGCGCACCTCCGTGCCGGCCGGTCGTGACGGACGGGTGGACGGCGACGTCCCCGGGTCGATGAGCAGGTGCCCGAGCGGCGTACGGCGCGCGGTCGCGCCCGGCGGGATCACGACGCTGGTCGCCTGGGCCTCGACGATCGCCGGGCCGGCGATCGCCTCGACCAGGTCGTCGATCGGGACGACCGGCGTGTCGAGCACGCCGTGGCCCGGGAACGAGGCGCGCCGCGAGGCGCGCCCGCGTGCGGACGGCGGGGCGTGGAAGCGCTTCTCGCCGGCGGCCGGCGCGCACGAGGCCCGCGCGTGCCAGGTGAGCAGCTCGACCACGCCGCCGGGATCCGCGACGCCGTACGCCTGCTCGTGGGCGGCATGGAAGCGCGCGAGCAGGTCGTCGAGCCGGGGCGGCGCCTCGTGGCCGACGATGAGGTCCCAGACCTGATGGCGGTACCGGGCCTCGACCGAGTAGTCGATCCGGTTCTCCCCGCCGGTCTGACCGGCCTCGATGAAGGCCTCGCACGCGCGGGTGAGCTCGGCGTGGACCTCCGCGACCGCGGCCTCGTCGTACGCGTCCGACGCCGTGGGGAGGGTGCGTACGTGCTCGGAGACGAGCGGGGAGAGCAGCGCGCCGGCGGCGCTGAGCGTCGCGCCGAAGGCGGGGACGACGGCGGCCGGCGAGCCGAGCCGGCGGGCGATCGCGACGACGTTCAGGCCGGCTGCGCCTCCGCCGCCGACGAGGACGGCCGCGCGCGGGTCGACACCCTGCCCGAGGGTGATCTGCTCGATCGCGCCGACCATCTGCTCGGTCGCGAGCCGGATGATCGCGTCGGCGGTGGCCGCGACCGTCGTGCCCAGCCGGTCGGCGAGCCAGGCGACCGCGGCCTCCGCCGCGACGGCGTCGAGGGTGAGCGCGCCGTCGAGGAACTGCTCGGGGTCGAGGTAGCCGGCGAGCAGGCAGGCGTCGGTGACCGTCGCCTCCGTCCCGCCCTTCCCGTAGCACGCCGGGCCGGGGTCCGCGCCCGCGCTCTGCGGGCCGACGTGCAGGAGGCCGCCCTCGTCGACGTGGGCGATCGACCCGCCCCCGGCGGCGATGCTGCGGACGTCCACCGACGAGAACCCGGTGATGTGGCCGGCGCCGATCGGGCCGATCCACGACTCGCGCGTGGTGACGATCGTGCCGTCGCGGACGACGCTGACGTCGCACGTCGTGCCACCGCTGTCGAAGACGATGCCGGTGCTCGGGAGCGCGGCGCCCTCGAGGACGATCCGCGCGGCCGCGGGCGCCATCGCGGGCCCGGACTTCAGCGCGTGGATCGGCGCCGCCGCAACCCGGTCGGCGTCGAGCGTGCCGCCGGTCGAGCTGACGAGCAGGAGCCGACCGGTCAGCCCGGCCCGCCTCAGGCGCTCGTCGAGCCCCGAGACATAGGCGGTCATGAGCGGCTTCAGCGACGCGTCCAGCGCGGTCGAGCACGCCCGGCGGTACTCGCGCAGGGTCGGGTTCAGCTCGTGCGAGAGCGTGTAGGGCACGCCGGGCAGGTGCTCGTCGAGCAGGGCGCCGATCCGCCGCTCGTGCTCGCCGTTGACGACCGACCACAGCAGGCACACCGCCACCGCCTCGACCTCGGCGTCGCGGAGCCGCTCGATCGTCGCCAGCACCGCGTCCTCGTCCAGCGGGCGACGGACCGACCCGTCGGACAGGATGCGCTCGGGGATCTCGAACGTCAGCGCACGCGGGACGAGCGGTTCGGGGTACTCGACGGCGAGGTCGAACGGCGCGTGCCGGCCGCCCTCGCGGAACAGGAGGATGTCGGGATGGCCCTGCGTGGTCAGCAGCGCGGTGCGCGCGGCCTGGCCGGTGAGGAGCGCGTTGAGCGCGCGGGTGGTGCCGTGGACGAAGACCTCCGTCTCGCCGAGCAGGTCGGCGACCGAGACGCCGCGGGCGTCCGCGGCGACGGCGACCGCGTCGAGGACGCCGACCGCCGGGTCGGCGGGGGTCGTCGGTGCCTTGTGCGCGGTGAGCGCGGCGCCGTCGTCGAGCACCAGGTCGGTGAACGTCCCGCCGACGTCGGTCGCGATCCTCAACGGGTCAGCTCCCCACTGCGACCACGGCGTCGATCTCGACCTGTGCGCCCTTCGGCAGCGCCGCGACGCCGAACGCGACGCGCGCCGGCGGGTCCTCGGGGAAGAACCGGGCGTACACCTCGTTGACCGCCTCGAACTCGCCGAGGTCCGTGAGGTAGACCGTGAGCCGGACGGCCCGGTCGAGGGAGGTGCCGGCCGCCGCGCACACGGCCGCGAGGTTCTCGAGGCACCGCCGGGCCTGTTCGGCGGCGGTGGTGCCGACGAGCCGGCCGTCGGCGTCGAGCGGGATCTGCCCGGAGCAGAACAGCAGCCCTCCGGAGATCACGCCGTGGCTGTAGGGGCCGATCGCGGGCGGCGCTCCCGCCGCGCTGACGGTGGTGCGGTCGGTCATGTGCTGCTTCCTCCTGTCGCGCGCCACCTGCTCGCGGTCGCGCGCCGCCACTGCCTTGCCATCGATGATCGTCGCCGGCCTGGATCCAAAGGATCAATGAATGGATACAGTACCGGACCGCGCACGACGACGGCGCGCGCGACCCCCGGGGCCACGTGGAGCCCGTCGCGGCGCGGCGAGGCGCTCGTCAGTCCGACGAGCGGAACGTCAGGCGCAGGCGCCGGCGGCGGCGTGCGGCCGGCGCAGGCGGCTGCGGATCGGTCGCGCCGCGTGCGGGCGCGCGCGGCAGCGCAGCGTCCACGGGCGCGAGGCCATGCCGGCACTGCGCCGCGTAGGCGCTGCTGCGCTCGAGTTCGCGGAAGGCGTGGAGCGACATCCGTCCCGGCCCGACCCTACGTGACACGGCCGGGCGGCGCAACGCGAGCCTCCACCCGGTCCTCGTAGGCGGCGCCGTCGCACTGGGCGCATGTGCCGCTCGGGGTTACCCTTGGTCCATGGTGGGCCTCGGGGGGCGCAGCGCGGGAGCACCGGTCGTCGGCCGGCTGGGCGGCTTCGAGCCGCGCCATCTCGCCGCCCTCGTCGCGGTCGGCGAGACCGGCACCTTCCGGACCGCCGGGGAGCGCCTCGGCTACGTCCAGTCCGCGGTCAGCCAGCAGATCGCGCAGCTCGAGCGGTCGGTCGGGATGCCGCTCATCGAGCGCGCCGCCGGCCAGCCGGCGGTGACGCTGACCGAGGCCGGCGCGGCGCTCGCCGAGCACGCGGCGGGCATCCTCGCCCAGCTCGACGCGGCCGCCGCGGACCTGCGCGCGATGCCCGCAGGCGGGACCGCGCAGCTGCGCCTCGGCGTGCACGACCGGACGGTCATGCGCGTCCTGCCGCAGGCGATCGACCTGCTCGGGGCCCGCGCGCCCGACGTGCGCCTCGTCGTCCGCGACAGCCAGGCGCCGCCGCACGTGCGCGCGTGCGACGTGCGCCGCGGGGTGCTCGACGCGGCGCTCGAGGATCTGCCGCTCGAGCCCGGGCCGTTCGCCTCGGTCGAGCTCTTCCACGACCCGATCGTCCTCGCGGTGCCGCGCGCCTGGCCGCTCGCCGCCCGCGCGCAGCTCGGGCGGCTGGACGAGCTGGCCTCGGTGCCGCTCGTCGCCGACACGTCGTGGCCGATGCTGGCGCTCGTCGAGTCGCAGCTGCGCGCCGCGGGCGTCGAGCCGCGGTTCGCCGTCCGCTCGCCGCTGTCGGGCAGCGTGCAGGCGCTCGTCGCCGCCGGGATCGGCGCGGCGCTGCTGCCGGCGCTCGCCGTCGACGACCGCGACCGCGACGTGGCGGTCGTCGGGCTCGGCGACCTGCTCGCGCCGCGGCGCATCGCGCTGTACTGGCACGCGCACCGGCGGCGGCTGCGCCCGGTGGAGCAGCTCGCCGACGCGCTCGCGGCCGCCTTCGACGACCTCGCGGCGCCACCCGCCCGCGCGGCGTCGTGAGCGAGGCGGCCGGCCAACCGGACGGCGGCGCGCGCGACCGCTGGCTCGGCATCGAGGTCCGGCACCTGCAGGCGCTCGCGGCGATCGCCCACGAGGGCTCGTTCCGCGAGGCCGCCGACGCGCTCGGCTACGTCCAGTCGGCGATCAGCCAGCAGATCGCGCACCTCGAACGCCTCGTCGGGGTGCGGCTCATCGAGCGCGCCCGCGGCAACACGCCGGTGACGCTCACCCCGGCGGGCGAGCTGCTGCTCGAGCACGTCGAGCAGATCCTCGCCCGCTACGAGCGCGCGCACGAGCACCTCGCGTCGCTGTCGGAGGGCCTCACCGGCCGGCTGCGCATCGGGATGCTCCAGAGCGTCGCGACGCGGATGCTGCCGCAGGTGCTGCCGCGCTTCGCCGAGCGCTGCCCGGGCATCGACGTCGTCCCGTCCGAGCGCACCGCCGACACCCGGCTCATCGACGCGCTGCGCAGCGGCGGGCTCGACCTCGCGTTCTGCGAGCTGCCGCTCGACGACGACGAGCTCGACCACGAGGAGCTGCTCGCCGACCCGCTGCTCGTCGTCGCGCCGGCCGGCTCGCCGCTCGCCTCCGGCTCCGGCCCGGTCGACCCGGCGGAGCTCGACGACGTGCCGCTCATCGCGTTCAGCCACTGGCGCGGGCAGCAGCGCGCGCTGGACTGGCTCGCCACGCTCGGCGTCGCGCCGCGCGTCGTGTTCTCCTCCGACCACAACGCGACGGTCCAGGCGCTCGTCGCCGCCGACATGGGCGCGGCGATCGCGCCGTTCCTCGCCGTCGACCTCTCCGACCCGGGCACGGTCGCGCGACCGCTGGCCGGCGCGCCCGCGCGGACGCTGGCGATCGCGTGGCTGCGGTCGGAGGAGCCCGCGCCCGCCGCGGCCGAGCTGCGCGCGGTCGCGCGGGAGGTCGCGGCGGAGCTCGCGGGCGAGATCGAGGCGTTCGGCGCCTGGTAGGGGTGGCGGGCTCAGCCCCGCACCCACACGTGGATGCGCTTCGAGCGCCCGCGCAGGTACGGGTACGCGGCCTGCGCGGCGACCGTCACCCGCAGCGTGTAGCGCTGGCGCCCGCGCGTGCCGGTGAAGCGGTAGCGGATCCGGAACGTCCCGTTCTTGCCGCGCGCGCGGCCGCGGCCGAACGGCTGCCAGTGCGTCCCGCGCCACGCCATCGCCTGGACGAGCACGCCGCGCTTCGGGATCGGCCCGCCCGCGACGCGGCCGCGCAGGACGAGGAGCTGCCCGTTGCGCAGGCGCCGCTTGGACGGGCGCAGGGTCACGCGCGGGATGACATTGAGCGTGACGCGGTCGGCGACCGCCGCGTTGGCGCTGTTGTGGATCGCCCAGAGCTGGCGCGACGGACCGCGGCGCACGCGGACCGCGAACCGGCCATCGGCGTCGGTCGTCAGCCGGGCGAGCACCTTCGGCCTGTCGGACGAGACGTCCGTGCGCTCGACGACGCACACGGGGGCCCCGGCGATCGGCCGGCGGTCCGGGCCGGTGAGCCGGCCGCGCAGGGTGATCTTCCGGCGGCTGGCGTAGCGCGTCGTCATCCGCGTGCGCGACAGCGTCCGGATGACGGTCTTGGTCTTCTTGCGCTTCTTGCCCTTCTTGCTCTTCGTGGTCGTCCTGACCTTCTTGCGCTGCTTGATCGTCAGCCGCGCCGTCATGTTCAGGCCGCCGGTCGCGGTGAGCGGGACGTCGCAGCTGCGGTCCGGCGGCGTGTTGCGGGTGACGATCGTCCACGGGTCGGTGGCGGTCGTGTTGCCGGCCACGTCGTCGACCAGCAGCCGCACCGTGTGGCTGCCGTCCGCGAGCGCCGTGGTGTCGACCGCGATCGTCTGCGCGGCGCGCAGCGGGCACGGCACGCGCCGCGTGTACGGGGGCGAGCAGGCGTCCGCGCCGCCGAGCGGCTCGGTCGCCACGACGTGGCCGTCGACCTCCACGCGCGCGCGCACGAGGCCGCCGCCGCGGTCGGAGGCCTGCAGCGACACCGGCACCGTCCCGGACACCGGCGTGCGCGCGTCGGCGAGCGTGCCGGTCGGCTTCGTGTCGAACGTCGGCGCGACGTCGTCGGCGAGCGTCACCTCGGCGCGGTGCAGCCACGCCTCGGCGGCGAAGCTCGCGGCCGGGCAGCTCTCGCTGCCCGAGTTCGGCAGGCCACACGAGATGTACAGGTCGACGCCGCTGATCGGCGTGGCCGGCGTGGCCTGCCACAGGTTCGCGTCGCTGAGCGGCTTCGACGGGTCGCCGACGCGCGTGCAGCCCTTGCTGCCCTTGCAGCCCGGGCCCGCGAAGTACCACGAGCCGGCGGACTTCTCGCGCCCGCTGAACCAGTACTCGGCGGTCGAGCCCGGCTGCACCCGCGCGCTGCGCCAGATCCGGTAGGCGACGATCTGGGTGCTCGACGGCGCCTCGAACATGATCCGCGCCCACATGTCGGGCGCGTGCGCGACCTTCGGGTCGAGGATCATCCGCAGGCCCCCGCGCGGGCACGTGTTCTCGAACGTCGCCGGCGAGTACATCCGGTGGAACTCCCAGGCGTGGGTGCCGAGCAGCCTCCCGTTCCCGTCGTTGCACGCGTGCACGACGTACGTCCCCGCCAGCGCGGGGGAAGGACGCACGGCCCAGGTCGCGAGGACCGCGAGGAGGAGGAGGGCAGGTACCAGGACCCGGGCCGTGCGTCGAGGGTGGGGCATGCGCGGCATTGTCCGCCCGGGACGCCGTGGGGCCAATCGGGATTCGTGAAGGCGATGACGCATGGACGCGATCCCGGTGGCGATCACGGGCCGAACTCCGACCCCCATCCGCCGCCCGAGCCGGACGCCGGGGCTGGGGCCGGGGCGGGCGCGGGAGCCGCGCCCGCCGCGCCGGCGCCGCCCTCGACGCCGAACTCGCCCGCGGTCGGCTGCTGGCGCTGCACGGCGACCTCCTGCCGGGTCGCCGGTGCACGCTTGCGCGGCGCCTGCGCGCGCTGCACGGTGCGGCGCTCGGCGCGCGGGGCGGGCTTCTTCGGAGCGGGACGCCGGACCCGCGCGGTCCGGTCGCCGGCGCGGGACGCCTTCACGCCGCCGCCGGACGGGGCCTTGCGCGGGGCCTGCGCGGCGCTCTCGCCCAGCAGCGAGCGCGCCGGACCGGGCAGGCCCTCCAGCGCGCAGTAGGTCGCGGTCGAGCCCACCGACAGGCAGCCGGCGACGACCGCGACCGCGGTGCCCGGCCGGACGCCGGCGAGCATCGACCCCGACGACGGGTCGGTGCGGGCGACGAGGCCCGCGGCCTGGTCGCGCGCGCCGGCGAGCAGGTCGGCGACCCGCTCGCGCATCCCTTCGAGCGCGCGGCCGATCCCGTGCAGGCCGCGCCCGCCGGCGACCTCGTCGAGCACCGGCAGCGGGACGAGCGCGCCGGCCTGCTGGGCGGTCGCCCGCAGCTCGGCGGCCCAGCGCGCGCACCCGACGCACGACTCCAGGTGCCGGCGCGCCTGGAGCGTCCGGTTCGGCCCGGCGATGCCGGCGACGAACGCGAGGATGAGGCTGCGCCGGCTCTCGCAGAACGTCCCGTCGCGCACGAGCGCGAAGCGGTCGGCGAGCGTGCGCATCGCGCGCTCGAGGTCGCGCCGGTACGCGCGCTCGGTGATCCCGAGGTAGCCGCGGACCTCCTCCGGGGTGCGCTCGTAGAAGAACCGCAGCTTGACGATCGTCTGCTGGCGCTCGGGCAGCTCGGCGACGATCTCGCGCAGCCGCGCCGCGTCGATCCCGCGGGCGATCAGCTCGCCGGCCTCGGGCTCGGCGCTGGGGACCTCCAGGCCGCCCTCGTCGAGCGCCACCGAGCGCCGGCGCCCCGCGCGCTTGCCCTCGTCCAGCGCCTTGTTCAGCGCGGTCTGGGTGAGGTACGCCCGGATCTGCTGGGGGCGCATCGCGGCGACGTCCAGCGACCCCTCGCGCTCCTTCTCCAGGAGCACCGTGTACGCGTCGTGGAGGATCGCCTCCTGGTCGATCGCGTCCAGCCACCCGCACCGGCGCCGGAGCACGGACAGGACGTAGCTCCGGTGCTCGGCGTAGGTCGTCGTCGCGTCGAGCGTCGCGGACACGGCCCAGGGGAGTCTCCCGCTCGCGACCCCGGCGGATAATCGAGATTCGTGATCGGCCCCGGCACCGAGTGCGTTCGCGGTCCGGCGTCGCGCTGTTCACGGATCGTGATTGGCGGTCAGCGGGCCCGGCGGAGAGGATTCGTGCATGTCCAGGGCCCTGCGTGTCGCCGCGCCGGCGCGCGTGCTCGCACATCTCGTACCGGCCCTGGCCGCCGCGGCGGGCCGCGGCACGCCGCTGACCGTGCTCGAGCGCGACGGCGCCGAGCTCGAGCTCAGCCTGCGCTCGGGCGAGGTCGACGTCGCGGTCGGCGAGCTCGACGGCGCTGGCCTGGACCGTCACGCGGTCGCCGAGGACCCACTCGTCCTGCTCGTGCCCGCCGCGTGGCTGCTGGCGCGGGCGCCGACGGCGCCGCCCGCCGCGCAGACCGCGCGGCTGCCGCTCGTCGGCCTCGGCCCCGGGTCGGGCGTCCAGCGCGCGGTCGAGCGCTGGTTCGCGCGCGCGGGAGCGGTCCCGCGGTTCCGCGTGCGCTGCGAGAGCGAGGTCGCGGTGCCGGGGCTCGTCGCCGGTGGGCTGGGCGCGGCGATCTGCCCGGCGCTCGCGCTCACGCCCGGGCGCCGCGACGGCGTGACGGCGCTCCCGCTGCCCGAGCCCGCCCCGGCGCCGCGCGCGATCGCCGTCGCGACCCGGCGCGGCGAGCCGCTGCCGGGCCTCGTGGGCGCGGCGCTCGGCGCGCTCACGCCGCCGCTCGCAGCGGGGCTGTGACCGCCGGGCGGGCGGCGCTCACGCGCGCGACGAGGTCGGTGACGAGCGCCGCGGCGCGACGCTCCCCGCGCCAGGCGACCGCGACCGCGCGCGGGCTGACGAGCCCGTCGAGCGGCAGGCGGACGATCCGCTCCTCACCGGCGGGGACGAGCCCGGCCGGCAGGATCGCGGCGCCGGCGCCGCAGGCGACGAGCGGCGGGACGGCCGACGGCGGGGCGACCTTGCCGGCGGCCGGGAGCGGGAGGCCGCGGGCGCGCAGCTCGCGCTCGGCCACCGCGATCGCCGGGTCGTCGGCGCGCACGAGCGGCAGGTGCTCGAGCAGGTCGGCCGCCCGGACACCGGGTGCGCGGACGACCGGCCACGCGGCCGGCGCCGCGAGCACGTAGGGCTCGGGCGCCAGCGGACGCGTGGCAAGGGACGACCGGCGCTCGGGCGGATCTCCGATCCCGATGTCGAGCCGGCCGTCGGCGAGGGCGGCAGCCAGGTCGGCGCCGCAGCGGAAGTGGGTGATGTCGATCGCGACGTCCGGGTGCGCCGCGGCGAACGCGGGCAGGACGCGCGGAAGCAGCGTCGGCGCGAGCGCCTCGCCGACGCCGATGCGCACCCGGCGCGCGCGGGACGCGAGCGCGTCGAGGTCGGCCTCGGCGGCGCGGTAGACGGCGAGGATCCCGTCGACGTGGTCGAGCAGCAGCTCGCCGGCCGCGGTGAGCTCGACCTCGGCCGACCCCCGGCGACGGGCGAGCAGGCTGACGCCGAGGACGCGCTCGAGGTGCGCGACGTGCTGGGAGAGCGCGGACTGCGAGTAGCCGAGCGTGCGGGCCGCGCCGCGGAACGAGCCCTCGCGGGCGATCGCCGACAGCGACGCGAGGTGGCGGTGCTGGACGCCGGCCCACGCGGGGGGCGGCGCCGCGCGCCGCTGCGCTGGTGCGAAGGAGGTGACGGTGACGGGCATGGCACCCCCTCCATGGAGCGACCGGCTCGCGGCGCCCCCCTGGGTCTCGTCGGCGCCGAGAGGGCCGCCGGAGAAGTCAGGGGGGCGGAACCGGCGGCAGCGTCCATGGAGGGGGTGCAGAGCGACAGCGACGCACGCCGTGACCGACCCGAACCTCTTCGCACCGCACCCCGACGATCCGCCCGACCAGGCCGCGCAGGACCCGGCCGTCACGCACAACCCGGCCGTCGCGCAGGACCCGGCCGTCGCGCAGGAGCCGGCCGTCGCGCCCGGGCCCGCCTCCGCCTACGACCCCGCCGCCACGCCCGCCGCTGCCGACCCGGCGGACAACCTCTTCGCGTGGAGCGGTGCGGCCGTCGACGCGACGCCGGTCCCGCCGGTGCGCCGCCCGCTGCCGGCCCGGGCGCGGGACGCGGCGGCCGCCGCCTCGGGCGCGGTGCGCGACCGGCTCGCCGCGATCCTCGCGCTCGTCCCCGGGTTCGGGCGCCCGGCGCGGCTCGCGCCGCCGCCGCTCGGAGGCGAGCCGTCCCGGCACGGCCGCGCGCGGCTGTGGGCGCCGCTCGCGCTCGTCGCGGCACTCGCGCTCACGGTGCTCGCGGTCACGAGCGCCGGCGGCCCCGACGGCCCCACCACCGAGCCGTCGCCGCCGGGGGCAGAGCCCACCGAGCGAGCCGGTGTCGAGGCGCGCAGGGGCGCCTCCTCGCGGACGTCCGCCGGACGGGCGGGCGCCGCCGGCGCGCGCGGGCGCAGGCGCCAGGCCCGCGCGCGCGGCGCGGCGCGGCCGCCGCGGGACGCGTCGCGCCGCCGGGCGGCCGCGCGCATGCGGACCCGCGCTGAGCGCGCCCGGCTCGGCCGCGCGCGGGCGCGTGAACGCGAACGGGCACGGGCGGCCAGGGCGCGCCGCGCCGCCGCCCGGCGCCCGAGCCGCTCGCGCCCGCGCTCGCGCACCGCACGCCGCGGGCGCGCCGCACCGCCGGCGACCCCGGCGACGGGGCCGGTGCGGGTCACGACGCCGCCGGCCCGGGCGCCCGCGCAGGCGCGCCCGGCCCCCGCGCAGGCGCGCCCCGCGCCCGCCGCGTCCGCGCCCGCTCCCACCACCTCCGACGAGTTCAGCTTCGAGCGATGACCGACCCCATCAACACCCCAACCGCAAGGAGTGACGCAATGCATCGATGGACGTCTCTGCGCAAGGCGGCCCGCACGGCCGCCACCGCCGCAGCCGGCGCCGGGCTGCTCTGTCTCGGGGCGGTCCTCGCGATCGGCGGCCCGCCCGCGCAGGTGCTGCTGAAGGCGACCGGCGAGGGCAACGGCGACGACGGCGGGTCGTGGGACGGGATCAGCGACTTCAGCGATCTCGTCAGCCTGGCCGACAACCTCACCGACGCCGCGATGATCCCGACGATCGCGATCGCGCCGCTGGCCGCGGTCGCCGGAGCGTTCGCGCTCATGATCGGCGGCGGCGGCCGCCAGGGCAGCGGCGGCGTGAAGCTCATCGGCGGGGCGATCGGCGCGGTCGTCGTCGTCGCCGCCGCCAAGGGGCTCGCGTACTGAGGAGATCGACGTGCCGGCGCTCCGCCACCACGCCGCGGGCCGGGTGACGGCCCTCGCCCGGGCCGCGGCACGTCCCGCGTCGCGCGTCGCGGCGCGCCGGCACGCCATGTCGCCGCGCCGCCGCCGGCGGACGTTCACGGCGAGCCTCGCCGCGGCGCTCGCGCTCGCGCTCGCGCTGCCCGGCCAGGCCGCCGCGCTCCCGTCGGTCGACGACATCGTCAACAAGGCGATCGACGCGATCGCCAACAAGTTCTTCGGGGTCGGGTTCGACGGCCTCACCGGGACGTTCTTCACGTGGCTGGTGAACGCGCCGAACTTCGCCGGCGACGCGAGCAACGGCGAGCTCGACGGCAAGCTCGAGGAGCTCTGCCACATCTCGCAGGGGATCGCGTTCGCGCTCGTCGGCGCGGTCATGACGTTCTCGGCGCTGCAGTACTGGCTCGCCGGCGTCGCCGACCTCAGCAGCGACGGCAGCGAGCTGCTGCGCGGCATCACGCGCGGCGTCGGCGTCGCGCTGCTCGTCCTCGCGTGGCCGTGGATCTTCGAGAACGCGGTCGCCGTCTCCAACCAGGTCACCGCCGTGCTCGTCGACGGCCGCGACCTCGACATCCTCGCGGCGGCGATCTTCGGCGCGCTCGCGGTGACCGCGCTCTTCAGCGCGGGCATCGCCCTGATCTTCGGGATCCTGCTCGCGATCGCGGGGGTGGTCGTCCTCTGCGCGCTCGTCTCGATGAAGATCGCGATCAGCGCGACGCTGGCGGTCATCTACGCGGGCATGCCACTGGCGCTCGTCATGCTCCCGATCGAGCCGCTGGCGTGGGTGCCGCGGCTCGCGACGCGGACGCTCGCGGCCGTGCTCCTCGTCCCGGTCGTGTGGGCGCTGTGCCTGGCGACGTTCCTCGCGGTCGGGTTCGACGCCCTGACGCTCAGCGGGGGCGGTGGCATCCTCGACAAGCTCATCAAGCCGCTCACCGCGCTCGCGCTGATGTGGCTCATGTTCTCGCTGCCGCGGATGCTCATGCGCGTGGCGGCGATCGGCTCGATCGTGCCGAGCGCGACCGGCAACGGGCGGGCCGGGATGGTCGCCCGGGTGGGCGAGCACCTCGCGTTCCGCGAGTTCGGCCGGGTCGTCGGCCAGTGGCGCGGGGACGACTCGGGCTCGTCCTCCTCGGGCGAGGGCACCGGCCAGCAGCGCGGGCGCCGCCCCGCCCCCGCCGGCGGGGGCGAGGGCGAGGGCGACGGCGGCGGCTCGACCACCGCTCCGGCCGGAGGCGGGCAGACGAGCGGCATCCCGTACGCCACCGTGCTCGACTCGATCAACGGGCTGCCGACCCAGCCCGGCGAGGACGCGTTCGGGACCGGGATGGAGAACATCGACGCGCGCCGCCGCGAGATGGAGGGGATGGATCCCGCGGCCAAGCGCCAGGCCGGCGAGCAGGCGCTCGCCCGCCTCGACGCGGCGGGCTACAAGGACCGGGTCGCCGCGTACACGCGCACGCACACGCCGCAGGAGACCACCGCGCGGATGGCCGACGCGAGCACCGCGGACGGGCTGAGCCCGGAGACGGCCGAGGCGTTCGTCACGTGGGGCGCGCTCGACGCGGGCACGCGCAGCGAGGTCCTCGCCGCCGACGCCGCGAAGGCCGCCGGGCCCCAGGAGCCGGGCGACGCCGGCGCGACCGGTCCGCCGCCCGCGGGGGACGCGAACGGCGGCCCGCCGCCCCCGCCCGAGGGCGGGACGGGCGGCGCGGCGCCGCCTCCGCCGGAGGGCGCGGCGACCGGCGCCCCGCCGCCCGGTGACGGCGGTGGCGTGCCGGGCGACGGCGGCGGCGCCGCGACCGCGCCACCGCCGGGCGAGCAGTACGGCGGCTCGACCGCCGGCGGCGACCCGGGCACGCCGGCGAGCTTCGTGCGGGCCGAGGATATCGGCTTCGAGGTCCTCGACAGCCGGACCGAGCCGCTCGACGGCGGCGGCTCGGGCGACCCGGGCGGGTCGGCGACCCCGTCCCCGCCCGGAGACGGCGGGCCGGCCGGGCCCCCGCCCGCGCCCGGCGGCGGCGCGTCGGACGGGCCGGCCACCCCGCCGCCCGACGACGGGCCGTTCGCGCTCCCCGCCGCGGGCACGCGCAACGGCGACATCCCGAGCCCCAGCGACGACGGACTCGACGAGGTGTGACGCGATGAACGTCGCCTACAAGCATCTGGACTCCAAGCTGCGCATCGGCGAGCTGACGATCGGCCAGTGGGCCGGCGTCGGCCTCGGCGTCGTCATCGCCGGCGCCTGGGCGCTCTACGTCCGGCCGCCGATCGGCACGACGCTCACCTCGGTCACCGCCGTGTACCTCGGCGCGCTGCCGGCCGGCGCGGCGCTGCTCGCCAGCGCCTCGGAGTTCAACCTCTTCCTGATCCTCACCTCGGCCCTGCGCTGGCGCCGCCGCGAGCGGCGCTACATCCCCGGGCCGGGGAGCGGCGCCCGGGGCTACGTCCTCGAGGAGGACCCGACGCCCGCCGCCGCCCGCGCCGCCCGCCCGGCGGTCGCCGACCTCGACATCTCCGCACTCTGGGAGGAAGCCCGATGATCCGACGCCGGGGCGCGCGCAAGGCGCCCGAGACCGCCCTGCCGGAGAGCGGCGAGCTGCTCCCGCTCGAAGCGCTCGACCGCACCGGACTGGCCCTCACGAGCGAGGGCGCGCTTGTCCGCATCCTGCACGTCATCCCGCCGAACCCGCTGATCATGTCGGCGGAGGACCGCCGCCGGCTCGCCTCGTCGTTCTGCCAGATCGTCGGCCGCCTGCGGCCGGGGCAGAGCCTGCAGTTCTACGTCCAGGCGCGGCCGGTGAACCTCGACGAGGTCCTGCTCGCCAGCCGCCGCGAGGTTGCCGCCTGGGCGGGCGACCCGCCGGTCGGCGGCAAGCAGGCGCGCGACGCCCTGGCGTTGTCGCGCTGGCGGCTGTACTCGGCGATGGAGGAGTCGCTGCGCCTGCACGCCGACCACCAGGCCGCGGTGCGCACCGACGCGTACGTCGTCGTGCCGTACGTGCCGGACGCGCGCTCGGCGCGCGCGCTGCTGCAGGGCCTGCGCGGCGGGCGGCTCGCGACCGCGCCGCTCGGCCGCGAGCTGACCGCCCACCGCCGCGCGGTCCGCGAGAGCCTTGCGCTGACCGACGCGGTGCGCGCCGAGCTCGACGCGCTCTCGCTCCCGAACCGCCTGCTGGACGGCGAGGAGGTCGCCGAGCTGCTCTGGTCGCGCTTCAACCCGACGCTCGCCGACACCGGCCGCCGGCGCCGCGCGCCGATCCGCGCCGAGGTGCTCGGCACGCTCGACGCCGCCCGCGACCGCGACGAGGCGCGGCGCGCGGCGCTGCGGCTGCGCGGCGCGATCGCGCGCTCGACGCTCGACTTCTCGTCGTCCAAGCGCCACGCGGAGATCGACCAGGACCTCGAGCAGACGATCTACACCGCCACCACCGCCGACGCGACGACGATGGGCTGGCTGATGGGCGCGATGATGACGCGCCAGCCGTACAGCCTCAGCGTCTTCGCGACCGCGCTCGACCGCCGGCGCGAGCGGCGGCGGATGAAGATGAGCTACCGGCGGATCTTCGCGATCAACCGCGTCGCGGAGGCGAAGGGGCGCGTGCCGGACTTCGACCGCTACGCGCAGGAGAACGAGGCCCAGAACCTCCTCATGGAGATGGCCGGCCACGAGCGGGCCAACCTCTACAAGGTCTCGATCTACCAGTCGCTCCGGGCGCGCGGGCCCGAGCCCGACGTCGCGGCGCTCAACGAGGCGGTCGACTACTGCGTCGACCAGATCGAGTCGATGTCGGACTGCCGCGTCAGCCGCGGCGAGTTCCAGCAGTTCGAGCTGTGGCAGTCGACGCTGCCGCTCGGTCGCGACGTCGCCGGCCGCACGCGCCGGTACGCGACGCGCAACGTCGGCGACACGATCCCGCTGATCGGCACGAGCTGCGGCTCGCCGACCGGCATCCCGTTCGCGTTCAGCGATCCCGGCCGGACGCTTGAGCTGCTCAACCCGTACGACCGGACGCACTCGAACTACACGATGCTCGTCAACGGCCGCAGCGGGTCGGGCAAGACGATGGCGGCGAACATCATCGTCTCGCGCTGCATCGCCCACGGCGCCCGCGCGTTCGTCATCGACCGCGCCGGTCACTACGGCGTCCTGACGTCGCTCGTCGCCGGCGCGCGGCAGATCGAGATCGGCGCCGACGACAGCCCGTACGCGATCAACCCGTGGGACGTCCCGGACCCGGGCGACGTCAGCCTCGAGAAGATCGCGTTCCTCGTCTCCCTGCACGGCGTGATGATGGGCGACGAGGGGCTGACGACGCTCGAGCGCGCCCAGCTCGGCGCGGCGATCCGCAGCGTGTACGCGCGGGCGGAGCACAGCGGCGAGACCCCGCGCGAGTCGATGCTGCGCGACGAGCTGCGCGAGCGCGCCCGCGCCGAGCAGCGGCAGGGCTCGCCGGACGTCGCGGCGGTGCTGCGCAACCTCGCCGAGCGTCTCGGCGAGTACTGCGGCGACGGCTCGTACGCGTACCTGCTCGACCGCGAGACGACGGTCCCGGCCGACAGCCCGCTCGTCGTCTTCGACACCCGGCGCTGCCCGGAGGTCGTGCTGCGCTCGGTGATGTTCGCGCTCGTCGAGTACGTCACGCGCGCGATCGAACGCCACCGCGACCAGTCGCGCGAGCTCGCCCACCAGCCCGACGCGCCGATGTTCACCGGCCGCACCGTGCTGCTCATCGACGAGGCCTGGCACCTGGTGGGGCGCCGCGAGACCGGCGAGTTCGCGAACGACCTCGCGCGCCGCGCCCGGCACCTCGGGCTGTTCCTCATCGTCATGTCGCAGCACATGTCGGACTTCGCCACCGAGCACGGGCTGGCGCTGATCCGCAACGCGACGATGCAGCTGTTCCTGTCGCAGCACCCGGACGAGATCCCGTTCGTCCAGGACGCGCTGCGGCTGTCGGACGAGGAGGCGGCGCTCATCAGCCGCCTGAAGACCGTCAAGGGCTCGCACGCCCAGGTGTTCTGGGTGAACGGCGCGCGCGGCAAGGGGCGCGTGTCGCTGCGGATCGGGCCGCGCGAGTACTGGGCCTTCACGTCCGACCCGCTGCGCGACGTCCCGCTGCGCGACGCGGCGATCCAGCGGCACGGCGGCGACGTGTGGCGGGCGATCGTCGAGCTGTCGAAGTCGACGAGCACGAGCGGCGACGAGGCGCGCGTCGCCGCGTAGGCCATGGATCCTGCGACCGCCACGGCGCTCCTCGAGGGGGCGAAGGCCGCCGGTGCGGCCGGCGGCGGCGCCGGCGCCGGCGCAGGCGCAGGCGCGAGCGCGGGCGCTTCCGGCGGCGCGGCCGCGGGCGCCGGCGGTGCGGGCGCGGGCGCCGGGACGGCCGGCGGCGCCGGCACCTCGTCACCGTTCGGGGAGCTCACCGACCTGCCGCTGCGCGGCGGCGGGCAGCAGGACGACGAGGAGCGCCGCCCGGTCCCGCCGGTCCTGCCCGACGCCGAGGACGCCGAGCGCGCGGCCGCGACCACGGTCGGAGCGCTCATCGCGACGGGCCTGCTGCCGCTGCTGCTCGCCGCCTTCGCGCTTGCCACGATCGTCGCGATCATCGACGCGCTCAACCCGTTCGGGGGCGGCGACGGGGACGGTCAGTGGGCCGCCCGCTGGCCGGTGTCCGAGGAGATCCCGGCGGTCTACCGGCCGATGTACGAGGCGGCCGCCGAGCACTACGGCGTCAACCCGTACCTGCTCGCCTCGATCCACAAGCAGGAGTCGGACTTCTCCCGGAACCCGACCGTGCGCAGCGGGACGAACTTCGCGGGCGCCGCCGGGCCGATGCAGTTCCTGCTCTCCACGTGGCGCAGCCACCACGCCGCGTTCCGCGCGATCAAGAAGCACCGGCCCGGCGAGTACCCGCTCGCGCGGCGCTCGCTGCCGAGCTGCGACGGCGTGCCCGAGAACGACGGCTGCGTCTACGACGACTTCGACGCGATCGCCGGCGCGGCCCACAAGCTCAAGGCCGACGGCGCCGACCGCGACCTCGACTCGGCCGGCACCCGCCGCGCCGTCTGCAGCTACATCGGCGCCTGCAGCGAGGTCGACGTGTGCACCGGCTCGGTGAACCAGTACTGCCAGGTGCTGCCGCGCGCGCGCCGGTGGGAGGTCGAGGCGGGCAGAGCGGTGAGCGGCGACGCCGAGGCGGCGGTGCGGTGGGCGCTCGGCCAGGAGGGCGTCGTCGAACAGCCGAAGGGCAGCGACTGCGGCGGGCCGATCAACGGCTGGCAGCGCAGGGCGGGGACCCCGTGCGGCACCGCCTGGTGCGGCGTGTTCGTCCACGAGGCGTTCCTGCAGGCGGGGATCGACCTGCCGTGGTGGATCGTCTCGGTGCCGCAGACGCTGACCCGGGCGCGCGCCGGCGAGGCCGGCATGCGCGTCATCGACAAGCACGACATCAAGCGGGGGGACATCGTGATCTTCCAGTGGGATTCCGGCGACCCCGACCACATGGGGCTCGCGACCGGCAGCTTCAAGGACGGCCGCCTGCCGACGATCGAGGGCAACACGAGCCACGGCGTCCATCGCCGCTCCCAGCCCTCGTCGGTCGTCGTCGCCGGCGTGCGCGTGGGGGCGGCCGCATGAGCCGGCCGCGGCTGCGCCGGGCGCTCGTGGTCGTCCCGGTGGCCGGGCTCGTCCTCGCCGGCTGCGGCATCCACGACCCCTACAACGACAACCGCGGGGCGACCGTCGCGACGACGCCGCCCGCGCGGACGGCGCCGCCGCCCGCGCCGGCCGATCCCGCCTCGCCGGTCACGCCGCCGACCCCGCGCGCGGCGGTGATCCACGTCGCCGAGATGTGGGGGAACTGGACGAGCAGGAACCTGCACGAGCGCCACCGCAGCGCGATCGCCGCGACCGCCGGCGCCGCGGCGAAGCGGCTCAAGACCGAGAGCCGCCAGCTCGAGGACGGCGTGGTCTCCAGCCCGGACCCGCTGCGTTCGGTGGCGAAGGTCGAGGTCGTCGAGATCCGCGGGACCGGGGCAAGGCGCAGGGCGATCGTCGTGACCCGCGAGCGGCTCGAGGGCCTCGGCGAGCTCGGCTCGACGCGCGACTGGGTCGTGACGCTCGCGACCGTCGAGCGGCACGGCGCGGGCTGGATCGTGACGCGGTGGGAGCGGCAGCGATGAGCGCCACCGAGATGCAGGACCACGCCCGCCCCACCGGACCCGCGGCTCCCGCGGCGACACCGGCGCCGGGGGGACGCCCGCCCCGCACGGCCGGGCCGCTGCTGGCGGTCTGCGGCCTGTGCGGCGGCGCGGGGGCGAGCACGATCGCGTTCCTCGTCGCCCGCCACGCCGCGCGTGACGCCGGGCACCCGGTCCTCGTCTGCGACACCGGGGGGCCGACCGGCGGGCTGGCCGCGGCCGCGCGCGTCGGCGCGACCCGGTCGATGCCGCGCACCGCCGCGGCGGTCGCGGCGCACGAGCCGCCGGCGGGCGGGCTGTTCGCCGACGCCGGCGACGGGCTGCGCGTGATGGCCGGCGCGCCCGAGCCGCCGGTCGACGCCGACCCGGCCGCGGTCGCGCGCGTGCTCGCCGACGCGCGCGCCGCGCACCGCCTGACGGTCGTCGACTGCGGCGTCCCCGGCGGCGCGGTCGCCGCGCAGGTCCTCGCAGCGGCGTCGCACCTCGCCTGGGTGCTCCCGGCGACCGCGAGCGGGGTCCGCCGGGCGGCCGCGGTGCTGCCGCTGTTCCCGCCCGACGCCGGCCGGCGCGAGGTGCTCGTCGCGCGGCGCGACGCCGCCGGCGCACCGGTCGCGCAGCGCGAGCTGCAGGCGCTGGCGGCCGAGCGCGGGGCGCCGGTCCGGCTGGTCCCGCACCTGCCCGACCTCGCCGAGGAGAGCCCGGACAAGGCGCTCGACCTGGCCGGCGAGGCGCTCGACGCGATCGTCGCCGAGGTGCTGCGATGACCGTCGGGACGGTGCGCGCGGCCGCGGGCGCCACGCGGCCCTCCCGCCGCTGCGCGGGCGACGCCGCCGGGACGCTGCGCACCGCCGCGCTCGTCGCGACCGCGGTCGCGGGGCTCGTCGCGCTCGTCGCGGTGGTGGTCGCGCTCGTGGCGCGCGACGCCGCGCGCGACGCGCTCGGCCTGACGTTCCCCGGCGTGCCGCGCACGCTCGGCAGCGCCGCGGACGTCCTCGCCGCGAACGCGCGGCTGCTCGGCGTCGTGCTCGTCGCGTCCGCGGTCGCCCACGTCGTGCGCGCGCCGGAGGGCGCCGGCCGGCTCGTGCGGCTCGCGCACCGCGTGCCGGTCGCGATCTGCGACGCGGTGCTCGCCGGCTCCTGCCTGGTCCACGTGCTCCTCGTCGGCGCCGCGCTCGGCGCCTACGGCGGCCGGACGGTTGCGGCGATCCTGCCGCACGGGCCGGTCGAGCTCGCGGGGTTCGCGGTGGGGCTGGGCCTGTACCTCGACGCGCGGCGGCGCCGCCTGCGCCCGTGGCCCGCGGTGACCGCCGCCGCGCTCGCGCTCGCCCTGCTCACCCTCGCGGCCGCGCTGGAGGTGTTCGCGCCGTCATGATCCCCCGTCCTCGCACCGTCGCGCTCGCCTTCCTCGGCTTCGTCGTGTGGGCCGTCGTCGCCCTGTGGGTCGTGACCTCGAACTCGATGCTCGAGTCGCCGCCGGACCGTGAACGGCGCGCGGGCCGCGACGGCGGCGAGCAGGCCCGAGAGGCCGCTCGCGCGCGCACGCGCGCGCGAGAGACGCGCAAGCACGAACGGGAACGGGCCCGAGCCGCCGAGGACCCCGAGGACGATGGCGGCGGGGGCCACGCCCCTGTCGTCGGCCTGGGCGGCGGCGCCGTCCTCGTCGCGCTCGGGCTCGTGCGCCGCACGGCCCGGCGCCGGCGCCCGCGCGTGCGCGTGCGCGTCCTGCCCCACCGCGCCGACCCGCTCGGTCCCGACCAGGTCGAGGCGGTGCTCTGCGCCTGGCACGAGGCGCTGCAGGAGGCGCCGCTGCGCGGCCGGCTGCTCGGGGCTCCCGCGATCGGGCTCGAGCTCGCGACCGCGCCGGACGGCGAAGGCGGCGCCGAGGCCGCGCTGTCGCTCGTCTGCCCGGCGCAGCTCCTGCCGGTGCTCGAGACGGCGCTCGTCGAGCGTTGCCCGGACGTCCGGCTCCTGCCCGCGGGCTGGCCCGCGCCGCCGTCACACGCGGTGCGTGTGCCGCCGCCCGCGCCGTGGGGCGCGGGCGCGGCCGCCCCGGCGCGGCCGCACGCGCGGGACCTCCTCGCGGCGATGGCCGCGACCGGCGAGCCCGCCGTCGTGCACCTCGCGCTGACCCCCGCCCGGGCGCCGCGGCGCCGGCGCGGCCGGGTGATGGCGCGCCCGGCCGCCCCGGCCGGCGCCGGCGCGCCGTTCGAGCCGATCGCGATCGCGCAGGCCGACGCCGGCGCGCCGTTCGAACCGACGGCGTCCGACGCGGCGACCGCGACCGCGGCGGACTTCGGGGTCATGCCGGTCCACGGCGCCGAGCCGCCCGCGTCGGGGCCCGTCTTCCGGACCGAGCTGCGCGTCGCCGCCGGCTCGCCGCGCGCCTGCGCGGCCATCGCGGGTGCGCTCGCCGCGGGGCGCCCGGGCGCGGAGACGGCCGGGCCGCGGACCCGGCGCCTGCGCTCGGAGCTCGGCGCGCCCGGCGCCGGCCGCCGGCACCCGCTGCGCTCGGCCGCCGACCTGGCCGCGGTGTGGCACGCCCCGGCCGGCGCGACCGGCGCGGTGCGCGTGCCGTGCTCGGCGGTCCCGCGCCTGCCCGCCCCCGCGCGCGTCTCGCGCATCCCGGAGGACGAGCTGCTTCGCGACGAGCGCGGGCCGGTCGGCCTCGCCGCCGCCGACCGCCGCGACGGCCTCGCGGCGTTCGGCGCCGGCGCCCGCGCGATCCTCGAGCGCTGTATCGCGCGCGACGCGCCCGACGCCGGGCGGGTGCTCGTCGTCGTGTGCGCCGACGCCGGCGCGACCGACCGCGCCGCCGCGCTGATCGCCCCGCACCGCGAGGCGGTCGTCGTCCGCCTGGACCGCCCGGCGACCGGGCTCAACCCGCTGGCGACCGGCGGCGAGCCCGAGGCGCTCGCCGCCGCCGTCGTCGACGCGATCGCGGGCGGCCTGCCCGAGCCGCTCGACGACGCGGCGGCGCGCGCCGCGCGGCAGGCGGTCGCGGCGACGATCGCCGGCGCGCGGGCCGGCGTGCTCGGCGAGCAGCCGTCGCTCGCGCTGGCCCGGCGCGTGCTCGAGCCGTCCGGCGGCGCGCTGCGCGAACGGCTGGCGCGCGCGCTCTACACCCGCCCGCGGGCGGCGAGCCTGGCGACGTTCGCCGGGCGCGAGGTCGCCGCGACCCTCCGCGAGCCTGCCGGCCCCGACGCGGCGGCCCTCGACGCCGCGCGCCGCGCCCTGGCCGGGACGCGGGCCCAGGCCGCCGACCGGCTGCTCGGCTGCCGGTCGCAGGTCGCGCTCGACGCGGTCGCCGACCACCGCGCCGCGCTCGTGCTCGACGCGTCCGGCGGCGAGCTCGGCCCCGACGACCGCGCCGCGCTCGCGCGGCTGGCGCTCGCCGCGCTGCCGGGCGTCCTCGCCGACGGCGCCGCGACGCTCGTCCTCGGCGGCGCGGACGCCATCGTCGACGCGCGGCTCGCGCGCGAGCTGGCCGGACTGCGCGCCGGCGGGCTCGAGCTCGTCACCGGCTGGCGCTACGCGGGCCTCCTGGCGACGCCCGAGGGCCGGACCGTGGCCCTGGAGCTCGCCGCCCACCGCTGCCTGCTCGGGCTCGGCGGCGGCGACGCGGAGACCGGCGCCGCGCTCTGCGCGCAGGCGGCGGGCGGCGCGCTGGGCGGGCGCGCCGCGCTGGTGCCCGAGGCGATCCTCGCGATGCCCGCCGGCTACGCGGTGTGCAGCTGGGCGCCCGGCGGCGCCCGGCGCGAGACGTTCGTCGCGCGCGCGGTCCCGGCGGGCGCCTGAGGCGCCCCCGGGGACCGCCCGGGACAACCTCCGGGGGGCGCCCGGGGCGCCTCGGTCAATGGCACCGGTGCATGGGCAAGACCACGACCAGAAGGAGGCGCCATGCCCGAGTTGCTCGCCGACGGCCTGCCGGAGCGGACCGCCCGCTCCCGGTTCGACTTCAGCAAGTGGGCCGACGGCCAGGCGTGGAAGTTCGTCAAGGGCGATGACTACACGAGCTCGACCGAGACCTTCCGCTACAACGTCCGGCGCTGGGCCCGGCAGCAGGGGATCGAGGTCGAGCTGCGGCCGTACCCGGCCGTCGACGCCGAGGGCAACGAGATCCCGCTCGCCAAGCAGGACGCGGTCGCTCTCGGGGTGCGCTTCGTCGTCGACCGCGGGCCTGCGGGACCGGGGCGATGACCCGGCGGCTGCTGGCGGCGGCGCTCGTCGCCGCCGCGGCGGGCGCCGCTGCGGCGGCGCCCGCGCCGGCGGCCTCCGGGAGCGAGACCGTCGACGTCGTCGGGACCGGCGCGGACATCGTCGCCGACGCGCTCCGGACGACGTGGCGGATCGTCCGCCTGCCGCTCCTGGCGGGCTTCCTCGGGCTCGTCGCGGCCGGCGCGACCCGGGGCCGCTCCCGCTCGGACCGCCGTCAGGTGCGCCTGTGGCTGCTGCCGTTCCGCGCCGACGACGCCCGGCCGGAGGACGTGCTGCGGCTTCTGGAGTCCTGGCACCAGCAGCTCCTGGAACGGTGGTACCGGCGGATCCCGTTCGGCCAGCCGAGCATCGCGCTCGAGCTCGTCATGGCGCCCGACGCCGAGGGCGACCGGACCGCGCGCCTGGCGGTCGTCTGCCCCGTCGAGTTCGCCGGGACGATCGAGGGCAGCCTGCTCGCCTGCTACCCCGACAGCCGGCTCGTCCGGGGCGAGCAGGCGCTGCCGCCGGTGCGCGAGGTCGTGCGGATGAAGAAGCGCCACTCGTTCGTCCGCGCGCTGCGCGGCCCGGAGGAGGAGGACGAGGCGAAGGTCGTCGACGCCGTCCTCGGCCAGATGGACCGCGTCGGCGAGACCGCGGTCGTCCAGTACGTCCTCACGCCCACGCCGGCCCTGTTCGACCGTTACTCGCGCTGGCGGTTCTCACGCCGCGAGCAGGACGCGCTGTCGGCCCAGGTGCGCAACCCGTCCCATCCCGGCGTGCGCTCCGAGGTCCTCTCGCAGGAGCTCCGGGGCGGCCTGCGGGTCCAGCACCGGGCGCTCTACTTCACCGAGATCCGCATCGCCGCGGCGAGCTACGCCGGGTGCCGTGCGATCGCCGGCACGCTCCGCGGGGCGAGCGCCGGCGAGAACCGGCTCGTCGAGCGGCATATGCGGGTGCGCCGGGACCTGTACCTGCGCCGCATCGGGGCGGCGGTCGGCAACCCGATCCCCGGCTGGCGCCGCGAGGTCATGTCCTCCGGCGAGCTGGCGTCGCTCTGGCAGCTCCCCAGCCCCGCGCTGAAGACCGCCCGGGTGGCGCGCACGCCGATCCCCCGGCTGCTCGCCCCGCCCGAGATCAGCCGTGACCCCGGTCACGCCCTCGCCCGCGACGAGCGCGGCCCGGTCGGGATCCGGCCCGAGGACAAGACCGACGGCCTCGGCCTCATCGGCGGTCAGAAGACCGGCAAGACCTCGCTGCTGTGCCGCACGGTCCAGGCCGACGCGCTCGACCCGGACTGCGCGCTCGTCGTCCTCATGCCCAAGCCCGGCGACGCGCTCAAGGCGCTGTCGATGGTCCCGAAGGGACGTACGGTCCACTACCTGGACCTCGAGCACCCCGAGCTCGGGATCAACCCGCTGCTCGGCGAGGGCGAGCCGGCGATGATCGCCGACAAGGTCGTCGAGGCGTTCCGCGACGTCCACGCCGAGGGTGACATCAAGGGCTCGTCGGACCGGTACCTGCGCCAGGCCGCCCAGGCCGCGATCGGGGCGAGCCGGCACGGCGTCGTCGACGGCCCGCCCACGCTCTGGCACATGTACCGGATGCTGCTCCCGCCCGAGGTGAGCTTCCGGGAGAAGGTCGTCGAGGCGCTCTACGCCGACCCGCGGTTCACCGAGACCGCCACGTTCTTCGGCCGCGACCTGCCCAGCGACCTGGCCAACGCCGCGGCCCAGACGAACGCCAAGCTCGACGCCCCGCGCAACAAGCTGCTGCGGCTCATGGTCGACGCGCTGGACAAGGTCCTGCGCCACCCCAACCAGCTCGTCCTCGACGACGTCATCCGGCGCCGCGAGGTGCTCATCGTCGACGGGAAGATGGGGACGTTCGGCACCGACAACTGCCGGGTGATGATGCAGTTCATCCTCACCTGCCTGTACGGGGCTCTGCAGCGCCGGCAGCAGCTCCCGGAGGAGCAGCGGGTGCGGGTCGCGCTGAAGGTCGACGAGGCGCACCTCATCATCAACCCGTCGTTCGCGGACGCGCTCGCGACGCTCCGCTCGGCCGGGCTCGAGGTGGTCGCCGCCTGGCAGTACGGGGCGCAGATCGAGGACCCCAAGCTGCGCGGTGGCATGCTGAGCCTCCTGCGCCAGCGCTGCATGTTCTCCATGGGCGAGTCCCAGGACGCGCTGGAGATGAGCCGGGTGGCGATGGCGGCCTACACCGACCTCATCCGCGACGACACCGCGTCGCGGACCCGGCTGCGGCTCACGCCCGACACGATCTTCAACCTCCCCAACCACCACGCGGTGTGCTCGTGGATCAGCGGGGGCGCGCGCCAGCAGGCGTTCATCGCGCAGACCATCCCGCTCGTCACCGACGACGACGTCGTCACGCACCACCTGTCGGCCCAGCGCGAGCGCGGCGGGTTCGTCCCGGACCGGCTGCCCGACCCGCTGCCCGACCTGGACTGGCAGGGGACCGAGGGGTCGCTGCCGATCGACGTCGTCGGCGAGGTCGACGAGCCGGTCACCGAGGAGCTGTCGTCGGACGAGGAGCCGGCGGCCGAGGCGACGGCCCCCGCGCCGGCGGCCTCCGAGGAGCCCGCGCCCGCGGCGCCCGAGCCGCCCGCGCCCGAGCCCGAGGCCCCGGCTCCCGAGCCGCCCGCCGATCCCACCCCGGCGCCCGCCCGTGCCGAAGTCAAGGTCGGCGCGCCCGACACCTACACCGAGCTCGACTTCGACGATGTCCGCGGCCTCGTCTGGGACCCGGACCCGGAGGTCGACGAGGACGCCCGCCACGAGCCCACCGAGCGCGACCTCGAGGTGCTCGGCGCGCTGTGGCGCTGCCGCTTCTTGTTCACCACCCAGCTCTGGCGCCGGTGGTGGCCGGGGGTCTCGCAGCGGGCCTGTCAGCAGGGGCTGCAGCGGATGGTCGCAGCGGGCTGGGCCCGGAGGTTCAAGTTCCAGCGCGCCGAGCGCGGCGCCCAGCAGCGGGTGTACTGCATCACCGAGCGCGGCTTCGAGCTGCTCCGGGGCCGCACCGGGCTCAAGGGCCGGTTCGTGCGCGACGACGAGGTCTGGCGCGTGCCCCCGACCGGCGACCCGCGGCACATCCTCCGCGACCTCCAGGTCAACGGCTGGGTGCTCGCCCTCGAGGCGCTCGCCGGCGAGCGGGCGATCGGCCGCTGGCTCGGCCCCGGGCAGGGACGCCTGGAGCCGCCGCGCCGCAAGGCCCACGGCGAGTGGGTCGACCTTCGCCCGTCCGAGGTCGTGCTCGGCTCCAGCCACCGCCTCCAGGGGTACGCCGGCGAGCGGTTCGAGCCGGTCATGCCGAACGCCACCGTCGAGCTCCGGGTCGGCTCCGGCGAGCGCCGGCGGCGCGTCGACCTGCTCGTCGAGCTCGATCGCAGCCGCGGCCTCGGCGCCGCCCGGGACCGGCTGCGGGCCTACGACGGGCTCGTGTCCGGGTGGGGCCGGATGCTGCGCCGGTACCGGTCCCTGGGTACGCCCCCGCTCGTCGTCTTCGTCTGCGAGGACGAGCGCTCCCGGCTGCGCCTGGTCGAGACCGCCGACCGCGTCCTGACCACCCGCATCGCCAAGGCCGGCAGCGACGAGCGCGAGTGGCCGTACCTCGGCCGGCGGGCGATCTTCTTCGCCCTCGAGCGCGACGTGCACGAGGGCTCGCTGGCCGCGCTGGCGCTGCCGCCGGTGCCGCCCGACGCGCGGCGCGCGCTCGGCGAGCCCGAGCGCTGCCGGCCGCGCCGCGTGCACATCGTCGATCCGCGCCTGCTGCGCGGCGACTGAGCGCTTCGCCGGACCGGGCGGGCGGCGGACGGGGCCTTCGCCGGATCCGCCGCCCGTCCGAAGGGTCCTTCGCCGGACCCGGAAACCCCGATGAACAGGGCGTTTTCGTCCAGCGAAGCGCGGCTTGCACGCTCGCGCGAAGGGCCTTATCGTCGGCGCTCCCTTTTCCCCTTCTCTCTCTCTGTTTCCGCTCACACCAACCGCCTGACCGTCACTGACGACGGTCCCTGAGCCTCGGGTCACCAGACCCGGGTGAGGAGGAAGTCATGTCGGTGTTCGACCGCCTGGAGCGCGCGGCCGAGTCGACCCTCTCCGGCCTGTCCGGACCCCAGCGCACCACCGCCCTGGTGTGCGCCGGTATCGCCCTCACCTTCTTCGCCGTGTGGCTGATGGGAGGATTCGCCTTCCTCGTCGTCCCGGCGCTGATCGTCCTCTACGTCATCGTCCGCAAGGGGTCGCGCACGGCGCCCGTCCCCGGCTCACCCGCCGCGGCGCCCGTCGCGCTCCTCGCCTACGAGGACCGAGCCGACCGCCGGGGACTGCACGTGCTCCTCGGAGACGGCTACGCCTCCGCGGACGTCCTGGCCCTCCTGGAGGTCCTCGAGGCCACCGGCCGGCCCGGGCTCCACGTCCAGCTCGACCCGCCGACGGTCACCGGCCTCGCCGCCCGGGGCATCCTGCGACGGCTCACGAAGCCGGCCGCGGACGTCTTCGCCCACCACCCGGTCGTGGTCGCCGAGGTGGTCGAGCGCGAGTCCGGGCGCGGCCTGTTCCAGGTCCGCCTCCACGGCCGCACCGGACCCGCGGTCCGGCTGGCCTGGTCCGTGGCCCCGGACAACGGCGTCCTGGTCCACCAGCTCGCGAACGCCGGGCCGGTGACGCAGGCCTGACCCGCCCGCGCGGCGGCCGGCACGCCCGGCCGCCGCGCCCACAGTCCCCTCCGGTCCCTGCCCGGCCCGCCCGGGCGGTGCGCCGGAGGTCAGCCCCGCAAGGGGCACCCGCTCCCGGCAGGGAGCACCGCCCCCGGCAGGGGGCACCCGTCTCGGCCAATCCCGGCCGAGGCGGTCCGTTCCGCAGCACGCCGGACGCGTGCTGCCTGCACAGGAAGGCGCGCACGATGCGCGAACACAGCCAGGCCTCGATCGAGGCCCAGCAGGAGGCTCCGTACGCGGAGGCCCTCCCCGTCCTCGCGGACAAGCTCCGCATCCGCATGCAGGCCCCCGGCCACGCCGGGCGGCTCCTGGAGGAGATCGAGCGGCTCTTCCGGAACTTCGCCCACTTCGACGTGAGCGTCGTTCCGGGCCTGGACGTCGCGATCGACGGCCGGCCCACCCCGCTGGCCCGGGCGGAGGCCCTGGCCGCCGAGGCCGTCGGCGCCCAGGCCTGCAGCTACTTCACCAACGGCGCGAGCGCGGCGGCGTCCGCGCTGGCCAGCGCCCTGGTGGACGTGGCGAAGGGCCGGCCGATCCTCGTGGCCCGCAACGCCCACATCTCGGTGATCCACACCCTGTACGAGCGCGGGGCGCAGGTCACCTTCCTCCCGGTCGAGGTGCACCCGATCCTGGGCATGGCGACGGTCCTGGACCCGCAGGACCTCGAGGACCGGCTCGCCCGCCACGGCTACGGCGCCGTGTGGATCAGCACCCCGAACTACGAGGGCGTCCTCGGCAGCACCGAGCAGGCCATCCAGGTCTGCAAGCGTGCGGGCGTCCCGGTCGTGGTCGACGGGTCCTGGGCGTCCGAGCTGCCGTTCACGACGGAGCTCGGGCCGCTGAGCCCGATCCAGCTCGGCGCCGACGCCGAGGTGGGGAGCTGGCACAAGACCCTCCAGGCGCCCGGGCAGGACGCGGTCGCGTACCTGGGCAAGGACAGCGCCATCCCGCTGCCCGTGTTCAACCTGGCGTGCCTCCGGCACAAGACCACGTCGAAGAACAGCGTCTTCCTCGCGGCGCTGGACCTGTGCCGGCGGTGGGCCTTCCAGCACGCCGACGCCGCCGTGGTGGAGAACCGGGAGGCCATCCGGGAGTACGCCCGGCTCGTGCCCGACGGGATGCTCGTCGACTGGGCCGCGGAGCTGCGCTCGGGGCGGACCATCGCCCCGGCGTCGATCCCGTACCGGATGACCTTCCGGACCTGGGAGACGGGCTACACCGGGTACGAGCTGGCCCGGATGCTGCTCGAGCGCGGCCTCCAGGTCGCCCAGCCCAACCTCCTCTACATGTTCATGGGCACCGGCATCGGCCGGCCCTGGGTCATCGAGCGCACCTTCGAGAAGGTGCGCGAGCTGCTCGACGAGCTGCCCGCGCGCCCGGCGCTCGACCCGGGCACGCTCCCGACCCTCGCGCTGTCGGCGGCCGACGTCGACTTCTCCGAGGCCCGGGGCGACACGGAGCCGGTGCTCCTGACGCAGGCCGTGGGCCGGCGCCTGGCGCACGCGCTCGGCGCCTACCCGCCCGGCCTGGCGATCAAGACGCACGGCGAGGTCCTCGACCGTGGCACGGCCGAGTACCTGGCCCAGGTCCGTCAGCAGCGCGGGACGCTGTACGGCGGCGACCCGGGCCTGCTCAAGGACGGCTACGTCCTCGTCTACCGCTGATCGCACTCCGGCCCGCCTAGGCGGGCGGGCCGGGTGAGCGCCCTCGGGCGCTCTGCTCCACATCCGCTGCGCGGCGGGCGGCCCGGTCACCGGGCCGCCCGCCGCGCCCCTTCCAGAAAGCAGGTCACGGATGAACCTGATCCTTCTCTGGCTGCTCGCCATCGCGGGGGCAGCCGTCGTCTTCGGCGTCCAGGTCCGCGGCTACCGCCGGGCCGACGTCCAGCCGATCGGCATCGGCTCGGCCTTCTGGCTCGGCGCCGGCCAGATCGCCATCCTGTTCGGCGCCCTGATGATGTCCTTCGGGGCCCCGGACATCGCCGCCGAGGTCGGCATGCCGGTCTGGTCGGTCGTGGCGCTCAACCACGCCGCGAACCTCGGGGCGTTCGGCGGCTGCGTCCTCGCCGCCCTCTCGGGCGCCCTGCCCCGGCGGCTGCCGGCGCTCCTCGCCGTCGCGGGGGTGGCGATCGCCGTCCCGGCGTTCGCCGGGGGCGCGCTCGTCCCGGCGTCCCTCGTCGCCCTCCCGGTGTTCGGGGGCCTTGCGGCCTTTGCCGTGCTCGGGTCCCACACCCGGGTGCTGGCGGCGGTCGCCCCGGCCCACCGCGGCGCGGCCATGGGGCTGATCCTGTCGTTCTGCCTCCTGGCCGGGGTCGCCCTCGTCGGCGTCCCGCTGCTCGGCGGCTGGCGGTTCGGCCTGACGGCCGTCGGCCTGGTGCTCATCGCCCTCGCCGTCGCCCACCGGCGGTGGCGGGGCGCGCCGGCCGCCCAGCCCGCGCGGTGGCAGACGCCGCGCCAGGTCCTGCGCCTCGTGGCCGAGCACCGGCACCTGATCGGCGGCGTCGCGGTCAGCTTCACGGGCTGGGTCGCCCTGTACACGATCCCGTCGCTCGTCGGCGCCTCGGAGACGACGGTCGTGATGATGGCGATCGTCGGCCAGCTCGTCGCCGCGATGCTCGCCCTGTGGGCGGGCCGGCGAGCCGACGTGAACCGGCGCCGGGTCGGGCGGGAGGCGGCGTGGCTGCTGGCCGGCTCGCTCGTGGCGGTCGCCGTGCTGCCGGGCCTGCCGGTCGTCGGCGCCGTGGCCTTCCTCGGCACGACGCTGGGGTGGTGGCTGTGCGGCGTGGCCTTCACCGCCGGTGAGTACGCCGGGAACGTCCAGCAGGGCGTGCTCGAGGCCGAGCTGTCGCTGACCGCCGGCGAGGCCGTGCGCGAGCAGCTCGTGGGCCTGGCCCAGCGGTTCCTGACGGTCGGCGGGGGCAACATCCTCCTCGCCTTCCTGACGGGCGGCCTGGAGCGCGTCCTGAGCGGCAGCGTGCTCGGCGTGGCCATCGGCCTCGTCTGCGCCGTCGCCGTGATCGCCGGTCTGCGGCCGGCGCTCAGGCGGATCTGACGCCTGGCGGAGGCCCGGGGACGGGCCCCGGGCCTCCGCCCCCTACGCCACCGGGACGCTCACCGTGGGCGTCCCGGACATCAGATGGGAGGAAGCACATGGAAGATCACGTCCGGATCGAGGCGATCGACGAGCGCCTCGTCGAGGTGGTCCGCTATCTGGCGCCCGGGCAGGTCGCCTCGGCGCCGTTCGCCAGGACGCTGCTGGCCGAGGTCGCCGATGCCGCGATGTCGGCCCAGCCGCCGCAGTGGGACGAGATGGTGGTGCCGGTCTGGCTGGCCCAGGCGGAGGGCCGGCAGCCGGCCCGGCTGCTGTGCCGCGTGGCCCGTGCCGGCAGCCACCGCGTCGCCACCGTCGACGGCCGGCTCGGCGTCGACGTCGTCGTGACGACCGCCGAGCCCGTCGTCAGGGCACGGATCGTGGCCGTGTCGGTCGTCACGCCCTGGCGCGACGACACGCGCGAGCCGCTGTCGACCACCTGCCGCGTGGACGGCGACGGGGCCGCCGTCTACGAGTGGTGGTTCGGCCGGGGTGGCCGCCGGTTCGTCGTCCGGGTCCGCGGTGAGGAGGACGGCTGGCGCGCCGACGCCGAGCGGGAGCCGACACCGATCGAGGCCGGCGTCGTCGAGGTGCGCTTCACGGCGGTGGCGGCGCGGACGCCGGCGGATGCGTTCCGCACGGTCGTGGCGAAGCTCCCGAAGCCACGCCGCCAGGTGGGCGACGTGACGCCGCGCCACGGGCTCGGCGCCCGCGCGAACGGCTGAGCCGCTCCGGCGCTCAGATGAGCGGCGCCCGCATCGACGCGGGCGCCGTTCGTCTTTTTTCTGTGGACATATAGTTGCATAGACAATTATCTGTGGCTCGGGTGCCGTGGCCCGGTGGTACGGTCCGCCCGGCGACGCATGGCGATCCCGGTCAGAGATCTCCTCGGGGCCCCGGTGCTCGGAGGCGCACGGCTCATCGGCGGTGAGCGCGGTGCAGGGCGCGAGGTGTCGTGGACGTCGGTGATCGAGTGGGAGGCGGTCGGCTTCATCCGGCCCGGCGAGCTCGTCCTCACGACCGGCATCGGGCTCGACGAGCCGCGGCTCACGGACTTCCTCGCCCAGCTCCTCAGGTCCGACGCGTCGGCTGTCGCGGTCAGCCTGCCGCCGACCGGGCCCGTCCCCGCCCCGCCCGAGGCGTCGATCAGCCTCGCCGACGAGCTCGGGATGCCGCTGATCGACCTCCCGTGGGACGTGGGGTTCGCCGACGTCAGCCGCTGGGTGGTGGGCGAGCTCATCCGCCGCCGGTTCGGCGGCTCCATCGAAGGGCCGGACGCGATCCACGCCCGCTTCGCCGAGGTGCTGCTCGGCGGCCACGGCATGGACGGGATCGCCGCCGCGCTCGAGGCGGCCCTCGAGCGGCCGGTGCTCGTGTTCGACGCGCGGCTCGAGCTGGCCGGCCACGGCCCACGGGCCGACGCGGCGCTCGGCGCCGCGGGGCTGCGCGAGCTCGAGGTGCGGGCCGCCCGGCTCTCGGCGGCCGAGGCCGGCGCGCTCGCCGCGCAGTTCGACGCCGAGCAGCCGAGCCGGCTGCCCGGCATCGACGCGCTCGGCCTCGGTCCGGGCACCGCGCGCGCGGCCGTCGCGCGCCACGACACGCTCGGCTTCATCTACGTCCTCGACGACGGCCGCACGACCGAGCTGCCCGAGCTCGAGCTGCGGGCGCTCGAGGAGGCCGCGGCCTCGGTCGCGCTCGAACGGCTGCGGCACCGGTCGGCGGCCGACGACCGCGCGCGCGAGGACTTCGTCTGGCAGCTCGTCGCCGGCCTGGCCGGCCCGGCCGAGCACATCCAGGCCCGCGCGGCGCTGCTCGGGCTCGACGGCCTCGCGCCGCACGAGCTGGCCGTCGCGCGTCCCGCCGGCGGCGGCCGCGGCACGCTCGACCGCCTCGCCCGCGACCTGCGCGCCCGCGCCGCGCGCTCGGCCTCCCGGCTCACCCTCGCGGTCCGCGAGGACGCCCTCGTCGCGATCGCCGCGGCGCCCGACGGCCGGACGGGCGCGCTGCGCCGTCTCGTCCTCGACGTCCAGGCGCAGCTCGACCCCGACGAGCGCGCCTGCTGGGGCATCGCCGCCGGGGCGCGGCCGCTCGAGGAGCTGCACACCTCGTTCGCCGAGGCCGAGCGGGCGCTCGAGGTCGGCCGCAGCCTCACCGGCCCGGCGAACGTCGGCGACGCCGCCGACCTGGCGCCGTACATGATGCTCACCAAGCTCGCCGACGACCCCGAGGCGCTGGCGATCGCCCGCGGCGTCGTCGAGCCGCTGCTGGCCTACGACCGGGCCAAGCGCCGCAACCTCGTCGAGACGCTCGACGTCTACCTGCAGGAGAGCGGCAACACGAGCGCCGCCGCCCGGCGCCTGTTCCTCAACCGGCGCTCGCTCGCCTACCGCCTGCGCAGGATCGAGGAGCTCACCGGGCGCTCGCTCGACCAGCCGGCCGACCGCTTCGTGCTGGACCTCAGCATCAAGCTCCTGCGCTTCGGCATCCTCGAGGACGCCGCCGCGACGCGCTGACCGGGCGCGTACGTCACAGGGTGACGCAACGGCGGCCGCGATTTTCCCCGCCACGGTGGTTTACGCGCGGTGAACGCGCTGACAACGTACCCGCGGGTCCCGGAGCGAGGAGCAGAGGTGGATCTCGAGGACGTGCTGTGGGAGGACGGCCTGACGCAGGCCGGCCTCGTCCGTGCCGGCGACGTGTCGGCACGCGAGCTGGTGGAGGCCGCGATCGAGCGCATCGAGCGCGTCGACCCCCTGCTCAACGCGGTCGTGACGCGGCTGTTCGCCCAGGCGGTGCGTGCGGCCGAGGACGACGAGCTCGCGCAGACGCCGTTCGCGGGCGTGCCGATGCTCCTCAAGGACCACCTGGCGACCTACGCCGGCGCCCGGCACACGAGCGGCTCGGTGTTCCTGCGCAACCACGTCGCGGCGCGCGACAGCGAGCTCGTCACGCGCTTCAAGCGCGCGGGGATGGTCCCGGTCGGGCTGACGAACACCTGCGAGCTGGCGCTGCTGTCGACCACCGAGCCGGTGCTCCACGGCCCCACGCTCAACCCGTGGGCGCTCGGTCGCTCGCCCGGCGGCTCGAGCGGCGGGTCGGCGGCCGCCGTCGCCGCGGGGCTCGTGCCGATCGCGCACGGCAACGATTCGGCCGGCTCCCTGCGCATCCCGGCCTCCTGTTGCGGCGTGTTCGGGCTCAAGCCCAGCCGCGGGCGCGTCACGCCCGCCCCGCGCGGGGACATCGCGCCCGGCCTGTGGTCAGAGCACGTCATGACCCGCTCGGTCCGCGACAGCGCCGCCGTCCTCGACGCGATCGCCGGCGCGCTGCCCCACGACCAGTACGCGCTGCCGGCCCCGGACGGATCGTTCCTGGAGAGCGCCCGCCGCGACCCCGGCCGGCTGCGGATCGCGGTCTCCGACCGCCCGGTGCAGGGCGGGCCGGTCGACGCCGCGTGCGTGCGCGCGGTGTGGGACACCGCCGAGCTGTGTACCGAGCTCGGCCACGAGGTCGTCGAGGCGGCGCCGGACGTCGACGGCGAGGCGCTCGAGGACGACTTCTTCGCGCTGTACACGGTGGCCGCGGCGGCGCGCATCGCCGAGTGGGTGGAGTGGATGGGGCGCGAGCCCGAGCGGTCCGAGCTCGAGCCGCTGACCTGGGCGGTGCGCGAGGCGGGCGAGCGCCGGTCGGCGGTCGAGCACGTGCTCTGCGTCCAGCGCCTGCAGCGCGCGGCCCGCGAGATCCTCTCGTTCTTCGACGACGTCGACCTGTGGCTGACGCCGACGCTCGCCGAGCCGCCCGCGCTACTCGGCCACTTCGACCCGTCGCCGCTCGACCCGCTCGCGCCGCTCGACCTCGACGCGAGGTTCTCGCCGTTCACGTGGATCGCGAACGTCACCGGCCAGCCGGCGATGTCGGTGCCGCTGGCCTTCAGCGACGACGGGCTGCCGATCGGCAGCCACTTCACCGCGCGCCCCGGCGAGGAGGGCGTGCTGTTCGCCCTGGCCGCGCAGCTCGAGCAGGCGCGGCCGTGGGCCGGCCGGCGGCCGCCGATCGCGGCCGGCTCTGCCGCGGCGACGGCGGCATCTGACTGAGGACGGAAACCACCACCACACGAAGGGACGGGGATCATGCAAGGCAGCCCTACGCAAGGCGCTCAGAGCGCCGCACCACGGCTCGAGCGGACGCTCGGCCTCAGGCAGGTCGTCCTGTTCGGCCTCGCCTACATGACGCCGCTCATCGTGCTGGGGACGTTCGGGGTGCTCGCAGCGGAGACGGACGGCGCCGTGCCGTCCGCGTACCTGCTCGCGCTCGTCGCGATGCTCTTCACCGCGTACAGCTACGGGCGGATGGCTTCTGCCTATCCGGTCGCCGGGTCGGCGTACACGTACGTGCGCCGCACGATCGGGCAGCGGCTCGGGTTCCTGGTCGGCTGGGCGGTCCTGCTCGACTACCTGTTCCTGCCGATGGTCATCTGGCTCATCGGGGGCGCCTACCTGTCGGCCGAGTTCCCGAGCGTGCCGACCTGGGTGTGGATCGTCTCGTTCATCGGCATCACCACCGTCCTCAACGTGCTGGGCGTGCGCGTGGCGGCGAACGTCAACACGTTGCTCATGACGTTCCAGGTGCTGGTGCTCGTCCTGTTCGTCGCGTTCTCGATCGGCTACGTCATCGACCACGACGGCGGCGGCGCGCTGGTGAGCTCGACGCCGTTCGGGACCGACGGGACGACGATCTCGACGCTTGCGGCCGGCGCGGCGATCGCGGCCTACTCGTTCCTCGGCTTCGACGCGGTCACGACGCTCACCGAGGAGACCGTCGAGCCGAAGCGCACGATGCCGCGCGCGATCATGCTCGTCGCGCTCATCGGCGGCGCGATCTTCGTCGTGACCTCGTACACGACCCAGCTCGTGCACCCGGGCGGGGCGTTCGAGGACACCGACTCGGCGGTCTACGAGATCGCGCGCACGATGGGCGGCAGCCTGCTGTCGTCGATCATCGTCGCCGGCCTGATCGTCGCGCAGGGCGCCTCGGGCCTGGCGGCGCAGGCGAGCGGCTCGCGCCTCATGTACGCGATGGGCCGTGACGGCGTTCTGCCGCGCAAGATCTTCGGGTACGTGCATCCGCGCCTGCGCACGCCGGCGCTGAACATCGGGATCGCGGGCCTCGTCGGTCTCATCGCGCTGAAGTCCGACGTCGCGACGTCGACCTCGTTCATCAACTTCGGCGCGTTCATCGCGTTCACGTTCGTCAACCTCTCGGTCATCGGGCTGTTCTTCCGCGAGTTGCGCGGGCGCGGCGGCGCGTCGGTGTTCGCGTTCGTGCTCGTCCCGGCCGCCGGCGCCGCGTTCGACATCTGGCTGCTGACGAAGCTCGACAGCAAGGCGGTCACGATCGGGCTGATCTGGCTCGGCATCGGGGTGGCGCTGCTCGCCTACCTGACGAGGATGTTCCGCGTCCCGCCGCCGGAGATGCACTTCGAGCCGGACGACGAGGAGCTCCCGGTCCCCGAGCAGGAGCCGCGGCACTCGCGCGACGTCCAGCCGGAGGGCGCGGCCATCGCCTGAGGCGCCCGGGCTGTCCGGCGGCGGCGCGCGCGGGCGTCGCCGCCGGACGTGCCTCCGGAACAGGTAAGTCGCGGGTCACGCCGATCGGCGGACACCCGATCTCCAGGCGGGATCAGGCAAGTCCCGCCTTACATATGGACCAGCCGTCCAGGTCGCTCAGCCGCGACAGGGTGTCAGGCGATGAGCCGGGGGACCGCTCCCCTCCCCTTCGGATATGACCTGGTTCAAGACCCACCTCAGTGCCAAGCTCCTCGCGGGCTTCGGCGTCGTGCTCGCCGTCATGGCGGGCATCGTCCTCCTCGCGCTCGCGTCGATCGGCTCCGTCGCCGACAAGGCCGACCGGATCGCGACCGAGGACCTGCCGTCGACGACCGTCATCGGCAACCTGCGCACCGACCAGTCGAACCTGCGCGTCGTCCACCTCTCGATGCTGGCCCAGCCGCCGGCCGACGAGATGAAGAAGCTCGAGGAGTACAACGTCGCGCTCACCAAGAGCGTCGACGACGGCTTCGAGACGTACGAGAAGCGCTACCTCTCCGACAGCGCGGACCGCAAGGCGTTCCAGGACGCCAAGCAGCGCTGGACCGACTTCAAGGCGACCGGCGAGCAGATCGTCCAGGCGTACGAGCAGGGCGACCTGAGGCGCGCCGAACGGCTCCTCGCCAAGCACTCGGACATGTACGAGGGCATGGCGCTCCAGCTCGCGGACTGGTCCGCCGCCGTCGCCAAGCACTCGGCGGCCGAGGCCACGTCGATCGAGGAGACCGAGAGCTCGGCGCGGTTGTGGCTCGGCCTGCTCGGCCTCGCCGCCCTCGCCGTCGGCGTCGCCGTCGCGCTCGTCGTGTCCCGGTTCGTCGTCGGCCGCCTCGCGCCGGTCCTCGCCGCCGCCAAGGGCATCGCCCGCGGCGAGATCGACCAGCAGGTCGAGGTCACGTCGGAGGACGAGCTCGGTGAGCTGAGCGGCGCGTTCGCCGAGCTGCTCGACTACGTCCGCGAGACCGCCGACCACGCCCACCGGATCGCCGAGGGCGACCTCAGCGTCCCGGTCGAGCCGAAGTCCGACAAGGACGTCCTCGGCGTCGCCTTCCGCGACATGCAGGACAGCCTCGCCGAGCTCGTCGGCGCGGTCTCGCAGTCGGCGTCGACCCTCAGCGCGTCGTCGCAGGAGATGGCGTCGACGTCCGAGGAGGCCGGCCGCGCCGTGGGCGAGATCGCCCAGGCGGTCAGCGACGTCGCGCAGGGCGCCGAGCGCCAGGTGCGCTCGGTCGAGGAGGCCAAGGCGGCGACCGAGGAGGTCGGCGAGGCGACGCGCACGAGCGCCGAGTCCGCGCAGCAGACCGCCGAGGCCGCCCAGCAGGCGCGCCAGGTCGCCCAGGAGGGCGAGGAGGCCGTCAGCCACGCGACCGAGGCGATGCGCCAGGTGCGCGAGTCGTCGAGCTCGGTCACGGCCGCGATGCGTCAGCTCGGCGAGAAGTCCGAGCAGATCGGCGGGATCGTCGAGACGATCACCGGGATCGCCGGCCAGACGAACCTGCTCGCGCTGAACGCCGCGATCGAGGCCGCCCGCGCGGGCGAGCAGGGCCGCGGCTTCGCGGTCGTCGCCGAGGAGGTCCGCAAGCTCGCCGAGGAGTCGCAGGAGGCCGCGGCGACGATCGCGAACCTCGTCGAGGAGATCCAGGCCGAGACCGCGCAGGCCGTCGCGGTGGTCGAGGAGACCGCCGAGCGGACCGCGGAGGGCGCCGCCACCGTCGAGCAGGCGCGTGAGGCGTTCGGGCGCATCGGCTCGTCGGTCGAGGACATGACCGGCCGCGTCGAGGCGATCGCCGCCGCCGTGCAGCAGATCGCCGCGGGCGCCGAGAAGGTCCAGAGCGACATGACCGAGGTCGCCGCGGTGGCCGAGCAGTCCAGCGCGTCGAGCGAGCAGGTCTCCGCCTCGACGCAGCAGACGAGCGCGAGCACGCAGGAGATCGCCTCCAGCGCGCAGCAGCTCGCGAAGACGGCGGAGGAGCTCGAGACGCTCGTCGGCCGCTTCACCCTCGCGTAGCCCCGGAAGCAGCGATCCGCGCTCCGGCCGGGCCGGGGGATGGGACGCCGCGTCCCGCCCCCGGCCCGTCGTCGCCGGGCGCATTGACGGACGCGCCGACCGCGCGCTAGCGTCGATGCGCCATGACTGATCCCGCGAGGGTGCTGGTCGTCGCGCACCGCACCGCGGCGACGCCGGCCCTCCTCGAGGCGGTGCGTGAGCGCGCCGCCGAGGGCCCGGCCGAGTTCACGCTCCTGGTCCCCAAGCCGGTCCACGGCCTGGACCGCCTGGCGGACCCGGAGGACGTCTCCGACACGGAGGCGCGCATGACGCTCGAGCTCGCCCTGCCGCTGCTGGAGGAGGCGGCGGGCCGACCGGTCGAGGGGGTGGTCGGGGTCTCCGATCCGGTTGCGGCCGTCGAGGACGCGGTGAACACGCGCGTCGTCGACGAGATCATCATCTCGACGCTCCCGAGCCGGGTCTCGCGCTGGCTGAAGCTCGACCTGCCGAGCAAGGTGGCGGGGCTCGGGCTGCCCGTCCGCACGGTCATCGCGCGGGAGCGGGCGGCGGTCAAGGCGTAGGCCCTCGCTCGGTTCGTCGTCGGTGCGGCGCGGTCGTCGCCGGTGGCGGGCTGCGGCGGGTGGTCCGGCGCGGGTTCGGTGGTGCGGGGACGGCTCGCTTCGCACTGGTTCGGTGGTGCGGGGACGGCTCGCTCCGCACTGGTTCGGTGGTGGCGGGCGGCTCGCTCCGCACTGGTTCGGTGGTGCCGGGTCCGGCGTGGTCCGAACGGCCGCTGGTCAGGAGGTCGAGGGGCGGGTTCGCGGTGAGCTCGTCCGGGCGCCGGCGCGCCCCCGGCGGATCTTTGGCGTCCGTGGTGCGCATGGCGACCCATGGGTGCCAGAGATCCCGCTCGCGCGCGGGCGCCGCGGGCCGCGCGCCGCGGGCCGCAGGCCGCGCGCCGCGGGCCGGACGAAACGGCCGCCTGCGCGCGCGTTTCGTCCGGGTCGCGTCCGGGTCGCCGAACGGGGCCGGCCGACGACGAACGACCCGGACGAAATGGCCGATCGAGCGCGCGTCTCGTCCGGCTCGCTCGCCGCGAGTGCCGCCGGCCGCGGCGAAGCAGGCATCCGCGCCGGCCCGGGCCGGACGCGGACGCGCCAACCCGGGCGGGTGTGTCGACTCATGCCGGTCATACCGGGACGAATCGACACACCCGCCTCGGGCCCGGCCGGGTGTGTCGACGCATGCCGGTCATGCCGGGATGAGTCGACACACCCGCCGAGATCCGGGTCGCGCGTCGCCGGCCGGGGCCGGCCCGCGGGGCCGTGGCGGGACCCGGCCGACCCGCGGGCGCGAGTGCGCGCGAGGACGCGGACCAAGGCGAGCGCCAGACGAGCCGCGCTCTCACCCCCTGACCAGCGGCCGTTCAGACCACCCCGCAGCCCGCCGCCACCGAAGACCGCGCGGAGCGAGCCGTCCCGACCAAACCGGCCGGGGCCCGGACCACCCGCCGCAGGCCACCGCCCACGCCCGCCGACGGCCCGGACCACCCGCCGCAGGCCGCCGCCCACGCCCGCCGACGGCCCGGACCACCCGCCGCAGGCCGCCGCCCACGCCCGCCGACGGCCCGGACCAGCCACGCGCCAGACCCCGCGCCGCGCCGACGCGCTCCAGCCCTCCCACCAGCCACCGCGCGACCCCGCGCAGCGTCGCCTTCGCGACGCTCGCGGCACCGGTCGTGCGGTGCCCCCGGAAGCGGCCGTCGGTGCGGACGGGCGAACGAGACGGCTCCCGGGCGCTCGGCGAGGCGCGCGCGCGGCGGCGACGCCCGGCTCCCGGCTCCCGAGCGTCGCCGCCGGCGCTGCCGCCAGGCAGGCGGCGGCGCAGAGAGCTGCGATCACATGGGCATCTTGGCGCGGCCGCGGCGGCCGCCGCGGGCCGACCGGCCCATCCACTTCGACGCTGACTCGAACGGCTTGGCGAGCCAGCGCCCGATGCCGGGCGCCTTTCGGGCGCCGCGGGAGCCGGCGTGCGCGGGTGCCTTGGTGCCGCGCTCGGCGTGCCGCGACAGGCGCGGCGCGAGGAACGCGAGGACGAAGAGCACGATGCAGACGGCCACGACGATGGCGATGGTCATGCGGGCGGCGTTACCCGCCCCCGCGGCCGCGTAGCCTTCGGCGCAGTGCGTGTTGGCGTGATCGTCCCCGTCCACGGGTGGGCGCCGTACCTGGCCGAGACGCTCGACGCGATCCTCGCGCAGGATCCCGCTCCGGACGAGGTCGTCGTCGTCGACGACGGCTCGCCCGAGCCGCTCCGGCTGCACCCCGGCCACGCGGCCCGCTGCACCGTCGTCCGGCGGCCCGAGCGCGGCGGCCTGCCCGCGGCGCGCAGGACCGGGTTCGAGCGGCTCGACACCGAGCTCGTCGCGCTGTGCGACGCCGACGACGTGTGGCAGCCGGGCAAGCTCGCCGCGCAGCTCCGCGCGCTCGACGCGTCCGGCGCCGACGGCTGCTTCGCGCGTGTGGAGATCATCGGCCCGGACGACCGGCCGACCGGCGAGCGCTGGCCCGACCCGCCGGTGACGCTGCCGGCGCTGTACGAGCGCAACCCGGTCTGCGTGTCGGGGGCGCTGCTGCGCCGCGACGCGGTCAGGGGCGCAGGCGGGATCGCCCGCGACATGCCGGCCGCCGAGGACTGGGACCTGTGGCTGCGGCTGCTCGTCAGCGGCGCGAGGCTCACGCTCGCCCAGGACGCGTTCGTCGCCTACCGCCGCCATCCGGGCGCGATGAGCGGCGACGTCGCGACGCTCGCGCTCGCCCAGCTCGAGCTGCACCGCCGGTTCGCGCGCGTCGTCGGCGAGGCCGTCCGGCGGCGGGCCGAGGCGCGCGACCTGCGCGCGCTCGGCGCGGGGCTGACGCGGCGCGGCGACCACGCGAACGCGCGCGCGGCGTACGAGGAGGCCGCGCGGCTCGAGCCCCCGCCGCCCGGCGACCGTGCCCGGGCCGCGGCGCTCGCCGTCCCCGGCGTGCGGCGGCTGCTCGGCCGGCGCGATCCCTACCGCGGCGCCGCGCGCACCGGCAGGCCGTCGCGCGGGCTGATCGTCGGCATCTGACGGATGCGCAGCTCGTAGCCGGGCTCGAGCTCCATCTGCCAGCGCTGGAGCAGCAGCGCGGCGAGCGCGCGCACCTCGACCTGGCCGAAGCGCATCCCGATGCACGTCCGCGAGCCGCCGCCGAACGGCACGTACGCGCCCTTGGGGAGCGCGGCCTTCGCCTCGGGCGTGAAGCGCTCGGGCACGAACCGCTCGGGCTCGGGGAACACGTGCGCGATGTGGTGGCTCGCCCACGACGAGTAGTTGACGAACACGTCGCCGGGGACCTCGACGCCGGCGAACGTGAACGGCTCGACCGACCGGCGCGGGCCGACCCACGCCGGCGGGTACTTGCGCAGCGTCTCGTCGATCGCCATCTCCAGGCGCGGCAGCGCGGCGCCGGTGAGGTGCTCGCCGGACGGCGGCTCGCCGGCCAGCACGTCGTCGACCTCCTCCTGCACCCACGCGCGGACCTCGGGGTTCCGGCACAGCTCGTACATGAGGAACGTGACCGTCGAGGTCGTCGTGTCGTGGCCGGCGAACAGGAGCGTCATGACCTCGTCGCGGACGTGGACGTCGTCGAGCGTGTTGCCCTCCTCGTCGCGGCAGTCGAGCAGGAGGCTGAGCAGGTCGTGGCCGCGCTCGTCGGTCCGCCGGCGCTGCTCGATCTCGGCGAAGATGACCCGGTCGAGCTTGCGCCGCGCGCGCTGCATCCGCCAGAACGGCGAGAACGGCCCGCGCATCGTCTGCAGGTGGTACTCGCGCGAGTAGAAGCGCAGGCCCTCCTCGAACTCGTGCGCCATGTCGATGCCGCGGTTCGCGCGGTCGGGGTCCAGGCCGAACAGCGCGCGCATCGCGATGCGCAGGGCGAGGTTGCGCGTCCACGCGTAGATGTCGGCCCCGCCGTCGCGGCCGATCGCCTGCACCGCCGGGACCGCCTCGTCGACGATCGTCGACGTCGCGGCGGCGATCCGGTCGCGGTGGAAGGCGGGCAGCAGCGCCTTGCGCGAGCGCCGGTGGAACTCGCCGTCGATCGTCAGCAGCCCGTCGCCGAGGAGCGGGATGAGGTCGCCGAACGAGCCCTCGCGCCAGCGGAAGTTGTGGAAGTTCGAGACGAGGATGTGGTGGTTGGCCTCGGGCCCGAGCATCCACACGACGTTGCCGTGGAACAGCCGCAGGGTGAACACCGGCCCGTAGCGCTCGTAGGCGTCGAGCAGGACGGGGAGCGGGTTCTCGAAGAACGCCGCCGTCCGCTTCCAGCTCGGGCGGGTGTCGCCGGGCGGGAACGGCACCTCCACGCGCAGCTCGTTGCGCCAGTCGCCGAGCAGGCGGCCGACCGGGTTCGTGCTGACGGGAGGCGGCGGTGCGAGCGGCATCGGGGCGAACCCTAGGCGAAACTGGCTGAGCGGCCAAACAGGCTGTCGAGCGTTCGGCGGGGTCCTGTCCGCCGATGGCGAACGGCCCGCCGGCCGGGGCCGGGCGGGCCGTTCTCGGGAGCACCCCCGCCGCGGGGAAGGGCCGCGGCGGGGACGTGCCGCCGGCGGTGGTCTCCGGCGACGTGGGTGCGCTCCGGGTCGCAGCTCGTCCTACGCGGCGCCCTCCTCGGCGGACGTCGCGCGCGGCGCGGCGCGCTCGACGCGCTCGCACGAGCCGTTCGGCGCGAGCGGGGTCGCGTCGACGATCACGTCGACCGGGTCGAGGATCGCGCGGTCCCAGCCGTCGCCGCAGGCGATCCGGTCGGGCTCGCCGTCGCGCGCGTGGATGACGTCGTTGCCGGCCTCGCCGTACACGAGGTCGCCGGTGGTCCCGTCGGCGGCCTCGCCGGCGGTGACGTCGGCGCGAGCCTGCGCCCACAGGTGGTCGTCGCCGTCGCCGCCGAAGAGCTGGTCGATCCCCGCGTTGCCGAACAGCCGGTCGTTGCCCGTGCCGCCGTGCAGCCGGTCGTCGCCGAGCCCGCCCTCGAGCCGGTCGGCGCCGTCGCGGCCCTCGAGCACGTCGTCGCCCGCCCCGCCGCGGAGCCGGTCGTCGGCGCTCGCCGGCCGCGCCGCCGCGAGCACGAGCGCGCGGCGCCCGACGACCTTGCGCACGATCCCGCCCGCCGGGCCCTTGCCGGGCCCCGCGCCGCCGTCGATCGTGTCCGCGCCCGCGCCGCCTTCGAGCACGTCGGGGCCGGGACCGCCGTCGATCCGGTCGGCGCCCGGACCGCCCGAGACCCGGTCGGCCCCGTCGCCGCCGAGCAGCCCGAGGTCGCCGCCCGGCCCGCCGAAGATCCGGTCGTCGTCCGGCCCGCCGTCGAGCGTGTCCTCGCCGCTGCCGCCCCAGAGCCAGTCGCGCCCGGGCCCGCCGTAGACGACGTCCTTGCCCGCGAGCGCGCGGACGACGTCGTTGCCGGGCCCGGCGAAGATGATGTCCACGTCGGCGGTCCCGGTGATCCGGTCGCGCCCGTCCGTCCCGTCGAGCTGGGCGGCCAGGGCGACGGACGGCGCCGCGGCGGCGGCGAGCACGATCAGGACGACGAGCGCATTCCGGGTCATACGCGCAAGCCAGAACGTCCAGCGCGCCCAGGAGTTTCGGTCCGGGCGCGCTATCCTCACCACCCGCTCGTCGAGGGGGCGTAGCTCAGTTGGTTAGAGCGCCGGCCTGTCACGCCGGAGGTCGCGGGTTCGAGTCCCGTCGCTCCCGCTCCGCACCGAACCGCGCGGGTCCGCAATAGCAGGGCAGAGGCGGGTAGCCCCGGAGTCGGTACCCGCATCGAGCCGCGCCGACCCGCTCCCGTCGCGGCGAAATCGGTGACGCGAGAGGTGACGCAGGAGCGTCCCGCGTGACTGCACCGAGCCCCCGCCGCACGAGCGTGTCGGTGCACGAGGCCGGCTTCGTCCTGCAGGAGACCGAGCGGGCCGTCCGCGGTCGGCTGCGCCGTGGCCAGATAGCCGACGTCGGCGTCGGGCGCGGCGTGCGCATCGACGCCGCCGGGCTCGCCGGGCTCGTCGCCGGGCGGCCACTGCGCGAGCTCGCGCTCGAGACGATCCTGGCCGGACGCCTCACGGTTCCGCGCCCCTCCCGGCGCGGCGGGCCTCCGGCCGGCCTCGAAGTCCTCGTCGCATCGTCCGGGCACCGGCGATGACGCTGCGGACCGCCGTCGCGCGAGCGCCGCGCCGTGCGCCTCACGCAACGCGCCGCCCGTCCGCAGCCGATGCAACGATGCCCGTCGACGAGAAGCCCGGCGTCGACTATGGTCGCGGCTCATGACGGAGCGCGCCGTGAAAATCGCTGCAATCGACCTGTTCTGCGGGGCGGGAGGACTCTCGCACGGCCTGCAGCAGGCCGGCATCTCGGTTGTCTGGACGTCGACGAGTTCTGACGGCAGGTTCTCCAGGACGCGGGCGAGCTTGGGCGCGGTCGCGAGGTCAGTTCGCCGCGAACCGTGGCGGCGGCCACGGGCCCGGTGAGTTCGACGGTGAGCTCGAACTGCGGCTCGACGGTGAACGTCACGCCGTCGACCGGTCGCCGGCGACGCTGGCGAGCTCGCCGAGGGCGCGCCGTTCCATTTGCCGGACGCGCTCGCCGCTGAGTCCGAGATGGCCGCCGACCTCGCGCAAGGTCTGCTCTTCGCCATCGAGCCCGTAGCGCAGGCGCAGGACGTCGCGCTCGCGGTCGGACAGGCCGGCGAGCACGGTGTGCAGCTCGGCGAGCTCGATGCCCGACAGCACGCGTTTCGTACTCGTCCTCGGCGAGCGGGTCCACGAGCAGGTCACCGAACGTGCCGATCGCCCCTTCGTCGCCTGCCACGGGCTCGTCGAGCGACCGCGGGGAGCGCTCGGTCGCCAGCAGGTCGTCGATCCGCCGGCCGGTCAGGCCGGTCTGCTCGACCAGCTCGTCGCGGGTGGCCTCCCGCCCGGAACGCTGAAGCGTGTCGCGGTGCGCGTCCTTGATCCGCCAGGCGCAGCGTGCGGTCGGCAAGCACCACCGGCCGGGTCAGCTCGGAGACCGAAACGTCACTGGGAGCTCATAATGGAGGGTCGGGTTCGAGTCCCCCGTCGGCTCTGGGCGCGTCCGCCATAGGCGAAAGGCCCTCGCGCGCGCGTGCGCGTGAACTGAGGATGCGTTCGATGGACGACCAGCGCGACATCACCGCCCTCGTCATCCGGCTCTACGCCGCGCTGGCGGCGGGCGACAGGGACGAGCTCGAGGCGGTGCTCGATCCGGCGTTCGTCGGTGATCTCGTCGCCGGGATGCCCGGCGGTGCAGGTGGGCGGCACGAGGGGGCCCAGGCCATGCGCCGCAACGGGTGGGGTGCGCTCGGCCGGCTCTTCGCCGTCGCGCCGGGCGCCGAGACGTTCGTGCCGTGCGCGGACGGACGGCTGCTGGTCGTGGGTGCGTACCGCGGGACCGCGCGGAGCACCGGCCGCGACCTCGACGCGCGGTTCATGCACCTGTGGACCGCGCGCGACGGCCGGCTCTCCCACGTCCTCCAGGTCACCGACACGGCGGCCTTCGCGGACGCGCTCGAGAGCTAGAGCCGCCGGAAGGTCGTCAGCTCCTCGCCGCGCTCCTCGGCGACCAGGCCGTCGGCGACGAGGAGGTCGAGGTGGCCGAGCACCTCCGAGAGCGTGAGGAAGACCTGGGTGATCGCCGTCGGGCCCCACAGCGCGTGACAGATCTCGTGCGCGGTGACCGGCTCGGGGCCGAGCACCTCGAGGATCCGGGCGGCGCGGCGGTCGTGGTCGGCGAGGCGGCTGTCGACCAGCGCCCGGTGGTCGGTGAACGCGCGCCCGTGCCCGCCGAGCCCGATCTCGAAGTCCAGCGCGCGCGTCGCCCGCAGCGACGCCCGATACTGGACGAGCGGCTGCGGGCGGCGCAGCGGCGCGGTCTCGGTCATCGGGCCGAGCGGGCGAGCGAGCACGGCGTTCGAGGAGATGTCGGCGAGCAGGTGGTCGCCGCACAGCGCGATCCGGCCGTCGCCGTCGAGGAGCACGATGTCCGAGACCGAGTGACCGGGCCGGTGGTGGACGGTGAACGACCGGCCGCCCAGGTCGAGCCCCTCGCCGTCGTGGAGCAGCCGGTCCGGCGACGACGGCGCGCCCCAGCCCCGGACGATGTCGGCCACCGCGCGCAGCGCGGCCGCGACCTGCGGCTCGACGCCGTGCCGCAGCATGACGTCGCGGGCGTCGTCGTCGTCGCGTTCGGCGACCGCCTCCCAGTCGTGCAGCGCCGGGGCGGCGTCGGCCAGGCAGCACAGCTCGGCGCCGCTGCGGCGCTGGAGGACGCCGGCCAGCCCGACGTGGTCGATGTGGTGGTGCGTGACCACGATCCGCTCGAGGTCGGCGAGCCGGTGCCCGCGCGCGGCGAGCCCGGCTTCGATGGTCTCGAGCGCCGTCGCCGAGTTCGCGCCGGTGTCGACGAGCGTCAGCGGGGAGCCCTCGACGAGGAACACGTTCACCGTCCGCGTGCCGAACGGGATCGCGACCTCGATGCGGTGCACGCCCTGCGCGGCGGCCTCCGCGAAGAGCGGCTGGGCGGAGCGACTGTCGACGGCCACCGCTGCACCTCAGCACGCAGGCGCTCGCGCGCGTGCCGCCGTCCGGGACTGCGGAACGCCTGGCGTTCGACCATCCGGGACTGCCGGACGGCCGTTGGGCCTCGCCCCGGAGGCTGGCAGCTTCCGGGCCCGGACGAGCCGGTCGAACGCCGGTCTCGGGAGATCAGACGGAGGAGTCCAGGGATGAACGCAAGGGTCGTCGCGCGCCGAGCGCGCGGCATGGGCGTGCTGCTCGCCAGCGGCGCTGCGCTCTTCGCAGCGGGATGTGGCTCGGACGACGACGCCGCGAGCGCCGGCGGCTCGGGCAGCGGCGAGAAGGGCGAGATCGTCGTCGGAGCGACCGGCCCGCTGACCGGTCCGGCCTCGTCGCTCGCCGTCCTCTACGACGCGATGCGCGCGAAGTTCGCGCAGATCAACGCCGACGGCGGGATCGACGGGAACAAGTTGCGGCTCGAGGTCCAGGACGACCAGCTCAACCCGGCCAACACGCCGGGCGTCATGCGCAAGCTCATCGAGGGCGAGAACGCCACGATGATCTGCGGCTCGGCCGGGTCGCCCACGAACGTCGCGGTCCAGCCGTACCTCCAGGCCCGCAAGGTCGCGGTCGTCCCGGGCGCCGGCTCGTCGGATCTCGCCGCCGAGAACTCCTACCTGCCGTCGCCGACCTACGAGCCGCTCGCCGCAAGCCTCGTGCGCTACGCGATCGACGAGGCCGGCAAGCAGAAGATCGCGATCGCCTACAGCGACGACGCGGTCGGCAAGCCGACGCGCGCCGGCGCCAAGTGGCAGCTCGAGCAGATGGGGCACGAGCCGGTCGCCGAGGTCAAGTACAACCCGACCGCGACCGACCAGAGCTCGGTCGCCGCGAAGCTCAAGGCCTCCGGCGCCGACTTCGTCGTCGTGAACAACACGGCGCCGGTGCTCGCACCGATCATCAAGGCGAGCGAGAAGGTCGGCTTCCGCCCGACGTACGGCGTCATGTGGCCTGCGCTGACCAAGCCGCTGATCGACCTCGTCGGCGAGGCGACGGCCGAGCGGCTCGTGTTCGCCTCGCCGTTCCTCCTCGGTGCGGACGAGGCGGCGAACGAGTTCCGCGACGCGCTGAAGAAGGAAGCGCCGAAGGCCGACACCGACGACACGATCGCGATGCTCGGCTGGGTCACCGCGACCACGTGCGCCGAGCTGCTCAAGAAGGCCGTCGAGGAGGCGGGCGGCGGGGTCCCGTCGCGCGAGCAGGTGCTCAACGCGATGCCCGGCTTCACCTACTCGGACGAGTACGTCAAGAACATCGAGTGGACCGAAGAGGACCACTCGACGAAGGGCGACAGCTCGATCGTCGGGATCAAGGACGGCAAGTTCGTCGCGCTGACCGACTTCGAGCCGCTGCCGGACGCGCCCATCGCGGGCGCGGAGTAACCCACCACCGGAACGACGTGTCGGCATGGAGCTCCTGCAGACCAGCCTCGTCTCCGGTGTGGTGAGCGGCCTGCTCTACGCCCTCGCGGGCGTAGGGCTGGTCGTCATCTACCGGGTGTCCGGCTACGTGTCCTTCGCGCAGGGGGACATCGCCGCCGTCGCGCTGTTCCTCGGCTACTTCCTCCACGAGGGCGGGATGCCGTACGTCGTGGTCGCGCTGGCGGTCGTCGCCGCCGGCGCGATCCTCGGCGGCGCGATCGGCCGGTTCATCGTGGTGCCGATGGAGCGCTTCGGGCTCCTCGCGGCGGCGATGGCGACCATCGCGGTCGGCATCACCCTCCAAGGGCTCGAAGGAGCCTTCTTCGGCGGCGAGGCGCGGGCGTTCCCGTCGGTCGGCCAGGGCACGGCGATCACGGTCGGCCCGGTCGACCTGTCGTGGGCCGACGCGGCGTCGTTCCTCGTCTGCGGCCTGATCGTCGCGGCGCTCGCCGCGGCCTTCAAGCACACGCGCGCGGGGGTCGCGATGCGCGCCGTGCACGACAACCCCGCGGCCGCCGAGGTGCTGGGTGTGAAGAGCGCCTCGCTCAAGCGGATGAGCTGGATCGTGTCGGGCGCGCTGGCCGGCGTCTGCGGCCTGTTCATCGCGCCGATCTACTCGCTGACGCCGACGAGCATCAATGCGCTCGTCGTCTTCGGCTTCGCGGCGATCGTCATCGGCGGGTTCGACTCGATCGCGGGAGCCGTCGTCGCCGGCATCCTGATCGGCGTCGCGACGAACCTCACCGCGGCGTTCGTCAGCGCGGACCTCGTCACGACGGCGCTGTTCGCGGTGCTCGTCGTGGTGCTGCTGTTCCGTCCGCAGGGTCTGTTCGGCCGTCGTCCGTTGCTTCGTGTCTAGGAGGCCCGCGTGAGCGTCTCGACCGTCGACCACCAGCCGGCCGCCACGGCCACGATGAACGGGCGGGCCGGCCGGCTCCGCGCCTCGGCGGTGACCGGGCGCGGGCCGCTGCTGCCGGGGCGGCTCGCCGTCGCCGCCGTCGTCGCCGCGATCGTGCTCGCCCTCGGGCTCGGCGGCACCTCGACGCTGCGGTACTCGCTCGTCATCGGCACGATCTTCGCGATCGCGATCCTCGGCAACAACGCGATCCTCGCGACGCTCGGGGAGATCAACCTCGCCGCCGGCGCGTTCATGGCACTCGGCGCGTACACCGCGGCGTACACGCTCTCCAAGGGCTGGGCGCTGCCCGCGGCGTTCGCCGCCGTCGTCGTCGTGAGCATCGTCGTCGGCGCGTTGCTGGCGATACCGACCGTGCGGCTCCACGGCCTGTTCACCGCGCTCGCGACGTTCGCGCTCGCGTACGCGATCCCCGACCTGACGATCGCGCTGTCGGGGGTCACCGGTGGCGATGCCGGCCTGGCGGTGACGCCGCCGATCGTCGGCGACACGCTCGTGGACGGCTCGTCGACGCTGATGCTCGTCGCCGTCGTCGTGCTCTTCCTCGTCCTCGCGGCCGCGAGCCTGCTCCTCTTCGATCGCCGCCCCGGCGCGTCGCTCCTGGCGGTCGGCGAGGCGCCGCACGCCGCGAGCTCGTTCGGCCTGCGCTCGACGCTGCTCAAGATCAGCGTGTGGACCTGGGCGACGCTGCTCGGGGCGATCGCCGGAGCCTGCTACGCGCTGGCGGTCGGGTTCCTCAACCCGACGATCTTCACCGTGTTCCTCTCGATCTCGCTGCTGGCCGGGTCGCTCGTCGGCGGCTCGCGCAGCGTCCTCGGGGCATGGATCGGCGGCCTGCTCGTCGGCGCGCTGCCGTCGAACATCCAGTCGATCGTCCCGGCGTCGGCGACCGGAGCGGTGTTCGGCATCGTGCTCCTGCTCGCGCTGCTCGCCGGCTCGGGTGGCCTCGGCGGCCTGATCGAGCGCCAGGCGCTGCGGCCGATGCTGGCAAGGAGGAAGGCATGAGCAGCACCGACCCGCTCCTCGCGGGACGTGACATCCACATGACGTTCGGCGGCGTCCGGGCGCTCAAGGGCGTCGAGGTCGCCCTGCGCCCGGGCAGCCGGCTCGGGCTCATCGGCCCGAACGGCTCGGGGAAGACGACGCTCCTCAACGTCCTGAGCGGCGTCTACCGCGCGACCGCCGGGCAGGTCGTCTTCGGCGGCCGCGACATCACGCGGCTCGCCCCCGGCGCGCGCGGCCGGATCGGCATCGTGCGGACGTTCCAGCACCCGCAGCTGGCCAAGAGCCTGACCGTGCGCGAGAACGTGGAGCTCGGCGCGCGCCTCTCGCGGCACGTGCACGGCCGGCGCCGGCGCCGCGGGGACGACGCGGCCAAGGCCGCCGAGGCCCTCGAGCACTTCGGGTGCGGCGCGTACGCCGACGGGCTTCCCGAGGAGGTGCCCTACGGCGTGCGCAAGATGGCCGAGATCGCTCGCGTGGCGGCGGTCGAGGCGCCGGTCGTCCTGCTCGACGAGCCCGCGGCGGGGCTGAGCCGCGAGGAGCGCGACGAGCTCATCGCCGCGATCCGCACGCTGAACGAGCAGCGCCCCGACACCGCGATGTGCCTCGTCGAGCACGACGTGCGCCTCGTCGCGTCGCTCTGCGACGAGCTGCTCGTGCTCGCGACCGGCGAGATGCTCGCCCACGGGCCGACGCCGGAGGTGCTGCGCGACGAGCGCGTGCGGGCCGCCTACCTGGGCGAGCAGGGGCACGAGACGGAGATCCGCGAGGAGGTCGGTTGATGTTCGAGGTCCGCGACCTGCGGTCCGGCTACCGGTCAGGCGTCACGGTCATCGACGGGGTCGACCTCACGGTCGCCCCGGGCGAGGCGGTCGGCGTCATCGGCCGCAACGGCGCCGGCAAGACGTGCCTGGCGCAGACGCTGTCCGGCGCGCTGCGCCCGTTCACCGGCACGGTCCGGCTCGACGGCGAGGACCTCACGGGCCTCGACACAGGCGGGCGCGTCCGCGCCGGCGTCGCGCACGTGCCCGAGGGGCGCCTGGTGTTCAAGGAGCTCACGGTCCTCGAGAACCTCGACGTCGCCGCGTACGGCGCCCGGCTGAAGCTCACGCGCGAGCGCCTGCAGGCCGTGCAGGAGACGTTCCCCGTCCTCGCCGAGAAGGCCGAGCAGCGCGCCGGCGGCCTGAGCGGTGGCGAGCAGCAGTGGCTCGCCATCGGCCGCGCGCTCATCCAGGAGCCGCGGGCGATCGTCCTCGACGAGCCGTCGCTCGGCCTGTCGCCGGTCGCGATCGACGCGCTCGGCACCTCGCTCGCGGCGATCCGCGACCAGGGCGTCGCGCTCGTGCTCATGGAGCAGAACCCGCATCTCCTCAGGGAGGTGTGCGAGCACGTCCTGCTGCTCGACCAGGGCCGCGTCAGCCGCTCGATGGACGGCGAGGCCGGCGAGCGGGTCGTCGCCGAGGCCTACTTCGGCGGGTGAGCTATTTGCGCGCCGCCGCCATGGCGGCGCGCGCCCGCTCCGCCAGCTCCGGCACGCCGTCGCCGAGGCGGTGGATGAACGGGTCGTCGGTCGTCCCCGCGAGCGCCCGCTTGTAGAACGACTCGAGCCCGACCGCCGCGCGCCAGAACGCGAAGACGATGTACCAGCCGATGTCGTCGAGCGGGCGCCCGGAGCGCTCGGCGTACCGCGCGGCGAGCTCGGCGCGCCCCGGGAACCCGCCCCGGCCGATCGCGCGTGCCTCGGAGAGCAGCGTGCCCTCGGCGTCGCCGGCCTCCGGCCACGTCGACAGCATCCAGCCCACGTCGCACAGCGGATCGCCGATCGTGGCCATCTCCCAGTCCAGGACGCCGGCGATGCGCGCGGGCGTGCTGCGGGCCCACATGACGTTGGCCGGGCGGAAGTCGTTGTGCACGAGCGTCGCGGCGCTCTGCTGCGGGCGATGCTCCACGAGCCACGCCGCGACCTCCTCGAGGACCGGCAGGTCACGCGTGCGGTGCTGCTCGTAGATCGTCGAGAAGCGCCGCAGCTGCCGCTCGAGGTAGCCGTCGGGCCGGCCGAGCGCAGCGAGCTCGGGCCGCGTGGCGTCGAGCGCGTGCAGGTCGGCGAGCGTGTCGGCCATGCGGTGCGCGATCGCCGTCCGCCCGCTCGGATCGTCGAGATGGGCAGGGACCTCGGACATGATGACGTCGCCCTCGAGCTCGGCCATCACGTAGAACGGCACGCCGAGGACGTCGAGGTCCTCGCAGACGAGCAGGACCTCGGGCACCGGCACCGCCGTCGGCGCGAGCGCGCGGAGCACCGTGGCCTCGCGGACCATGTCGTGGGCGGACGGCTGGTACGGGGGCCTCGGCGGGCGGCGCACGACGAAGCGGCGGTCGCCGCGCCGCACGAGGAACGTGACGTTCGAGTGCCCCTCGCCCACCCGCCTCGCCTCGAGCGGCCCGCGGCCGATGCCGTGCGCGTCGAGCAGCGCCTCGAGCGGTCGCCGGACGAGCAGCGGCGCGAGCGGCAGCGCCGCCGCCTCCTCCGGCGTGTCGACGACGTCCGGGACGGCCTCGGTGCGGGACGTGGCGCTCACGCGCCGCCGACGCGCGTCTCGTGGCCGGCCCAGTAGCGCTCGCGCAGCACCGTGCGCTGGACCTTGCCGGTGCCCGAGCGCGGGAGCCGGTCGACGACGTCGACCGAGGTGATCTTCTTCACCGAGCCGACCCGCTCGCGGCAGTGGGCGATGAGCGCGTCCTCGTCGACCTCCGCGCCGTCCGCCGGGACGACGATCGCCTTGGGCGTCTCGCCCCAGCGGTCGTGGGGCACGCCGACGACGCAGGCCTCGGCGACCGCGGGATGCTCGAGCAGCGCCTGCTCGAGCTCGGTCGGCCAGATGTTGTAGCCGCCGGAGATGATCATGTCGTCCTTGCGATCGGCGAGGAAGAGGAAGCCGTCCTCGTCCAGGTGGCCCATGTCGCGGGTGAGGATGCTGCCGTCGGGGAGCATCCGGGCCCGCGTGGCCTCGGGATCGCCCCAGATGCCGCTCATCTGGCCCGGCGACTTCGCGGCGACCTCGCCGAGCGTCCCGGGCGGCACCTCGTTGCCGTCCTCGTCGACGATCTTCAGCTCGACGGTGGGCGACGCCCGGCCGACCGAGCGCAGGCGGCGTCGCTCCTCCTCGGTGCCGTCAGGGCGGTGCTGATGGGGGAGGAGCATGGTCACCGGGGCGACCTCGCTCTGGGCGTACATCTGGTGCAGGCAGTCGCCGAACAGCTCGATCGCGCGGTGCATCGTCTTCGGGGCGATCGGAGAGCCGGCGTACGTCAGGCAGCGGAGGCTCGACAGATCGCGGTCCCACGCCGACGGCTCGTCGAGCACCATCGCGATCATCGTCGGCACCATCGCCGTGTAGGTGGCCCGCCGCTCCTCGACGAGCTCGGCGAAGCGGGCGGCCTCGAACTTCGGCATCGGCGTGATCGTCGCGCCGTTCATGACCATGCCCCAGAGGTAGGCGATCGCCAGGTGGGCGAGCGAGGCCGCCGTGAGGTAGTTGTCGCGCTCGTCGATCGTCGGCGTCGTCCAGCGCCACGCGTCGTTATAGGCGAGCCACCGGTCGACCGTGTGGAACATCGCCTTCGGCTTGCCGGTCGTCCCGCTCGAGAAGCGGATGATGTGGACGTCGTCGCCGCGGACCTCCACCCGCGGGTCGCGCGCGGGCGAGCGCGCGAGCAGGTCGTCGTAGGCGAGCGTGCCCTCGGGCGCCGGGCCGCCGACGACGACGATGTGCGCCAGGCCGGGAAGGCGGTCGCGCCACGGCAGGATCCGGTCGAGCAGCCGGTGCTCGGTTATCAGGACGCGGGCGTCGAGCAGGTCGAGGAGGTAGGCGTTGACCTCGCCCGAGTTGTAGGTGTAGAGCGTCGCGATCGGCGTGTTGCCGAGCGCACAGGCCGCCATGACCTCGACGGTCTCGAAGAGGTTGTCGGCCAGCAGCGCGACACGGTCCTGCCGGCGGACGCCGAGCTCCTGCAGGCCCGCCGCCAGCCGGCACGCCCGGTCGTACATCTCGCCGTAGCTCTGCTCGCGGCCGTCGAACCACACTGCCGGGTTCCGCCGGAAGTCGCGGGCCGACCGGCGCACTACCGTCGCGAAGTCCATGCCCGGAGCGTCCCGAGCCACCGGCCCCCGGGGCAAGCCGCGTCCGGCTAAGCGGAACGGGCGACGAAGCGCACGAGCTCGGCGCCGTCGTCGGCCTCTGCCACGCGTCCGTCGTCGAGCAGCAGCTGCACGTGACCGAGCACCTCGGAGACCGTGAGCGACGCCTGCGTGGCGGCGAGGCGCGGCCACAGCCGGCGGGCGAGCTCGTAGGCGGTCTGCGGACGGTCGAGTAGGAGCTCGGCGATCTGCTCGGCGCGCTCGGTCACGGCCGCGACCCGCCGGTCGACGAGCTCGCGGTGCCCGCGGAACGGCGCTCCGTGGCCGGGCAGGACGACGTCGGCGTCCAGCGAGCGCGTCGCGGCCAGCGACCGCGCGTAGGCGGCGAGCGCCGGGTTGCGGCGGACGCCGTCTGAGGACCCGTCGAGCGGTCGCGCGAAGACCGCGTTCGACGAGATGTCGGGCAGCAGGTGATCGCCGGCGACCAGCACGCCGTCGTCGCCGAGCAGGACGATGTCGGTCTCGCTGTGGCCGGGCCGCTCGTGCACCGTGAACGACCGGCGCCCGATCGCCAGCTCGTCGCCGTCGCCGAGCGCGATGTCGACCGTCACCGGCGCGCCCCACGCGCTGCGGACCTTCGACAGCTCGCCGAGGACCTCGACGACCTCGGCCGGTACGCCGTGAGCCCGGAGCGCACGTGTGCGGAACCGGGTGTCGAGCGCCCGCTGCCGGTCGTAGTCGGTGAGGTAGTCGACGGCCCGCAGCGGCGCGGCGACACGGGCGCCCGAGCGGCCGGCGATCCACCCGGCGAGACCGAAGTGGTCGTGATGGTGGTGGGTGATGACGAGCAGCTCGAGGTCCTCGACCCGCCGCCCCTGGCCGGCCAGCGCGGCCTCGAGCGCGGACGCGGTGGCGAGCATCGCCGGCCCGGTGTCGACGAGGGTCAACGGCTCCCCGTCGAGGAGGTACGTCGTGACCGGGCCGACGCCGAGCAGCGTCGGCAGGACGAGAGGCGTGATGCCGGCCGCGGCGACCACCGGCCCAGCGTCGCGCCTCGCCGGCACCGCGGACGAGCGGCGTCCGGCACTCCTGGAAGCCGCTCGTCAGACGCGCGCGCCGCCAGCACCGTTGCGGCGAGTAAGAGCCCGGCGAAGGGAGAGGAATGCTCGGTCGGAAGGTAGGGGCGGCAGTCGCCGCGGCGGCGCTCGCGGCCGCGGGCTGCGGGTCGGACGACGACGCGGCCGGCGGCAGCGCCGGCGACGAGATCGTCGTCGGCACGATCATGCCGATGTCGGGGCCGCAGGTCGCGCTGAGCAACTCGTACGCGGGGATGCGCGCGGCGTTCGCGGCGGTGAACGACGCCGGCGGGATCGACGGCAAGAAGATCCGGGTCGTCGTCCGCGACGACCAGTTCAACCCGGCGCAGACGCCGAAGGCGGCGCGCGAGCTCGTCGAGAGCGAGGACGTCGTCATGCTCTGCTCGAATCAGGGCTCCGGCACGCTCAAGGCGATCTCGCCCTACCTCAAGACGCGCAGCGTCGGGTCGGTCGCGCAGAGCGGCGAGCCCGAGCTCTTCCCCGCCGACTCGACCGCGTTCCAGATGCTCACGCGGTACGACCAGACCGGCGCGCATCTCGTGCGGCACTTCGTCGAGGAGCGCAAGCTCGACAAGATCGCCGTCGCCTACACCGAGGACGGCGTCGGCCTGCCGTTCCTGCACGGCGTCGAGCATCAGCTCGAGCAGCTCGGCCTCGAGCCGGTCGCCAAGGTGAAGTTCAACGCCGCGGCGACCGACATGGCGCCGGTCGCGGCGAAGCTCAAGAGCTCGGGCGCCGACGTCGTGGTCGTCAACCACACCGCGCCGATCATCGGCCAGATCGCTCGCTCGACCGCCCGGCTCGGCTTCCGGCCGATGTGGGGCCTGACGTACGCCGCGCAGAACAAGCAGGTGCTCGAGCTCGGCGGGCCGTCGCTCGAAGGGCGGATGGTGTTCGCCTCGCCGTTCCCGACGGCCGACGACCCGGTGCTCGCCGAGTACCGCAAGCAGATGAAGCAGCGGTTCCCCGACGTGGACGTCACGGACTTCCTGACGATCGAGGGCTTCGCGGCGGGGCAGGTGTGCGCCGGCGTGCTCGAGCAGGCCGTCGAGGCGGCGGGAGGCCAGGTGCCGTCCCGCGAGCAGGTCCTCGACTCGCTGCGGTCGTTCTCGCTCGACAGCGGGGGCGTGCGCGGCCTGAAGTGGACGGCCGACGTCCACACGGGGCCGACCGGACTGCAGCTGCTCGAGTTCGACGGCGACAAGTTCAAGCGGGTCGCGCCCTTCCGGCAGGCCCCCGACGTCCCGGAGGCCTCCTGATGGCACCGACGCTGTCCGTCGCTGACGACCTCCTCGTCGACGGGGCGACCGTCGACCAGGGCGAGCGGTTCTTCGACCGCTTCTACTTCAACCTGCACGGCGCGTCCCCGACGCCGCTGATCATGGTCGGCGCGGGGTCGTACCCCAACGCCGGCGTCGTCGACGGCTACGTCATCGTGGTGGCGGGCGGCGAGCAGCGCAACGTGCGGTTCTCGACGCTCTCCGACGTCCTGCCCGCCTCGGCGGTCGGGCCGCTGGCGTGGGAGGTGATCGAGCCGTTCAAGGCCTGGCGCCTGACGCTCGGCCCGAACCCGACCGGCGCCGAGGTCGACGTCGTCTGGCGCGCGCGGACGAACCCGTGGAACACCGAGCGCATCTACCTCGAGGACGGCCGCGGAGGCGTGAGCGACTTCGGTCACTTCTTCCAGTCGGGCTCCTACGAGGGCACGGTGGTGCTCGACGGCGAGCGGCACGACGCGCGCGGCTGGCTCGGGACCCGCGACCGCTCGCGCGGCGTGCGGCTCGTCAGCGAGCGCGGCGGCATGCACCTCTGGATCCAGGCGCAGTTCCCGGACTGCTCGGTGTCGATCCTGTTCAACGAGGACCGCCAGCACGTGGTGACGCACTGCGACGGCGCGGTGCTCGGCACCGACGGCACCGACGACCCGATCGTCGCCGGCCGCCACGACCTCGAGTTCGACGACGGCCTGGACTTCGTCCGGGGGACGCTCGAGTTCGACACGGCATCGGGCCGCACGGTGCGCCTCGACGCCGACGGCACCCCGGGCGGCGGGTACCTGTCGGGCGGCGGCTACGGCGGCTGGCACGGCAAGCCCCGCGGCGTCGACGTGCTCGAGCACGAGACGTGGCCGCTCGACGGGAGCATCACGCCCCGCACGCTCGACATGCCGCTCACCGACCGGCCCGCGGCGTTCGTGCTCGACGGCGACGTGCCGGGCGCCGGCGTGTTCGAGTTCGCGCTCACGCGCAGCCCGAAGTACCAGTACGCACCGACGCTGTAGGAGGACCGCACGTGTACGGCCTTGCGGACCTGATCCACCGGAACGCCACGTCGCAGCAGCGCGACCTGACTAAGCCCGCGATCGTCTGCGGCGACGAGGAGGTGAGCTACGCCGAGCTCGGCGCGCGCGTGCGCCGCCTCGCCGGCGGGCTGGCGGCCGCGGGCTTCGCGCGCGGCGACCGCTGCGCGATCCTCCTGCACAACCGCGTCGAGTGGCTCGAGCTGCTCTTCGCGGTCGCGCACCTCGGCGGCGTCACGGTGCCGCTGAACTACTTCCTCAAGCCGAAGGAGATCCTCTTCGCGGTCGAGGACTCCGGCGCGCGCTGGATCGCCGGCGAGTCCGTCCTCTGGGACGGGATCGCGGCGATCGAGGACGACCTTCCCGAGGGCGTGCGGTGCATCGCCGTCGACGCGCCGCAGCCCGGTGCGCTGTCGTGGGGGGAGCTGACGGCGGCCGGCCATCCGGACGCGCCGCTCGCGACCGTCACGACCGAGGACGAGTGCCTCTACCAGTACACGTCGGGGACGACCGGCTTCCCGAAGGGCGCGGTCCACACGCACGGGACCGTGCTCTTCAACGCGCTGGCGCAGATCGTCGACTTCGGCGTCGCCGAGGACGACGTCCACCTCGTCGTCCCGGCGCTGTGCTGGTCGGCGGGCCTGCACTGCCTGACGCTCGGCGCGCTGTGGCGCGGGGCGACGGTCGTCCTGCGGCCGACCGGCAACCTCACCGCCGAGGAGCTGTGCGGCCTCATCGAGCGCCGACGGACGACGAGCGCGATGCTCGCGCCCTCGGTCCTGCGGATCATGCTCGACTCCGACGTCGCCGCCGGCTACGACCTGTCGTCGATGCGGGTGATCCTCTCCGGCGGCGAGCCGGTCGACCCCGCGCTGCTCGCGCGCCTGCGCGAGCACCTGCCGAAGGCCAAGCTCATGCAGGGCTACGGCGTCTCGGAGTTCCCGACGACGATGGCGTTCCTCGACGATGACGAGGTCGTCGCGCGGCGTGGCGCGGCGGGGCGGGCGTCGATGCTCGCGACGATCCGCGTCGTCGGCCCCGACGGCGCCGAGCTGCCCGCGGGCGAGCACGGCGAGATCGTCTGCCGCGCGCCGAGCGTCAGCACGCGCTACCACACCGCTCCCGACGCGCCGCCGCGCAGCGCGGTCGTCGACGGCTGGCTGCACACCGGCGACCGCGGCTGGATCGACGACGACGGCTTCCTCCACATCGCCGGACGGGTGAGCGAGATGTTCATCAGCGGCGGGCTGAACGTCTACCCGGCCGAGGTCGAGCGCGTCCTGCAGACGCACCCGCACGTCGCCGAGTGCGCGGTGGTCGCGATCCCCCACGACCGCTACGGGCAGGTCGGCCGGGCGGTCGTCGTGCTGCGCGAGCCTGACGCGACGTCGGCCGAGGAGCTCGAGGCGCTCTGCCGCGAGGAGCTCGCGAACTTCAAGGTGCCGCGCGAGTGGCACCTGACGACCGACCCGCTCCCGCGCACGGTGTCGGGCAAGGTCCGCAAGTTCATGCTCGCGCCCCGTGAGCAGGACGCTGGACGCCATCCTCAGACTGTCTGACCGGACACGTTGTCTGGTACCTTGAGGGGCATGGAGGGAGAGTCCGGTGGCCGCCCGGAGGCCGCCCGGCCGATCAGCGTCCACGTCCCGCTCCGCTGGCGCGACGTCGATGTGCTCGGCCACATGTACCACGGGCGGTACCACGAGTTGCTCGACGAGGCGCGTGCCGCCGTGTTCACGGCGATGACCGGCCCGCTGGGCTTCCCCTTCGTCCTGGCACGGGTCGAACTCGATCACCGCCGCGAGGTCCGCCGGGCCGACGGCGCGCTCGACGTGCACAGCCTCGTTCGCTCGATCGGAACGTCGAGCGTGCACATCGATCACGAGTTCGTGCTGCCGGGCGGCGAGGTCGCCGCCCGCGGGCTCTCGGTCATGGTCGCGTGGGACCGCGAGCGCCGCACGAAGCGTCGGGTCACGCCCGACGAGCGCCGGCTGCTGACCCAGCCGGAGGTCGTTGGTCACGCGTCTTTGAACGGAAGGAGCTAGTCAGGTGCTCAACACCGTCGCCCGCGTCGGCAAGGTGCTGAAGCTCTTCACCCCCGAACGTCCCGAGTGGGGGGTCACGCAGGTTGCGGCGGCGCTCGAGCTGCCGAAGTCCAACGCGCACGAGATGCTCGCCAGCCTCGCGAGCATCGGCTTCCTCGAGCGCCTCCCGCACGGGCGGTACCGGCTGGGCTGGCGGCTCCTGGCGATGAGCCGCAACCTCGTCGAGGCCGACGGCTTCAAGCGCCAGGCCGACCGGATCGTCGGCGCGATGGCCCACCGGCTCGGCGAGGCCGCCGCGGTCGCGGCCTGGGACGGCCGCTACATCGTGTGCGTCACCTCGAACGGGAGCGCGAGCGGCGTCACGCTGCCCGAGCGCTCGCCGGGCGTCCGGATGCCCGGCCACTCGACGAGCCTCGGCAAGGTGCTGCTCGCTCACCGCCCGTGGGAGCAGGTCGAGGAGCTGGCCACCGTCGACGGCCTGCCGGCCTTCACCGATCACACGGTCGCCACGGTCGACGACCTGCGCCGTCAGCTCGACGACGCGCGGCGCCACGCGGTCGCGTTCGACCACGAGGAGAACCACGACGGAGTGTCGTGCGTCGCCGCTCCCGTGCGCGACGCGAGCTCGCGCGTCGTCGCGGCCCTCAGCATCTCGATGGCGACCGACAAGCTCCGGCGTGCCGAGCCGCAGTACGCGCGCGCCGTCGGCGTCGCCGCCCACCGGCTGAGCGCGCTGCTCAGCGAGTCGTCGAACGCCGCCGCGGCCGCCGCCTAGCTCGTCCGTTCAGGACAGCGCGGCGGCGGTCGCGAGCCGCGCGCGCTGCGCGAGCTCGGGGACCCCGACCGACAGCTCGTGGAGGAACGGGTCGTCGGACCCGCCGTGCAGCGCGCGCTTGTACAGCGTCTCGAGGCCGATCGCCGCGCGCCAGAACGCGAAGACGACGTACCACCCGATCTCGGCGACCGACCGGCCCGAGCGCTCGGCGTACCGGTCGGCCAGCTCGGCGCGCGTCGGGAAGCCACCCTCGGCCACCGCGCCGGCCATCGACAGCAGCGTCCCGGCCTCGTCGCCCGGCTCCGGCCACGTCGAGAGCATCCAGCCGACGTCGCAGAGCGGATCGCCGAGCGTCGCGATCTCCCAGTCGAGGATGCCGACGAGCCGCGCGGGGGCGCCCGCGGCGAACATGACGTTGCCGAGCCGGTAGTCGCCGTGCACGACCGCGGGGCGGCGCGGTGCCTGCGGCTGGTGGCCGACGAGCCACCGCGTGATCTCGTCGATGTCGGGGACGTCGCGCGTGCGGTGCTCGCTCCAGATCGACCCCCAGGTCCGCAGCTGGCGGTCGAGGAACCCGTCGGGGCGGCCGATCCGCGCGAGCTCCGGCGTCGTGACGTCCAGCGCGTGCAGCTCGACCAGCGCGTCCACGAGCTCGTCGGCGACGGCGGCGCGGCCCTCCTCGTCGTCGAGCGACTCCGGCAGGCGCGAGGTGATGACCGTGCCGTGCAGCTCCTCCATGACGTAGAACGGCACGCCGAGCACCGACTCGTCCTCGCACGTGAAGATGACCCGGGGCACCCGGGCGGGCGTGTGCTCGAGCAGGCGGAGGATCCGCGCCTCGCGCAGCACGTCGTGCGCGCCGGGGTGGAACGGCGGGCGCGGCGGTCGCCGCAGCACCGCACGCCAGCCGCGGCGCTCGATCGCGAACGTGACGTTCGAGTGGCCCTCGCCGATCATCTCGGCGTGGACCGGCCCGCTGCCACAGCCGCGTGCGTCGAGCAGCTCCTCGAGCGGCCGCCGCACGAGAAGCGGCGGCCGCTGGAGGGCCGCCGCTTCGTGGTGGGTGTCAACGATCATCACGCCGAAACTCCCCTCATGCCGGGAAGCCTCGCGAGCGGCGGACGGCGCGGCAACGCACGTCCGCCAGTGCGGGACGCGGTCAGGCGGTCGTGGTCTCGAGCGCCTCCTGGGCGCGGTGGACGAGCCGGAACTTCTGCACCTTGCCGGTCGGCGTGGTGGGGAGCTCGTCGGGGTCGAGGAACAGCACGTGCTTGGGGACCTTGAACCGCGCGAGCTTCTCGCGGCACAGCTCGATGACCTCGTCAGCGGTGATCGACTCGCCCGGGGCGCGGACGATCCAGACGCACCCGGCCTCGCCCCAGCGCTCGTCCGGGACGCCGACGGCGTACGCCTGGCTGATCGCCGGATGGGCGCAGAGCATCTCCTCGATCTCCTTCGGCATGACGAGCTCGCCGCCGCTCTTGTAGAGCTCCTTGCTGCGGCCGGTGAGCTCGAGGTACCCGTCGGGATGCACGCGCCCGAGGTCGCCGGAGTAGATCCACTCGCCGCGCTTGGCCTGCGCGGTCTCCTCCGGCTTGCCCCAGAAGCCGTGCATCATCGTCGGCCCGCGCGAGATCAGCTCGCCCTCCTCGCCGTCGGGCAGCATCTCGCCGCTCATCGGGTCGGCGGTGCGGTACTCGCAGAGGTCGCCGCCGCGCTCGGCGATGCCGGCCGGGCCCGCGAGCTTCGGACGGCCGACCCGCACGGTGTGGACGTCGATCGGGTCCTCGGGAAGCGTGAGCGTCATCGCACCGCCGCACTCGGTCATGCCGTAGCCGGTCACCATCTCGGTGACGCCGAGGTCCTCGCGGGCGCGCTCGTAGACCCACGTCGGCGCCGGCGCGGCGCCCGACAGGAGCGCCCGGAGCGAGCTGAGGTCGCGCGTGTGCCGGTCGGGATGCTCGAGGAGCGCGACGGTCATCGTCGGCACGCAGAGCATGTCGGTGGCCTGGTGCTCCTCGATCGCCCGCAGGTACTCGGCGGGCGAGAACGTCGTCTGCATGATGACCGCGCCGCCGACGTACATCGCCGAGAGCAGGCCCTCGACGTAGCCGAACATGTGGTAGCACGGCAGCGAGAACAGGATCCGCCGGCCGTCCTCGTAGGCGCGGGTGAGCGCCGAGCCGAACGCCGTGCGCTGCACCGCGTCGTGGGTCACGAGCACGCCCTTCGGGCTCCCGGTCGTCCCCGACGTGTAGAGCATGTCGCCGAGCGTGTCGGGCGTCGCGCGCGCGCCGTCCGCGGCGCCGGCGTTCGCGTCGCCGAGGGCGGCGAGGTCGTCGACGGTCATCGCGCCGTCGCGCGTCTGACCCTCGGTGTTCAGCACGACGACCTTCCGCAGGTCGGGCAGGCCCGAGCCGCCGTCCTGCTCCCAGCCGGGCGTGATCTCGTCGAGAATCGTCCGGTAGTCGAGGCCATCGAAGGACGTCATCGTGATGAGGACGGACGCCTCGGACTGGCGGAGGACGTACGCGAGCTCCTCGGTCCGGTAGCGGAAGTTCAGCGGCACCGCCAGCGCGCCGGCGCGGGCGGCGGCGAACTTCAGCGGGACGAACTCCGCGTAGTTCGACATGAGGATCGCGACGCGGTCGCCGGGCTTGACCCCGAGCGCGGCGAGGCCGTCGCCGTAGCGGATCGCGAGGTCGTGGACCTCGCGATAGGTCATCGTCACCGGGTCGGTGATGACGAACGGGCGGTCGCCGAACTCGGCGGCACACCGCTCGAGACGCTCGTCGAGCGTCATCGGGATCCAGGGTGAGTACCGGTCTTCCAGCGACCGGCGGCGGGCTGCGATGTCCATGACCATCCTCGGACGGGAAAGGGGTGCTGATCTCCCAGCGTGGCAGGCTTGACAGCGTGTCGACCGGCCGCGTCCGGGCATGCCGGACGGGCGCGCGGGCGGGCACGTCGGAGGTTACACTTTGTCCGGACATTATGTCCGACGTCGACCACCGGCCGCAGAGCGGCTCAGGCCCGCTCGCGGGCGTCCGCGTCATCGAGATCGGCGCGATCGGCCCGGCGCCGTTCGCCGCGATGTTGCTCGCCGACATGGGCGCCGACGTGCTGCGGCTCGAGCGCGGCGGCGCCACCGGCCTGGGGCAGGGCGCCTGGAACCTCACGAACCGCGGCCGCCCGTCCGCGGCCGTGGACCTCAAGGCGGCCGGGGCGGCCGAGCTCGTGCTCGACCTCGCCGAGCGGGCCGACGCGCTCCTCGAGGGGTTCCGGCCCGGCGTGATGGAACGGCTCGGCGTCGGGCCCGACGCGGTCCTCGCCCGCAACCCCCGGCTCGTCTACGGGCGCATGACCGGCTACGGCCAGGACGGGCCGCTGAGCCAGGTCGCCGGCCACGACATCAACTACATCTCGGTCGCCGGCGCGCTGGGGGCGATGCGCCGCACCGGCGAGAAGCCGCTGTTCCCACTGAACCTCGTGGGCGACTACGGAGGCGGCGGGATGCTGCTCGCCTTCGGGGTCGTGTGCGGCATCCTCGAGGCGCGCACGTCCGGCGCCGGCCAGGTCGTCGACGCGTCGATGGTCGACGGCGCCGCCCTGCTGACCACGATCGTCCACGCGATGCGCGCGGGCGGGCAGTGGTCGGAGGAGGCCGGCACGAACCTCCTGGACTCCGGCGCGCACTTCTACGAGGTCTACGAGACGGCCGACGGCGGACACGTCGCGGTCGGCGCGATCGAGCCCCAGTTCTACGCCCGGCTGCTCGAGCTCCTGTCGATCCCGCCCGGCGACATGCCGCAGTTCGACCGCGCCCGCTGGCCGGAGTTCAAGGAGCGCCTCGCCGGCGTGTTCCGCACCCGCACGCGCGACGAGTGGGCGGCGCTGCTCGAGGGCGAGGAGGCGTGCGCGACGGCGGTGTACGGGCCGTTCGAGGCGCCGGCGCACCCGCACAACGTCGCGCGCGGCACGTTCGCCGAGCACGCCGGGGTCGTCCAGCCGGCGCCGGCGCCGCGCTTCAGCCGGACGCCGGGCGCGCTCGGGCTGCCGCCGCGCGACCCCGGCGCCGACACCGACACCGCGCTCGCCGCGTGGGGAATCGAGAGCTCCGACATCGAGAGGTTGCGTGCCGATGGCATCGTTGGTTGAGACAGGTCCCGTGACGCTCGCGGTCGACGGCGGGCTCGCCCGGGTGCGGCTCTGCCGGCCGGAGGCCAACAACGCGCTGGACCATGACGTCGCCTTCGGGCTCCACCGGGCGGTCTCGGCGCTCGCCGGCCGGGACGGCGTCCGTGCGGTGCTCGTCGACGCGGAAGGCCGGCACTTCACCGTCGGGGGCGACCTCTTCCATCTCGACGGCGCGGGCGACGACCTGCCGGCCGAGCTGCAGCGGATGATCTCCCTGTACCACGGCGCACTCGCGCAGCTGGCGCGGCTCGACGCGCCGGTGGTCTGCGCCGTCCAGGGCGCGGCGGCCGGCGGCGGGCTCGGCCTGCTGTGGGCGGCGGACGTCGTCTTCGCCGCCGACGACCTCAAGCTCGCGAGCGGCTTCGCGAAGCTCGGCCTCGCCGGTGACGGCGGCAGCTCGTGGGCGGTGCCCCGGCTGGCCGGCCCGCGCCGGGCGTGGGAGTTCCTCGTCGACGGCCGGGTCCTCGACGCCCGTGAGGCGCTCGAGTGGGGGCTCGTCAGCGAGGTCGTGGCCGCCGGGCAGCTGGCCGACGTCGCCGAGGCCTATGCGCGGCGGCTGGCGAGCGGGCCGACGCGCGCCTACGGGCACCTGCGGCGGCTCATGCGCGAGTCGCCTCAGCGGACGTGGCCCGAGCACCTCGACGCCGAGCGCCAGGTGATGAACGACCTCGCGCACACGGCGGACGCCCGCGAGGGCATCGCCGCCTTCACCGGACGGCGCCGGGCCGAGTTCCGCGGCGCCTGACCGGGGTCGCGCCTAGCCCGCCTGGGCCGGAAGACCGAGCTCGCGCAGGACCTCGGCGGTGTGCTCGCCCAGCGCCGGCGGCGGGCGGTGCACCCGTCCGGGCGTCTGCGACAGCCGCAGCGGCACCCCGGTCACCCGCAGCGGGCCGCTGTGGTGGGCGGTCTCGACCACCATGCCGTTGGCCTCGACCTGCGGGTCGGCGAACAGCTCCTCGTAGCTGTTCACGGGCGCGACGATCACGTCGTGGGTCTGGAGCTCGTCGAGGGCCCGGGCGCGCGGGCGGCTCGCGCAGTAGTCGCCGATGATGCGGTCGAGCTCCTCCCGGTGGCGCAGGCGGGCGGCGTTGGTCCCGAACCGCTCGCTGCCGGCCAGCTCGGGACGGTCGATCGCGTCGCAGAGCTTGCGGAAGAACTTGTCGTTGAAGCACGCCAGGTGCAGGAAGCGCCCGTCCGCGCAGCGATAGGCGTCGAACGGCGCGTAGAGGTCGCTGGCGTTGCCCATGCGGGGGCGCTCGCTGCCGGCGAGGAAGAAGTGGCCGGTCAGCGTGGCTTGGAGGTGGATGAGGGGCGTCGACGAGCGCGACGTCGACGTGCTGTCCCTCGCCGGTGCGGTCGCGCGCACGCAGCGCGCTCAGCGCCCCGATCACGACGAGCAGCGACGCCGCGGCGTCGCCGATCGGAGCGCCCGCCTTCATCGGCTCGCCGTCGGGCACGCCGCTCGCGTGCATCAGCCCGCTGAACGCCTGGGCCGTCGGATCGATCCCGGGGCGGCGCGCATGGGGCCCGGTCTGCCCGAACGTCGAGACCGAGACGAGGATCGCCCGGGGGTTGCGCTCGTGGAGCGTCTCCCAGTCCAGTCCGAGCGCGGTCTTGAGCGGTCCGCGGATGTTCTCGACGACGACGTCGGCCCATCCGACGAGCGCGCGCAGGACGGCGGCGCCCGCGGGGGTCGCGACGTCCGCGACGACGCTCCGCTTGCTGCGGTTGATGCCGACGAAGAAGCCGCTGTCGCCCGCCCGCTGCTCACCGAGGCGGCGCGCCTCGTCGCCGGCCGGCGGCTCGAGCTTGACGACGTCCGCTCCGAGGTCGCCGAGCAGCGACGTGCCGTACGGGCCGGCCATCATCGAGGCGATCTCGAGCACCCGGACACCGGCGAGTGGAGCGGTCATCGCACGCAACTGTAGTCTCTTTCGAGAACTGTTGAGGTCCGATGATCCCGGGCTTCTTGGTGCGCGACGGGGGACGAGAGTACGTATGGAGAACGATTGGCCGGACCCGGACCACCGTGTCGTGGTCGAGCGCCGGGACCACGTGCTGGTCATGACGCTCAACCGGCCCGAGGTCCGCAATGCGGTGGACCAGGCGACGTCGGACGCCATGGCCGCCGCGCTCGACGAGCTCGACGCCGACCGGGATCTGCGCGTCGGGATCGTCACGGGCGCCGGCGGCTGCTTCTCGGCCGGGATGGACCTCAAGGCGCTGTCCGCCACCGGGCGCCGGCCCTCCGCGGGCGACCGCGGGTTCGGCGGCATGCTGAGGCGCGCCGCCGACAAGCCGCTGATCGCGGCGGTCGAGGGCTTCGCGCTCGGCGGCGGTCTCGAGATGGCGCTCGCCTGCGACCTCATCGTCGCCGCGCGCGGCGCGCGGCTCGGCATCCCCGAGGTCAAGCGCTCGCTCATCGCCGCCGGCGGAGGGCTGCGCCGGCTCCCGCGGCGCGTGCCGGTCGCGGTCGCGGCCGAGATGGCGTTCACGGGCGAGCCGATCGACGCCCAGCGCGCGTACGACCTCGGCCTCGTCAACCGGCTCGCGGCGCCCGGAGGCGCGCTCGCGGCGGCGCTCGAGCTGGCGGCGGCGATCGCGCAGAACGGGCCGCTGGCGATCGTCGCGTCGAAGGCCGTCCTCGAGCGGCAGTGGTCGTGGAGCGACGACGAGTTCTTCGAGCGCCAGGCGGAGATCTACGCGCCGGTCGCCGGATCGCGGGACGCCCGCGAGGGCGTCCAGGCGTTCGTCGAGCGGCGACCGCCCCGCTGGGAGGGTCGCTGATGGCGCAGGAGACGTCGCCCATCACACGCCCGACCGCCGTCCGGCGCACGCTCGAGATCTTCAGCGATCCGTGGTCGTTCGCGGTCCTGCAGGAGGTGTTCTTCGGCGTCCACCGCTTCGACGCGTTCCAGCGCAACCTCGGCGTCTCGCGCAACGTGCTCACCAAGCGGCTGCGGCACCTCGTCGAGCACGGGGTGCTCGTCCGGCGCGAGTACCAGCGCGGGCGGTACGAGTACCGGCTCACCGAGGCCGGCCGCGCGATGTACCCGATCTTCATGTCGCTGCATCAGTGGGGCGAGCGGTGGCTCGAGCCCCGGGACGGCGCCCCGACGATCTCCTACCTCCACGAGCCCTGCGGCCGGCCGACCGACCCGGTGATGGTGTGCAACCGCTGCGGCCGCGAGATCCGGGCCGAGGACATGCGCGAGCTGCAGTGAGGCGATCGCGCCTCAGCGCACCGGCGCGTACAGCGTGTTCCAGACGATGCCGGTGTACGCGTCGACGTGGGGGCGGAGCTGGTTCTCCGGAACCTCGGTGAGGAAGCCGTGCAGCGCGCGCTCGGCCATCCACGTCAGCCACTGCGCGGTCTCCGCCGCGGGGATGCCCGGGTCGACGAACCCCTTGCGCTGGCCGGCGCGGATGTGCTTGCGCAGGATCGCCGTGTTCGCGCTCATCATCTCGTCGGTGAGCTCGCGGACGCCCGGGTCGTACGCGGCGGCGTCGAACGTCGCCGCCATGAGCTTGCCGTGCGGGCGGTAGACGAGAAGGATGTTCTCGAGCGCCGCGCGCACGTCGTCGACCGTCGAGTGCCCGTCGATCTCCCACCAGCCTGACGCCGCCTCGGCGATCTCGGCCCGGATGTCGGCGAACCAGGCGCGCAGCAGGTCGCCCTTGTCCTCGAAGTAGACGTAGAACGTCGAGCGCGACATGCCGGCGGCCTGCACCATCCGCTCGACGCTGATCTCGGTGAAGTTCTCGCCGTCGTCGAGCAGCTGCTGGACGACCTCGAGGAGACGGTTGCGGATCTCCTCGCGGCGCGCAGCGCGGCTGCTCTGGCTCTTCCGCGTCACGGACGGCATGGCGGCGAAACTCTAGAAGGACGATCAGAGGCCGTACGACTTGCCGATCACGTCGAGCATGATCTCGTCCGCGCCGGCGCCGATCCGGTAGAGCCGCAGGTCGCGCATGATCCGCTCGATCGGGTACTCGCGCATGTACCCCGCGCCGCCGTGGATCTGGACGCACTCGTCGGCGACCATCCAGGCGACCTGCGTGGCCTTGAGCTTGCTCATCGAGATCTCGCGGACGTTGTACCGGCCGGCCGCGTAGTCGGCCGCGGTGGCGTAGATGAGCCGCCGCGTCGCCTCGAGCTCCATCGCCATGCGCGCGAACTTGTGGCGGATCGCCTGGTGCTTGCCGAGCGGCTTGCCGAAGGTCTTGCGCTCCAGCGCGTACTCGAGGGTCAGGTCGAACGCGTGCTGCGCGTAGGCCAGGCAGCCCGCCGCGGCGATCGCGCGCTCGGCCTGCAGCTCCCACATGATCTGCTGGAAGCCCCTGCCGACCTCGCCGAGGATCGCGCTGTCGGGCACACGCACGTCCTGGAAGGCGAGCAGCGCGGTGTCCGAGGCGTGCATCCCCATCTTGTCGAGCTTCTGCTCGCGGATGACGCCCGGGGTGTCCATCGGGACCAGGAAGATCGTGAAGCCGTGGTGGCCGGCGTCCGGGTCGGTCTTCGTGACGAGCATGATCATGCTCGCCCGGTGACCGTTGGTGATGTAGGTCTTCGAGCCGTTGATGACCCACTCGCCGGTCGCCTCGTCGCGGACGGCGCGGGTCTTCGTCGCCGCCACGTCCGAGCCCGCGTCGGGCTCGGTGATCCCCAGCGCGTACATCTGCTCGCCGGCGATCCCGGGCTCGAGCCAGCGCCGCTTCTGCTCCTCGGTCCCGAACTCGAGGATCGGCGGCATGACCATGTCCGTGTGCACCGACAGCCCCATGAGGAAGCCGCCCGAGCCGGCGCGGGCGATCTCCTCGGCGAGGACGATGTTCGTGAAGTAGTCGCCGCCCTGGCCGCCGTACTCCTCCGGCATCGAGAGACCGAGGAAGCCGAGCTCGCCCATGCGACGCACGATCGAGTCCGGGAACGTCGTCTCCTCCCAGGCCTCGACGTGGGGCGCGACCTCGCGGTCGACGAACGCGCGGATCGACTCGCGCAACTGGTGGTGGACGTCGGTGAAGATCGACGTGCTGGGGGCTTCGACACTGGCCACGGGTCGGATCGTACAACATGTCCAGACACACTGAACGACGAGTTCGCTACCGTCGTCGGCCATGGGCATCCCGAAGACGATCGGCGTCGTCGGTGCCGGCACGATGGGCGCTGGCATCGCCCAGCTCGCCGCGCAGGCCGGCGCTCGCACGCTGCTCCACGATCCGGTCCCCGAGGCGCTCGAGCGGGGGCTGGAGACCATCGCGAAGGGCCTCGAGCGGCAGGTCGCCAAAGGGCGGCTGAGCCCGGAGGACGCCGAGGCGATCCGTGCGCGCGTCGAGCCGGTCGGCGACGTCGACGGCCTCGCGCCCGCCGGGATGGTCATCGAGGCCGCGCCCGAGCGGCTGGACCTCAAGCTCGACCTCTTCCGCCGTCTGGCCGAGGTCTGCGGCGACGACTGCGTGCTGGCGACGAACACCTCGTCGCTGTCGGTGGCCGAGATCGCCGCCGGCACCCCGATCCCCGGGCGCGTCGTCGGGCTGCACTTCTTCAACCCCGCCCCGGTCATGCGCCTCGCCGAGGTCGTCACCGGCGTCGCCACCGCGCCGGAGGTCGCCGCCGTCGCGCGCGCCGTGGGCGAGGCGATGGGCAAGCGGGTCATCGACGCCGCCGACATCCCCGGCTTCCTCGTCAACCGCGTCAACCGGCCGTTCTTCCTCGAGGCGCTGCGCGCGGTGCAGGAGCAGCAGGCGACGGTCGAGCAGGTCGACCGGATCGTGCGGATGGCCGGCGGTTTCCGCATGGGCCCGTTCGAGCTCATGGACCTCATCGGGATCGAGACCAACCACGCCGTGGCCGAGGGCTTTCACCGGCAGACGTACGGCGAGCCCCGGTATCGCCCCTCGCCGCTCGCCGCGCGGATGGTCGCCGCCGGGCGCCTGGGCCGCAAGACCGGCCAGGGCTGGTACCGCTACGACGGCGACGGAGCGGGCCGGCCTTCCGATCCCGAGCCCGCCGCCGCCGGCGGCGGCGACGGACGCGCTCTGCGGATCGACGGCGATCTCCCGGTGCTCGACGCGCTGCGCGCCGCCGCGCGCGAGGCCGGATGGGACGTCGGCGAGCACGCCGAGCCCTGGCTGTCGATCGGCACCGGTGCGTCCGCCGGCCCCGGCCCGCGCGCGGTCCTGCTCGCGTCGGGGTCGCTGCACCTGACCGATCCCGCCGCCGCGGGCCTGCACGCGCTCGCGCCGCTCGAGGCGGCGCGCCTGGTCGAGCTGACGCGGACGCCGGACACCGACCCGGTCGCCGCCGAGCGCGTCGAGGAGCTCGTCCGCACGCTCGGCCGCCACCCGGAGTGGGTGGGCGACGGGCCGGGGCTCGTCCTGGGCCGGATCGTCGCCCAGCTGGTCAACGAGGCGGCGTTCCTCATCGGCGACGGCAACGGCACACCGGAGGACGTCGACGCGGGGCTCGAGCTCGGGGTCAACCATCCCCGCGGCCCGGTGGCGTGGTCGGAGGCGATCGGGCTCGAGCACGTCCTCGCGATCCTCGACGGGCTGCAGGAGGAGCTGCGCGAGGAGCGCTACCGCGCCGCGCCGCTGCTGCGGCGTCGGGCGGCGATCGGCCGCGGCCTCAGCGACCGGTGAACCGGGGACGGCGCTTCTCCTTGAACGCCGCGACGCCCTCGGCGTAGTCGGCGGTCGTCGCGTGCCGCTGCTGGACCCGGGCCTCGAGCGCGAGCAGGTGCTCGAGGTCGGGGCCGAGCGATGCGTTGAGGATCTCCTTCATCGAGGCGATCGCCGTCGTGGGCATCGCGGCGAGCTGCGTGGCCAGCGCCATGCCCCGCTCGGCGAGCTCGTCGTCGCCCACGACCTCGTTCACCATGCCCCACTCCAGCGCGGTCCGTGCGGGCAGCTTCTCGCCGAGCATCGCGAGCTGGGCGGCGCGGGCCGGTCCCACCCGGGCGACGAGGTGGGGCAGGACGCCGCCGTCCGGCATGACCGCGATGTGGACGAACGCGAGCAGGAAGCGCGCCGACTCGGCGGCGACGACGAGGTCGCACGCCAGCGCGAGCGAGCACCCCAGCCCCGCGGCGGCACCGTGGACCGCGGCGACCGCCGGCTTCGGCATCCGGCGCAGCTCGAGGACGATCGGGTTGTAGATCTCCTCAAGGCGCGTGTGCAGGTCGGGATCGCCGTCGGGCGTGAGGTCGCGCGGCACCTTCACGTCCGCGCCTGCGCAGAACGCCCGCCCCGCGCCGGTGACGAGCACCGCCCGGACCGCGTCGTCGGCGCTCGCGGCGCGGACCGCGGCGAGCAGCTCCCGGCCCATGTCGGGCGTCCAGGCGTTCAGCGCGTCCGGGCGGTGGAGCTCGATGTGCTCGACCGCGCCGGCGCGGGTCACGCGGATGTCGGAGGCGTGTACGGGATGCACGGACGGGATGATACGCCTTGTCCGGACACGTTGTACGATCACCGCCATGGCTCACGGATTGCTGTCCTACGCCGCCTACGTTCCGCGGCATCGCCTCCAGCGCGCCGAGCTCGGCGCGGCCCTGGGCACCGGCGCCGGCAAGGGGGCGCGAGCGGTGGCGTCCTACGACGAGGACAGCACCACGATGGGCGTCGAGGCGGCGCGTGCCGCGCTGACCAACGGCGCCCGCCCGGCCTCCATCCACTTCGCGACGACCGCGCCGGCGTACTTCGACAAGACGAACGCGACCGCGATCCACGCGGCGCTCGGCCTCGACCGCGACGCGTTCGCCGTCGACCTCGCCGGGTCGGCGCGCGGGGCGGTCGGCGCGCTGCGCGCCGCGCGCGCCTCCGGCGGTCTGGCGGTGCTCTCGGACCTGCGCACCGGCAAGCCCGGGTCGGCCGACGAGCGCGACGGCGGCGACGCGGCCGCGGCGCTGCTCTTCGGTGACGGTGAGCCGATCGCCGAGGTGCTGGCCGAGGCGTCGGCGACCGGCGAGTTCCTCGACCGCTGGCGCGCGCCCGGCGAGCAGTCCAGCGCGCAGTGGGAGGAGCGGTTCGGCCTCGAGGCGTACATGCCGCTGATCGCCGACGCGGCCGGGCGCGCGCTCGCCGCCGCGGGCGTCGAGCAGCCCGACCACGTCATCGTCTCCTCGCCCCACAGCCGGACCGCCGCGACGGCCTCCAAGCGCTACGCGGGCCGCGTGCCCGAGGAGCCGCCGGCGATCGGCTACTCCGGCACCGCCGATCCCGGCGTGCGGCTCGCCGCCGTGCTCGATCGGGCGGCGCCCGGCGAGACGATCCTGCTCATCGTGGCCGCCGACGGCTGCGACGCGACAGTGCTGCGCACCACGCGCGCGCTCGAGGGCCGCCGCGCTCCCTCCTCCGTGGCGGCCCTCGCCGAGCGCGGCCGGGACGTCCGGTACGCGACGTACCTGACCTGGCGCGGGCTCCTCGAGCGCGAGGCGCCGCGGCGCCCGGAGCCCGGCCGTCCCGCGGCCCCGCCGTCGCACCGCGCCGAGGCCTGGAAGTTCGCGTTCACCGGCTCGGCGTGCGAGGCGTGCGGTCAGGTCCACGTCCCGCCCCGGCGGGTGTGCGTCGGCTGCGGCGCGGTCGACCGGATGCGCCCGGCGCGGCTCGCCGACCGGCCCGGCACGATCGCGACCTACACGGTCGACCGACTGGCGTTCTCGCCCTCGCCGCCCATGATCAACGCGGTCGTGGACTTCGAGGGCGGCGGGCGCTACACGCTCGAGGTGACCGACGCGGCGCCCGACGAGATCGACATCGGGACGCCCCTCGAGCTGACCTTCCGCCGGCTCTACACCGCCGGCGGCGTGCACAACTACTTCTGGAAGGCGAGGCCCGTCTGATGGCAAGCAGGGGGATCAAGGATCGCGTGGCGATCGTCGGCATGGGCTGCACGGCCTTCGGCGAGCACTGGGACCGCTCCGCGGACGACCTCCTCGTCGACGCCGTCGAGCAGTGCCTCGCCACGACGCCGACCGTGACGAAGGACGACATCGACGCGTACTGGCTGGGGACGATGAACTCCGGCCAGTCGGGGCTCGTGCTCTCCAAGCCGCTGGGCATCGAGTACAAGCCGGTCACGCGCGTGGAGAACTTCTGCGCCACCGGGTCCGAGTCGTTCCGCAACGCCGCCTACGCGGTCGCCTCCGGCGCCTACGACGTCGTCATGGCCGTCGGCGTCGAGAAGCTCAAGGACACCGGCTTCTCCGGCCTCGTGCGGTCGAACGTCGCCGGCGACGGCACCGCGCCCGAGGAGACCCTCACCGCGCCCGCGGCGTTCTCGCTGCTCGATCCCGCCTACTGCAAGAAGTACGGCGTCGACCCGCAGGACATGCGCGACGCGATGACCCACGTCGCGTGGAAGAACCACTACAACGGTGCGCGGAACGAGCGCGCGCAGTACCGCAAGGAGATCCCGAAGGAGAAGATCGCCGCGGGCGCCTCGCGCGTCGCCGGGCGGCTCGGCGTCCTGGACTGCTCGGGCGTCTCCGACGGCGCGGCGTGCGCGATCATCGTCCGCGCCGAGGACGCCTACCGGTACACCGACCGGCCGATGTTCGTGAAGGCGCTCTCGATGGTCGCCGGTCCGGCCAGCGGCCCGATCGATCCGTCGTACGACTACACGACGTTCCACGAGGTCGTGGCGTGCGCGAAGGACGCGTACGCGCAGGCGGGCATCGAGGATCCGCGCCGCGAGATCTCGCTCGCCGAGGTCCACGACTGCTTCACGCCGACCGAGCTCGTGCTCATGGAGGACATGGGCTTCTCGGACCGCGGGCAGGCGTGGCGCGACGAGCTCGACGGGGCGTTCGACCTCGACGGCCGGCTGCCGGTCAACCCGGACGGCGGGCTGAAGTCGTTCGGCCACCCGGTCGGGGCGAGCGGCCTGCGGATGCTCTTCGAGTGCTGGCTGCAGTTCCGCGGCGAGGCCGGCGACCGGCAGCTCGAGGACCCGAAGCTCGGGCTGACCCACAACCTCGGCGGCAGGCCCGGGACGTGCGTCTCGTTCATCTCGATCGTCGGCGCCGAGCAGGGATGACGACCTCGACCGCGCCGCTGCTCACCGAGCGCCGCGGACCGGTGCTCGTCATGACGCTCAACCGGCCCGAGGTCCGCAACGCGATCGACAAGCCGCTGGCCGAGGCGATCGCCGCCGCGCTCGACGAGCTCGACGCCGACACCGAGCTGCGCGTCGGGGTCCTCACCGGCGCGGGCCGCGGCTTCTGCGCGGGGATGGACCTCAAGCGCTTCGGCGAGACCGGCGAGCGCCCGTGGGTCGGCGACCGCGGCTTCGCGGGCATCGTCCGGCGCCCGCCGCGCAAGCCGCTGATCGCCGCGGTCGAGGGCTTCGCCGTGGCCGGCGGCCTGGAGATCGCGCTGGCGTGCGACCTCATCGTCGCCGCGCGCGGCACGAAGCTCGGGCTCCCGGAGGTCACGCGCGGGCTCGTCGCCGCGGGCGGCGGCCTGCGGCGCCTGCCGCGCCTGCTCCCCTCGGCGCTGGCCATCGAGCTCGCGCTGACCGGCGACCTCATCACCGCCGAGCGCGCCCACGAGGCGGGCGCGATCAGCCGGCTGACCGAGCCCGGGCAGGCGCTGGACGCGGCGCTCGAGCTCGCCGAGCGGATCGGGCGCAACGCGCCGCTCGCGCTCGCGGGGAGCAAGCAGGTCCTGCAGCAGCAGTGGTCGTGGTCGGACGACGAGTTCTGGGACCGGCAGGCCGAGATCGTCGAGCCGATCGCCACGTCCGAGGATGCCCGCGAGGGCGCTCGGGCCTTCACCGAGAAGCGCGCGCCCGAGTGGCGCGGGCGCTGAACGACTCCGAGCAGGGAAGGGCAGCATGTCCGAGCACACGAACGTCCTCGTCATCGGCGCCGGCATGGGCGGCCTCTGCGCCGCCGCGCGGCTGGCCAAGGCCGGGCAGCGGCCGCTGCTGGTCGAGCGGTCCGACCGCGTCGGAGGCCGCGCCTCCTCGTTCGAGAAGGACGGCTACGTCATCAACACGGGCGCGGTCGCGATCGAGCACGGCGGCGCGATGGAGGAGACCTTCCGGGAGGTCGGGGCGCCGTTCGACCTGCGCTTCCCCGACCCCGCGAACGTCTTCCGCATCGGCGGCAAGACGATCAACCCCGCCAAGGGCGGCTGGAAGTTCCTGCTCGACCGCATCACCAAGCAGGGCGCGAAGGTGCTCGCCCAGCTCGGCAGCGCGAAGAAGGGCGAGTACCCCGAGGAGCAGCTGACGCTCGAGCAGTGGATCGGCGGCGCGACGTCGAACGAGACCGTCCATCGCCTGTTCCGCAACCTCGCGGCGGCGATCTTCGCCGTCAACGCCGACGAGATCCCCGCCAAGGCGTTCCTCACGTACTTCATGGAGAAGGGCGCCTTCCGGCACTTCGGGTTCCATCCCGAGGGCACGATCGGCGTCTGCCGGCCGCTCGCCGACGTCGTCACGCGCGAGGGCGGCGAGGTGTGGCTCGACAGCGAGGTGGTCCGCCTGCACACCGACGAGGGGCGGGTGACGGGCGCGACGATCCGCCGCGACGGCGCCGAGGTCGACATCACCTGCGGCAGCGTGATCTCGAACGTGGGACCCACCGCGACGATCGACCTGGTCGGCGAGGCGGCGCTCGGCGACGAGTACGTCGGCTCGATCCGCTCGCTCGCCCGGCCGACGGCGAACCTCATCATCCACGTCGCCAGCGACGAGCCGCTGCTCGACACGCCGGGGCTCATCGTCTTCTCGAACACCGACCGGATCTGCAACGCGGGCAACATGACCGCGACCTGCCCGGAGCTCGCGCCGGAGGGCAAGCACCTGACCGTCGTGTACGCGGTGCCGCGCCCCGCGGTCGGAGCGTTCGACGCCGACGCCGAGATGCAGCTGGCGCTCGACGAGCTGCGGGCCGAGCTGCCCGGGATGGAGCGCGCCGAGATCATCGACGCGCGCGTGATGCAGGGCGACTGGCCCGCGCAGCGCGCGCTGTCGGGCTACGAGATGCCGCGCACCACGCCGCTCGACAACCTGTGGAACGTCGGCGACGGCGTCCGCGACTACGGCAGCGGCGGCACGCAGTCGTGCGCGGAGACCGCGCGGGACGTCGTCGCGGAGCTGCTCGGTGAGCCCGTCGCGTCCTGACGTGCCGCGCCGCGCGTGCCTCTCGGTGCCGGGCGCCTCGGAGCGCATGCTCACCAAGGCGCGGGGCCTCGTCGTCGACGAGATCGTGCTCGACCTCGAGGACGCGGTGCGGCCGGAGGACAAGGCCGCCGCGCGCGAGCGCGTCGCGGCCGTCGCGGCCTCGCCGGGCTGGGCGTGCGGCTCGCTCAGCGTTCGCGTCAACGCCCCCGGCACCCCGTGGGCGCACGAGGACCTCGCCGCGCTGGCCGACGCCTCGGAGGTCGACGCGGTCATCGTCCCGAAGGTCGAGAGCGCCGGCGACCTGTCGTTCGTCGACCGGATGCTCGACGGCGTCGGCGCCGCCGGGCTGCAGGTCCAGGCGCTCATCGAGTCCGCCGCCGGCCTGCAGCGGATCGACGAGATCGCCGCCTCGTCGCCGCGGCTCTGCGCGCTGGTGCTCGGCTACGCGGACCTCGCTGCGTCGCTCGGGCGGACCGCCGACGCCGCTCGGCAGCTCGAGCTCTGGCTGCCGGTCCAGCAGGCGGTGCTGACCGCGGCCCGGACGCACGACCTGCAGGCGATCGACGGGCCGTGGCTCGGCACCGCCGTCGACGAGGCGTTCCTCGCCGCCGCGTCCCGAGCTGCGGACCTCGGCTTCGACGGCAAGTGGGCGATCCACCCCCGGCAGGTCGAGGCGCTGCAGGAGCGCTTCACGCCGACGGCCGACGCGGTGGCCTGGGCGCGCGAGGTGCTGACCGCGCTCGACGCGGCGGGCCGCGGCGCCGTCGCGCTCGACGGCCAGATGCTCGACGAGGCGGTCGCGGTGTCGGCGCGCCGGGTGCTGCTCCGGGCGGAGGCCGCCGCATGACCGCCGCGACCGTGGCGGCGGTCCGGCCGGGCGGGCCGTACTTCGACGACCTCGCGGTCGGGGATCGCTTCGCGGATGCACCGGCGGTGACGCTGACGACGGGCGACGCGGCGCTGCACCGGGCGATCGCCGGCGACCGCCTGAAGCTCGCGCTCGACGCGCAGCTGGCCGAGCGGGTCACCGGCCGGCCCGGCGCGCTCGCCCATCCCGCGCTCGTGTGGGACGTCGCGATCGGCCAGTCGACGGTCGTCACGCGGCGGGTCATCGCCAACCTCTTCTACCGCGGGCTCGTCCTGCGCCGGGCGCCGCGGATCGGCGACACGCTGCGCACGGTGACCGAGGTGGTCGCGCTCCGCGAGACGACGCGCCGGCCGGGCCGCGCCCCGGCCGGGCTCGCGGTGCTGCGGATCACGACGACCGACCAGGAGCAGCGGGCGGTGCTCGACTTCTGGCGCTGCGCGATGCTGCCGCTCAGCCCCGGCGCGGGGCCGACCGGGCGCGCCGACCGGTTCGACGCGATCCCCGAGGCGCTCGACGAGGGGCTGCTCACGGCGAGCTGGAAGGACTGGGACCTCACGCCGCTGGCGCCGACCCCGGTCGCCGCCGGCGACCGGTGGGCGGTCGAAGGCGCGGACGTCGTCACCTCGGCCCCCGAGCTCGCGCGCCTGACGCTCAACGTCGCCTCGGCCCACCATGACCGCACGGTGCACGAGAGCGGCCGGCGCCTCGTCTACGGCGGCCACACGATCGCCATCGCCGCCGCCCAGGTGACGCGCCTGCTGCCCGACGTCGTGACGTTCGCCGGCTGGCACGGCTGCGACCACCCGGCGCCGGTCTTCGAGGGTGACCTGCTCCGGACGGCGATCGAGGTCGAGCGCCGCGACGGGCCGCTCGCGCACCTGCGCTGCCGCGTCGACGCCGAGCGCGAGGGCGCCGCGGAGCGCTCCACGGTCCTGGACTGGCGCCCGGTGGTGGTGCTCGCATGACCGGCGGCGTCCTCGCCGGCATGCGCGTCGTCGAGGGGTCGGCGTTCGTCGCCGCGCCGCTCGGCGGCATGACGCTCGCCCAGCTCGGCGCCGACGTCATCCGCTTCGACCAGATCGGCGGCGGCCTGGACCGCGACCGGTGGCCGCTCTCGGCCGACGGCCAGAGCCTGTTCTGGGCCGGCCTGAACAAGGGCAAGCGCTCGATCCAGCTCGATCTGCGCTCGGACGAGGGGCGCGAGCTCGCCCAGGCGCTGATCACCGCGCCCGGCAGGGACGCGGGGCTCTTCCTGACGAACTTCCCGGCGCGCGGGTGGCTCGACCCCGAGACGCTGCGCCGGCGGCGGGAGGACCTCGTCATGGTCGCGCTGGCCGGCAACCCCGACGGGTCCAGCGAGGTGGACTACACGGTCAACCCGGCGACCGGCTTTCCCTGGGCGACCGGCCCGCGGAACCTCGCCGAGCCGCTCAACAGCGTCCTGCCGGCGTGGGACATCGCGATGGGGACGCTGGCCGCGACCGGCCTGCTCGCCGGCGAGCGGCTGCGCTCGCGCACCGGGCGGGGCACGCTCATCCGGCTCTCGCTGTCCGACGTGGCGTTCGCGATGGTCGGCAACCTCGGTCGCATCGCCGAGGCCCAGCTCGGCGGGCAGGACCAGACGAAGGACGGCAATTACCTCTACGGCGCGTTCGGGCACGACTTCGAGACGCGCGACGGGCGGCGCGTCATGGTCGTCGCCCTCACCGCCCGCCAGTGGCAGGCCCTGCAGGACGCGACCGGCATCCACGAGGCGTGCCGGAGCGTCGAGCAGGCGACCGGCCACGACCTCAGCACCGAGGCGGGGCGCTTCGAGGCGCGCGACCTCATCGCGGCGCTGCTGCGCCCGTGGTTCGCCGCACGCGACCTCGCCGACGTCCGCGAGCGGTTCGCCGGGACCGGGGTCTCCTGGGGGCCGTACCAGACGTTCAAGCAGCTCGTGACCGAGGATCCTCGATGCTCGACGGAGAACCCGATGTTCGCCGAGGTCGAGCATCCCGGAGTTGGGAGGTACCTCATGCCTGGATCGCCACTGGACTTCGATGCCGTCCCACGCGTCCCGGTGCGACGCGCCCCGCTGCTCGGCGAGCACACCGACGAGATCCTCGGCGAGGTGCTCGGCATGACCGACGCGGAGATCGGGCGGCTGCTCGACCGCGGCGTCGTCGCCGGGCCCGCGCCGGCCGGGCGGGCGGTGGCGGCGTGAGCGACGCACCGGTGCTCACCCGCGTCGACGGCGCCGTCGGCCACGTCGTCCTCAATCGCCCGGCGGCGATGAACGCCATCACGATCGACCTCGCGACGGGGCTCGAGCGTGCGCTCGTCGAGCTGGCCCCGCAGGTGCACGTGATCGCGATCCGCGGTGCGGGAGGCAACTTCAGCGTCGGCGGCGACTTCAAGGAGCTCGAGGCGCTGCGCGAGCGGGGGCCGGACGCGATGGCCGAGCTCTTCGCGGCGTTCGGGCGCGCGTGCGATCGCGTCGGCGAGGTCGACGTGCCCGTCGTCGCGATCGTCGAGGGGTACGCGATGGCCGGCGGCTTCGAGCTCATGCAGGCGTCCGACATCGCGCTCGTGGCCGAGGAGGCCCGGCTCGCCGACAACCACTCGAACTTCGGCCAGGTCCCGGGCGGCGGCGGGTCGCAGCGGCTGGCCCGGCTCGTCGGGCGCCAGCGCGCGTCCGCGCACATCCTCACCGGCGAGCGGCTGTCCGGCCGCGACGCCGCGGCGTGGGGTCTCGCGTACCGCGCGGTCCCGGCCGCCGAGCTCGACGGCGCCGCCGCCGAGCTGCTCGAGAAGCTCGCCGGCAAGTCGCGCGAGGCGCAGGCGCGGACCAAGCGCCTCATCCGCGACGGGCTCGAGCAGCCGCTCGCCGACGGGCTGGCGCTCGAGCGCCGGGTCGTCGTCGAGCACCTGACCGGCGACGCCGCGGGCGCCGGCATCGAGTCGTTCACGAACCGACAGGGAGGCTGAGTGCCCGAGACGTTGATCGGCGAGGGGCGCGTGCTCCTCGATCTCCACGACGACGGGGTCGTCCACCTGCGCCTCAACCGTCCCGAGGCCTCGAACGGCCTGGACGTGCCGCAGGTGCGCCTGCTGTACGAGGCGGTCATGGCGGTCCACGGCGAGCCGCGGGCCCGGGCCCTGCTGCTCACCGGCGAGGGCCCCCACTTCTGCGCCGGCGGCGACGTCAAGACCTTCGCCGCCAAGGGCGAGGCGCTCCCCGACTACCTGCGGGAGGCGACGAGCTGGCTGCAGATCGCCGCCAGCGCGCTCATGCGGCTGAACGCCCCGGTCGTGACCGCCGTGCACGGGTTCGCCGCGGGCGGCGGCGGGTTCGGGCTCGTCTGCGCCTCGGACCTCGTCGTCGCCGGGCGGTCCGCGAAGTTCCTGCTCGGCGCGACGCGCGTCGGGATGGCGCCCGACGCGGGCGGGTCGGTGACGCTCTCGCGCCTGGTGGGCCTGCGTAAGGCGATGGAGATCGCGCTGACCAACCCGGTCATCGGCGCCGACGAGGCGCTCGAGCTCGGCATCGTCACGCGCGTCGTCGACGACGAGGAGGTCAAGGAGGCCGGCCTGGCGCTCGCCCGCGAGCTGGCGAGCGGCCCCACGCTCGCCCTCGCCGCGACCAAGCGCCTGCTGTGGGACGGCCTGGGCGCGAGCGTCGAGGAGCGCCTGCCGGACGAGTCGCGCACGGTGTCGGAGCTCGGCGGGACCTACGACGCCCGCGAGGGCCTCGCCGCCGTCATCGAGAAGCGCGCGCCGAAGTACGAGGGCCGATGAGCCGCGTCGCGCTCGTCACGGGCGGGTCGTACGGGATCGGAGCCGCGATCGCCGAGCGGCTCGTCGCGGACGGCGCCGAGGTGATCATCACCGGCCGGTCCCTCGAGAAGGCGCAGGCGCACGCCGCTGCGATCGGTGCGCGCGCCGTCGCGTTCGACGTCGCGGACCACGAGGCGACGGTCGAGGCCATCCGGGGGCTCGGCCGCATCGACATCCTCGTCAACAACGCGGGCGCCGACCACTTCGGCTGGTTCCAGGAGGTCCCGTACGAGACGTGGCGGCGGATCCTCGCGGTCAATCTCGAGGGCGTGCTGAGCTGCACGCAGGCGGTGCTGCCGGGCATGCAGGCGAACGGCTGGGGCCGAATCATCACGGTCGGCTCGGAGGCGGGTCGCATCGGGTCCAAGGGCAACGCCGCGTACGCCGCCGCGAAGGGCGGCATCGATGCGTTCACGAAGTCGATCGCGCGCGAGAACGCCCGCTTCGCGATCACCGCGAACGTCGTCTCGCCCGGGCCGATCGAGACCCCGCTGCTGCGCGAGATGAGCGAGCACGCGATCGAGGTCGTCATCCGGCAGACCCAGCTCAAGCGGCTGGGCACGCCCGAGGAGGTCGCGGCCGCGGTCGCGTTCCTCGCCTCCGAGGAGGCCTCGTACATCACCGGCGAGAACCTCGGCGTCTCGGGCGGTCAGCACCTCGGCACCTGATCGGACACTGTGTCCGTACAAGTTGTTTGAGTTCCGCTACGATGCCCTCCATGACCGCCGTCGACGCCCCCATCGGTTGGGACCGCCTCATCGAGCACGACCGCGTGCACGGGTCGCTGTACACGGATCCCGCGATCTACGAAGCCGAGCTGGAACGGATCTGGTACCGCAGCTGGGTGTACGTCGGCCACGTGAGCGAGGTCACCGAGCCCAACGACTACGTCGTGAAGTCGATCGGGCCGCAGCCCGTGATCATGACCCGCGACAAGCAGGGCGAGATCCATCTGCTGCTCAACCGCTGCACGCACCGGGCGAACCTCGTGTGCGATGCGCCGAAGGGCAACTCGAGCGCGTTCCGCTGCCCGTACCACGGGTGGACGTTCTCGAACACCGGCAAGCTCCTCGGCTACCCGTTCAACAGCGGGTACGGCGGCACCGAGGCGAAGAAGGACCTCGGCCTCGGCCGGGTCGCGCGCATCGGTATCTACCAGGGGTTCGTCTTCGGCAGCTTCGCCGAGGAGGGGCCGACGCTGCTCGAGTACCTCGGCGACGCGCGCGAGGCGTTCGACCGGCTGTGCGCCCTGTCGCCGACCGGCGAGGTCGAGCTGACCGCCGGCTGGCTGCAGCACAAGGTCAAGGCGAACTGGAAGATGCTCGTCGAGAACGAGACCGACGGCTACCACCCGCAGTTCGTCCACGCGTCGATCTTCTCGGTCGCCAAGAGCGGGATCGGCGACCTGTACGGCGAGAAGTCGACGGCGCTGAGTCGCGACCTGGGCAACGGGCACACCGAGAACGACCTGCGCCCGGAGTTCCGCCGCATCGGCCAGCCGCTCGGCTGGTTCGGCACGACGCCCGACCGCGTGCCCGACTACGTCGCGAAGATGGAGGCGCGGCACGGGGAGGCCAAGGCGCGCGAGCTGCTCATCGACGGCTCGCCGCACGTGATGATCTTCCCGAACCTCTTCATCGCGGAGATCCAGCTCTTCGTGATCCAGCCGCTGGCGGTCGACGAGTCCGTCCAGCACGTCACCGCGATCCAGTTCAAGGATGCGCCGGATCTCAACCGGCGGATGCTCCAGCAGACGATCGGCTCGGTCGGCCCGGCCGGCTTCCTCCTCGCCGACGACTCGGAGATGTACGAGCGCAACCAGCGCGGCGTGCGGGCGAAGAACCCCGAGTGGCTCGTCCTCAAGCGCGGCGTGCACCGCGAGCGCCGCGACGAGGACGGCCACGTCGTCGGCGACGCGACCGACGAGGTGCCGCAGCGCGCGATCTGGGCGCACTACCGCAAGCTCATGGAGGCCGAGGCATGACCGCCGCCGCGCTCGACACCGACCTGCTCCGCGCGGTCGAGCAGTTCGTCTACCGCGAGGCCCGCTTCCAGGACGAGCACGAGTACGACGCGTGGGAGGCGCTGTGGACCGACGACGCGATCTACTGGGTGCCCGCCAACGGTGAGAGCACCGACCCCGAACGCGAGATGTCGGTGATCTTCGACAACCGCGCGCGGATCTCGACGCGGGTCAAGCAGCTGAAGACCGGCAAGCGGCACTCGCAGACGCCGCCCTCCCGCGTCCGGCGCCTCATCTCGAACGTCGAGCTCCTCGGCGAGGACGGCGACGACGTCGCGGTCGGCGCGAACTTCGTCGCGTACGAGTCGCGCGAGCGCGGGATGACGGTGTGGGCGGGCCGCTACGACTACCGCCTCCGCCGGACCGACGACGGGCTGCGCATGGCGTACAAGAAGGTCACGCTGGTCGACAACGACCGCGCGATCTACACCCTCGCGTTCCTGATCTGATGCCCGAGCGCCCGCCGGTCGGCGAGGTCGTCAGCGAGTTCGCGGCGGTGTCGCTCTCGATCGACTACGAGGGCAACGGCCCGCGGCTGCGCGTCGAGGATCTGAAGACGGGCCATGTCGGCTACCTCGACGCGCTTGAGCTCGAGACGCTGGCGTGGCTGCCCGAGGGGGCACTGCACCCGCTGCTCGATCCCTCGCAGCACCGCTGGCGCGAGCCGGCGGCCGGAGGGGGCGCCCACTGATGCGCGTGGCGATCGTCGGCTCTGGTCCGTCCGGGTTCTATGCGGCCGGGCAGCTGCTGGCCGACAAGGAGCGGACGGTCGAGGTCGACCTGTTCGATCGGTTGCCGACGCCGTGGGGTCTGGTGCGCGGTGGGGTGGCGCCGGATCATCCGAAGATCAAGTCGGTCTCGCGGGTGTACGAGAAGATTGCGCGGCGGCCGGGGTTCCGGTTCTTCGGGAACGTCGAGGTCGGCCGTGACGTCCGCCACAGCGAGCTCGGCGAGTGGTACGACGCGGTGATCTACGCGGTGGGGACGGCGGCCGATCGCCGGTCGGGGATCCCGGGGGAGGATCTGGCGGGGTCGTGGTCGGCGACGGAGTTCGTCGGCTGGTACAACGGCCATCCGGACTACCGGGACGTGGAGTTCGACCTCTCCGGGCGGCGGGCGATCGTGGTGGGCAACGGCAACGTCGCGGTGGACGTGGCGCGGATGCTGTCGCTGACCGAGGAGGAGCTGCGGGTCACCGACATCGCCGATCACGCGATGGAGGCGCTGATCTCGGCAGGGGTGGAGGAGATCGTGGTGCTCGGCCGCCGGGGGCCCGAGCAGGCGGCGTTCACCAATCCCGAGCTGCTCGAGCTGGGGGTGATGGGCGACGCGGACGTGGTCGTCGACCCGGCCGATCTGGAGGTTCCCGCGGACGTGCGCGAGGAGAACCTCGATCAGACCGCGCGGCGGAACGTCGAGATCCTGCACGAGTACGCGGCCAAGGCGCCGGAGGGGCGGTCCAAGCGGATCGTGCTGCGCTTCCTCACCTCGCCGGTGGAGATCCTCGGTGACGGCCGGGTCGAGCAGGTGCGGGTCGTGCGCAACGAGCTGGTGCGGGGCGCGGACGGGCGGCTGAGCGCCCGGGCGACCGGGCGGGAGGAGCTCATCGACTGCTCGCTGGTGTTCCGGGCGATCGGCTACACCGGCGTGCCGCTTCCCGAGCTGCCGTTCGACGAGCGCCGGGGCGTTATCCCGAACGAGCAGGGGCGCGTGACCGGGATGCCGGCCACGTATGTGGCGGGCTGGATCAAGCGCGGGCCGTCGGGGGTGATCGGCACGAACAAGAAATGCGCGACCGACACCGTCCAGTCGCTGCTCGCCGATCTCGAGGCCGGCCGGCTGGGCGAGCGCGAGCTGCCGGCGGCCGACGAGATCGAGGCGGTCCTGCGCGCGCGCCGGCCCGAGCTGGTCAGCTACGAGGGCTGGGAGCAGATCGACGCCGCCGAGAAGGCCGCCGGCGAGCCGCAGGGCCGCCCGCGGGTGAAGTTCACCACGATCGACGAGCTCCTCGACGCCACCGGCGTCCGCCAGCCGGCCGGGTGAGCGCTCGCCGGGCGTCATCGTAGCGCCACGCCGCGCATGGCGACTACGGCCGGGCGAGCCGGACGGCGGCGACGAGCGGGACGAAGAGCCCGACGACGCCGCGCAGCACACGGCCCTTGGCGAACGCGACGCCCAAGAGCGTCAGGACGAGGACGACGGTCGCGGCGATCAAGCTCGGCTCGTCGAGCTCCAACGGCTCGGTGCCCATCACGACGAGCGCGGCGAAGACGCGGCTGGCAGCACGCCGTGGGGACCGCCGGTACTCCGGCCAGTTCCACGCCACACGCGACGAGCAGGGACGGGCGCCCTTATCGTGTACGGCATGGCGAAGGTCAAGCGAGTCGTGACGATTAGCGCCGACGTCGACCGCGCCGCACGCGAGCTTGGCGGCGAGAACCTCTCAGCGTTCGTCAACAACGCGCTCAAACGGCACATCCGCATGGCGCAGCGCGCTACGGGACGGCTACCTCAGGACCCGTCGCTCGGATTCGGCATCTCAGAGAGACGCGGCGCCGACGGCAGGCGAGACTAGCTGGAGCGGAGTCGGGCCGCGTGCGCACGGGCGAGCCCAGCTGCGTGGTGGCCCGAATGCGCTGCAGCGGCTGGCGGAGCGCATCCGATCGCATCCAGCGGCGCGCTACTACGCGGCGCCGGCCGGTCGACTCGGCGTGATTCGCTCTGTCGCCCGCATCACGGCGGTGCTCGCGTTGGCCCTGAGTGGTTCAGGGAGCGGCGCCCGCCGAGCCCCTGATCGAGACGGGCGCATGAGGGTCGCGGGGCTCGAGCGGGCCAGGCGGCTCATCGCTTCCTCGACCACCAAGTCCGGCGCTCCGCCGTTCGCGGCCGCGGCGATGTCGGCGCCGGGTGACGGATGAAAGTCAAGGGCTGGTAGCGGGCGGGCTCCTGTGAGATCGTGCTGGTGGGCGCGGGCGATTGACGGAAGCGAAGCGCAGACGTCAGGGGCTTGTGGTCTGCCGCGCGGCTTTGTCCTTCGAGGACCTCAGAGATGCGCGCCCCGGTGTCACGCTCGCGCCCGTCTTGTTCGGGCCCGTGGCTGTCCAGTCGGCGACGGTGCGGCGGTAGGCGTGCTCGGCTTGGAGCGCGAGGGCGCGCTCGGCGTCGCGGATCGACGCGGTGCGGGCGCCGTGGCCCGCGCGGACTTGGCCCTTGCGTGACGGTGCGCCGGCGGCGAGCTGGAGCGCGCGGATCTTGTGGTGGGTCAGCGACGGCTGGCCGAAGGCGTAGTCCTGCTGTCGGGTCAACAGGCACCAGAACACGCTGGCCAGCTTGCGGGCGGTGGTCACTGCGGCGACCTGCGCGCCGCGGCGGGCGCGGACTCGTTCGTAGAACGCGCGCAGCGGGCCCGGAGCGCGGACGGCGACCCAGGCGGCCTCGACGAGCACGTGGCGGACGGCCGCCGGGCCTTGCTTGGTGATCCGGCCGTGGCGGGCCGGCGCGTTGCCGGACTGGCGGACCTTGGGATCAAGACCGAGGTAGCCAACGAGGTGGCGGGCGGTCGGAAACCGGCCGACGTCGCCGATGGCGGCGATGAACGTGCTCGCGGTGATCACGCTGACGCCCGGCACGGTCATCAGCCGCAGCGTGTCCGGGCTGCGCAGCGCCTCGGTCGCGATCGCGCGATCGAGCAGCGTGATCTCCTGGTCGAGGAAGTCGACGTGGCGCAGGCACGCCGCGATGGTGTCGCGCTCGTCGACGGGCAGCTCAAGCTCGGCCAGCCAGCGCCGGCCGCGCACTCCGAAGACGTCGGTGACCGGTGGCCGACCCTTCAGACGGCGGATCAGCACGGCGTGGATCTCGTTCTTGGCTCGCGTGCGCGCGCGAACGAGCTGGCTGCGCTGCGAGAGCCGCCGGCGCATCACGCGCGTGGACTCGTCGGGCATCCAGACCGCATCGAGCTCCCCGGCGGCCAGCAGCTTGGCCAGCGTCCGCGCGTCCAGCCGATCGGTCTTGGCCCGGGCCCGGCTGATCCCGGTGTCGTGCGGGCTGACGACCACGACGTCGGCGACATGCGGGCGCAGGATCCGAGCGATCTCCGCCGCGTTGCCCGTGACCTCCAGCGCGACCCGGTCGGTCGGCGCCAGGCTCGAGCCGAACAGCTCGAGCGCCGCCGGTGCGGTCGCGATCCGGCCCGCCGAGACGACTTCGCCGTCGTGGGCGATCGCGACCTCGCAGAAGTCGCGGTGAACGTCCAGCCCGACAGCTCGGAACATCTGCACCTCCCTCGACATCGACGTGTTGCGGAGAGCAGGTGGGCACACGACACTGACGGATCCGCGCTCGCAGCGCAACCGGATAAGTCGCAGGGGCGGCCAGTGAAAACTTCGGGCTCTCAGCCCATCAGCCGTAGCTCGGCCTGCCCATCCCGCGCTCCCAGAACGCCCCTGTCCCGGTCGCCCGACGCTAGGCGTCAGACCGGACAACAGCGCTCGAAGCGCAGTGTCATATCCCGAAAACTGGGCCACCTGCGCCGGGTGAAAAGTGGGCCACTCGGGCGTGTCGTCCGGTGGCCCGCAGAGCCTGGGCTCGTCTGCGCAGAGCGAGCTCGGGAGGACCGAGGTGGTCGGGGTGGAGCAGTGGGCCGAGATCCGTCGGCTGCACTTCGTCAAGGGCCTGTCGCAGCGCGAGATTCGTCGGAGGACGGGGCTGCATCGCGACACGATCCGCAAGGCGATCAACAGCGCCGAGCCGCCGCGTTATCAGCGCGCGCCGGCCGGGTCCAAGCTCGATCCGTTCAAGGAGGAGATCTGCCGCCTGCTGCGCGACGATCCCAAGCTGCCGGGCGTCCGGATCCGCGAGCTGCTCGAGCCGCTGGGTTGCACCGCCTCCAAGACGGTCGTCGATGATTACCTGCGCGAGGTCCGGCCGCTGTTCTGCCCGGTGCCGCGGACGTTCCAGCGGACGGTCTACCGGCCGGGCGAGATCTGCCAGTTCGATGTCTGGCAGCCGCGCGCGGAGGTGCCGGTCGGCCACGGCCAGACCCGCCGCGGCTGGGTGGTCGTCGCGTGCTTGGGGTTCTCGCGCGCGGGCGCCGGCGTTCTGGTCTTCTCGCGCGAGACCGAGGACCTGCTCGCTGGGATCGCTGGCTGTCTCGAGCGCCTCGGCGGGCTGCCGCGGACGCTGGTCTGGGATCGCCAGGCGGGCATCCACGGCCATGGCGGTCGGCCGACCGAGGCGTTCGCCGCGTTCTGCGGTCAGCTCAAGGTGGACTGGCATTTCTGCGAGCCGGCCGACCCGCAGGCCAAGGGCGCGGTCGAGCGGCTGCAGGGCTATGCGGAGACGAACTTCGAGCCGGGCCGGCGTTTCGCGAACGAGCTGGATTTCCAGGACCAGCTCGACGGGTGGTTCGCCAAGGTCAACGCGCGCACGCACAAGACGCTCCGCGCCCGGCCGGTCGATCGCCTTGCCACCGAGCTTGAGGTGATGGCGCCGCTTGCCGAGATGCCCGACACCGCCCGGCGCTGGACGATGCGCGTCCCGCCCGACCCGCACCTGCGGCTGGACACCAACGACTACAGCCTTGACCCGGCGCTCGTCGGGCGGCGCGTCGAGGTCAGCTGCGACCAACGCACCGTCACGGCCGTCGCGCTCGACACCGGCGAGATCGCCTGCCGCCACGCGCGGACGTTCGCGCGGCACCGGACGCTCACCGCGCTCGAGCACGCCCGCGCCCTGCGCGCCGGCCGTCGGGACGTTCCCGCGGAGACGCCGGTCGAGGTCCGGCCACTTGACCGCTACGACGCGCTGATCGCATGAGCCGCGCATCGACAGAGCTCGCGCACTTGTTCCGCCAGCTCAAGGCGCCAGCCGCGGCGCGCGCGCTGCCCAAGCTTGCCGACCGGGCCCGCGCCGAGGAGTGGTCGTTCGAGCAGTTCGCCGCCGCGCTCTTGAAGACCGAGACCGACAGCCGCGACAGCCACGGCGGCCAGAGCCGGATCAAGGCCGCCCGGTTCCCGGCCCGAAAGACGCTCGAGGAGTTCGACTTTTCGTTCCAGACCTCGCTCAAGCGCGAGACGGTCCTGCACCTCGGCCAGCTCGACTTCCTCGCCGGAAAAGAGAACGTCGTCCTGCTCGGACCGCCCGGCACCGGCAAGACCCATTTGGCCATCGCCCTCGGGATCCGCGCCTGCCTGGCCGGCCACCGCGTCGCGTTCCGCACCGCCACTGAATGGGTCGCCCTGCTCGCCGACGCCCAACGCCAAGGCCGGCTTGATGACGAGCTCGTCCGGCTGCAACGCGTCCCGCTGCTGATCGTCGACGAGGTCGGATACATCCCGTTCGACCCGCAGGCGGCGAACCTGATGTTCATGCTCGTCTCGCGCCGCTACGAACGCGCCTCGCTGATCGTCACCAGCAACAAGCCGTTCTCGGCTTGGGGCGAGATCTTCGGCGACGACGTCGTCGCCGCCGCGATGATCGACCGCCTCGTTCACCACGCCGAGATCCTCGCGCTCAAAGGCGACAGCTACCGCCTCAAAGACCGCGACCTCGCCCGACCCGCGACCCCCGTCGACTGACGCGCGCGCGGCGAGCGCCGCTCCGGCTCGCCCTACAGGCTCGCCTCCGCGCCGCTCGCCGCGGACCTTCCTAGGTGGCCCACTTTTCGACCGGCGCTACTGGCCCGGTTTTCGACCGGCCTTGACAGGCGACGCCCCGACCGACGATGAGGCATTGCGCGCAAGCACCCGCTTATCCTGCTGATGAAGCGCCTGGCCCGCTCGCTGATCCGTGGTCGGAGGGGGACAAAAGTCACGGGCACGAGCCGTCTCTTCGAGGGCACGCACGCCGATTCGGTCACCAAACCGGCGGCCTCGGCGACCCGAGAGCGAGGTGCCGCTCTTCGCCGCTGCGCCGAGGGTGCCCGGACGTGGCCGGGCGGCCGACAAGGCGGGCCGGGGGCCGTTACCGCCGGGCGCCCGGGTCCGCGGCCTGCGCATCAGACGCAGGACGTCGGGGGGAAACGAGGCTCGGCCAACGACATACGAGTATGAGCCCGAAGATCTCCCCTCACCTCAGCGCAGTACCCAAGGTCGACTCGTCCGCCGCCGAGGCAGAGCGAGCGCGCCTGGGCAGCCTGCTCGACCAGGCCGCCCGCGCCGCCGCGGCCCCGCACCTCGTCGCCGCCGACACCTGGGCCGGCACCGCTGAGGCGCACAGCGCCAGGGCGGTCGCCTCGGTCCTCGACGCCGCGGCGCGCGTGCTCGGCGCCGAGCACGTAGGCCACGACGCGGTTCGGAGCACGTGCTGGACGGCCGTCGAGGTGTTCACGCTCGGCCTGGCGTTCTAGCTCTCCGGGTCGCGTCGGGGACCGTGAGCAAGATGACGCCGGCAACCCGGGCGCATCCCGCGCGGCCGCTTGCGCCGCGCCGGGCGATCTCGTATCGTCGCCGGCAGGCCGCAGAAGACCCTGCGGCCCAGGCGAACCGGCGCGAACCCAGAGCTCAGCAGAACCGCCTCGAGCGGGACGCACGACGCGCAGCAGGACCGGCGAGCCGCCGCGACCCTTCGGGGCTGCGGCGTCCTGCACAAAACCTGGGAAGCGCATGACCCAAAGCAAGACCGGCGAGCCGTGCGCGGCGACTCGCGCCCCCTCCGTGATCTCAGCTCGGCAGGCTCGCGAGCGCGGCGACGCGGCGGTAGGATCGGCAGCGACCCGCGCCGTCGCCGCCGGCGATCACCATCCGCGCGGTGAGCGATCTGCGAGCGTTATTCGGCTCGGCCGCGGGCGCAGACCGTGCGGCGTACCGCCGATACGGCTGCATACCGTCGATCTGATCGCTCACCTGTACGCCGAGACTGATCGGCTGCAAAGTGGGGGGCGATGAGCGAGCCTGCCGCCCGCCTGGAGGACCTGACCATCAGCGCTGACGAGCGCGCGGTCGTCCACTGCCTGCTGTCACGCCTGGTCGGCGTCTCGCGCGAGCAGCAGCTCCGCGGTCCGACATCGATCTGCCGGCTGCTGCTCGTCTACGCCGCCACCCCGGTCAGCCACCGCGGGATCGAAGCCCCGCCGCTCCTTAGCGACGTGACCTTGAGGCCCGTGTCCGGCGGGCCGACGGTCATGCGGCGCCTCGGCATCGACCGGGCCGTGCTCGACGAAGCGTGGCTGGTCGCCGAGGCCACGGCCGGCGTCCATGCCACGCTTCCGATCGAGTGGATCGAGGCAATGTTCGAGCCGGTGTTCTGGCCCGTCGTCGCAGGCATGCTGCGCGACGGCCCGGTGATCGCGAACCTGCGCCTACGGCACACGCTCGTGCGGTGGAGCCGCCGACAGGTCCCGGCGACGCGGAGCCGCCCGGCTGGGCAGATCGCGCGCGCCTCGATCGCCACGCTCGAGGACGTCGGCCGACGGCTCATGCGACGGGCGTGCGAGCTGCGCGAGGAGGGACACGACGCCGAGCTGCTGCACCGCTGGACAGGCATCCCGCGGCGGCGCCCGGTGACGGAGGGCCGCACCGAGGTGCTGCGCCCGGCGCCGACGTTGCAGCAGGTGCGGGTCGCGTGGCAGTGGCACGAGCAGCGCGTCCTGGCGGCCGCCCGCGGCGTCCCGCGGCAGCAGCTCGCGGACTGGATCCGCTACGCGCCGCCGTCGCGCGTCCGCGACCTCGGCGTGACGCGATTCCGCGCATGGATCCTCCTGACCCTCTTCGCCATCGTCGGGGGGCGCGCGGCCGCGATGCTCCGCTTGCGCCGCGGTGACTACATCCGCGCGCACGCGCTGCGCGACGGCGGGACCGGGCCCATCCTGATGCTGCGGCCCGGCAAGGACCGCGACGCCGTCGTGCAGCGGCCCAAGCCGCTGCCGGAGGGGGCCGCGCAGCTGCTCGACGCGTGGCTGGCCTTCGTCTGCCGGCGCCACGGGCTGCACGACGTGCCGGCCGACTGGCCGCTGGTCCACGGCGGACGCGGCCCGCAGCACCCCATCTCCTACGCAAGCGTCCGCGGCATGTTCTCCGGCAAGCCCAGCACCAGGCACCGCAAGGCGCGCAGGCTCGCGATCGTGCCGCACGACCCAACCGTGCTCGGCCGCCCGCCGAGCGCGCTGAGCGACCAGGAGCTGCTCGGCTTCCCGCCGCACGCCTTCCGGCGCTTCGCAGACCAGACGGCGCGGGTCGCCGCACGCGACTGGGTCGGCGTGCACGGCGGCCCCGCCGACGCCGACGACATCGCGGAGGTGCTGCTCGACCACCGCGTCCTCAAGGACCCCTACGGCTACGCCGGCATCAGCTCCGAAGAGGGGCGCGAGCGCTATGCCGGTGTCGCGATCGCCGGGATTTGGCGGCTGATCACCACCGACGACGGCGCGCGCAAGACCATCGACGAGCCGGCGCTGCGCGCTGCGGTGAGGCTGCGCCGCTCGATCGAGACCGAGCTGGCGGAGATGCGCGCAGGCATCGACCGCAGCTACGAGGAACTCATGAGCGCGCCGCTAGCGCACGCCCGCCGCGCCCGGGACGTCGACGTCCTGGTCGACGTGGTCACGCGGCAGATGCACGCCGCCCGACTGGTCGAGCGCGAGCGCCGGCTGCGCGAGGCGCTCACCGAGGTCAACGCCGACATAGCTGCGCTGCGCAGCGACCCGAGCCGGCTCGTCGTCGTGCGCGACGACGCCCCAGCCGACGCCGCAAGCGTCGACCCGGACCTCATCGAGCTGGAGGAGGATGGCTCGCGCTATGTCGGCGGTCGCCGGACGCTGCGATGCCGGAACGCCCTGACCCCGGCGGAGCTCGCCAGCGTCCTCGACGTGAGCGTCGCCACGGTCAAGCGGTGGCTACGCGGCGAAGGCCTCCGGCCCAACGACCCGATGCGCCCGTGGCCGCCGGATGACATCCCGGTACAGAACGTCTCCGAGCGGCGGCGCTACATCCTCGTTGACCGGATCAACCCGCTGCTGCTCACGGAGGAGCGCCGGCTGCGCATCGAGGCGCTACTGGCCACCGATCCGATCGCAGCGCGTCAGGCGGCGGAGTCCAGATGACGTTCTGCCCCGGCCATCAGCTCAGCGGCCGACACCCCGAGACCACTGGCCAGGCGAAAGACGGCGAGGAGCGACGGGTTGCGCTGGCCACGCTCCACGCCGCTGATGTACGTGCGATGGAAACCGCTGTGGTCGGCGAACGCCTCCTGCGACATCGCCAAGAGCTGGCGATGCTCGCGGACCGCGAGTCCGAAGGCCCACAGGCGGGCCGATTCCGTCGGCTCGGACATCGCCCGAACCGTTCTGGTTTGTGCTCGATCGGTCCACAGCCGATCGGTAACATCACCGGACACCCATGTCCTGAGACGACCATGGCGTCGGCTTGTCCGCCTGATCTGAGTTTCGCCGTACTGCGACCGCCCGCGGTCGACCCTTGAGTCCGCGACCAGCAGACCGCAGCTGCGGGCGGGCACCCGTTCCTTCCAACCTCGCTGAGAACGTCTTGTGGCGATGCGAAGGGACGCAAACATCAATCCGGCCAGGGACGGCCACACCAGCCGGGGGCGGACGGATCATGTCGGTCCCAGCGAGCGGTGCAGGTCATGACCGAGCGACCCGCGGTGCGCGCCGTCGAGCTGCGCACGTACGTTGTCGAGCGACCGGTGGTCGAGACCCAAACGCTGCACGTGCTTCTGAAGGTCGAGCAGGTGTGCGCTCTGCTGCAGGTCTCCGACGACACGCTCGCCCGCTGGGCCAAGGACGGAAAGCTGGTGCCGTTTAAGGACGGTGCGACCGTCCGCTACGTCTACGCCGACATCGAAGCGTTCCTCGAGCGCGGAAAGGAGCCGCCGGCATGAGCGGCGCCCGCGGCCCGTACTCGCCGCGCGGGGTCGCGCGCGAGCGCAAGCCCATTCCGCCGTCGGCCAGCGTTCCAAAGTGGCGAGGACGGTACGTCGATCTCGATGGCGAGGTCCGCCAGTGCGGCCGACACGGGACGCGAAAGGAGGCCGCGGCTGAGACCCGTCGGGTCGTCGACGAGCTCAATCGCCGTGGCGCCCGCCCGCGGGGCGCGCCCGCCCCGTCGGCTCGAGCCTTCCTGGCGAGCGAATGGCTCGACACCTTCCCGCGGCAGCCGACGACCGCGCAAACGCACCGGGAGCGCGTCAACCGACTGCTCAAGGCGCTCGGGGCAGCCGCCGACCTCCCGCTCGACGAGCTGCGGCGCGCACACCTCATCAGCGCGCTCGGCGTCCTGCTCGACAAGGGCCTCGCCAAGGACACGATCGACAACAGCGTGGCGGCACTCTCGCTCATGCTCCGCGACGCGGCGGACCTCGACTACGTTGCCGAGGATGTCGCCGCCGGGCTGCGCGTGCGACCGAGCGACCCGCGTCTGAACCGCAACCCCAAACGCGCCGAGCACCGCGCCCTGACGCTCGACGAGATGTACGCGTTCATCGACTGCGTCCCGACCGAACACCTCGGGCAGGCGTGGACGTCAGCGGTCTGCGGCGCTCGCCCCGGCGAGCTCTTCGCCGCGAACCAGCGGTACGTCGACCGCAGGCGCGGCCTGATCTACCTGCACCAGACGGTGAGCAAGAACGGGCGGCTGATGAACGGGCTGAAGGGCACGCACGACGTACCGGAGATCCGCAAGCGCGGGCGCTTCACGCTGTGGCCGAGCAGTCTGCAGTCGATATTCGACGAGGCCGGGGTGCACTCCGACGGGTGGCTCGTGCCGTCGCCGACCGGATGCTTCTGGTCGCACCGCAACTTCTACGCCAAGCCGGAGAAGCGCCCGTCGAGCTGGTGGAAGCGCGCCGTCGCGGCCTCGGGCGTCGAGCCGTTCACGATCTACGACCTGCGCCATTCGTTCAGCTCGTGGCTTCAGGCGGTGCCGATCCCGGCCGTGGAGGTCTCGGCCTGGATGGGGCACTCGCTGCGCGAGGGAGGCGTCCGCGTCGACACCACCACCGCGCGCATCTACACGCATGGCACCGGCCAGTGGCGCGAGGCGGCGCTCGCGGCCCTCGAGGACATCATGCTCCGCCGCGCGCCCACGCAGCGATCGGTCGCCGGCAGCGGTGAAAAAGGTGACGGGGAAGTGACGCCGGTCGAACTGGGCTCGATATTCAGTGGGAGCATGGCGTCGTGACTCCAGCGCTGTCACGCCGGAGGTCGCGGGTTCGAGTCCCGTCGCTCCCGTCGCACGAGCCCCGGGACCACCTCGTCGGTGTGACGTCCGAAACGGCGCCGGGCAGTCCCGGCACACGCACCGGTTCCTGCGCCTCCGCGGCCGGCGACAGCGCCTCGCGATCATCTGCTTGATACAGGTCCGGTATTGCGCTGAGACACGGAGCGCGGCGACGATGCGTCGATGAGAGACCGCCGATCTCCCGGCGGCGCGGTCTGGAGGTCGGGTCGCGTCAGCCTCCGTCTGTCGTCGCGTGCGTGCTGCGCGTCGGTCGCCGCCCTGGCCGCGACGCTCGCCGCCGCGGTGCCGTCCGCGCACGCCCAATGGATCGACCACCAGCTCACGCCCCAGGTCACCTGCGTGACCCCGTTGCCCGAGAACCAGTTCGGCGCGGTTCTCGGATACACGAACAAGTCCGTGAACCCGATCGACGCGCCCATCGGGCCCAGCAACGCCTTCACCCCGGGGACCGGCGATCGCGGTCAGCCCACGACGTTCCTCCCCGGGGCTCACCCGTACGCGTTCCGGGTGGCGTTCCAGCGCAGTGCGCTCGTCCGCTCGATCAGCTGGACGCTCGGGCCCGAGCCGGGCATGACGAACACCGTGAGCGTGGGCCCTGCCCTGGGTCTGCCGCAGTGTGGGATGGACTGGGCCGGAGACTGGCGCGCGCCGGGCGACAACGAGACCCGCTACTGGCTCCATGACGTCGTCGAGCACGACGGGGTGACGTGGATCGCGACGGACTTTCCCGGCTCCCAGGAGCCGGGGGTCGGTGACGCGTGGCGGCCGCTCGGGGTCGGGACGACCGGGCCGGCGGGTGAGCGCGGCCCGGCGGGTGAGCGCGGCCCGGCCGGTGAGCGCGGTCCGGCCGGTCCGCAGGGTGAGCCGGGCAGGTCGGGGGCGTCGAGTGAGGTGTCGACGTTCGCGTCGAAGCGGTCGCGGTCGTTCGGCCGGATGGGCCGGGTGCGTGTCCGCGACCCGAACGTGCGGGCGTCGAGCACGATCATCGTGCAGTACGTCGGTGAGCCGGGCCGGCGGCCGACCGCGGTGAGCCGCGTCAGGAAGGGGAGCTTCGTCGCGGTGGGCAGCCCGAAGCGCCGCTTCCGCTACGTCGTCCACAACTGACGCGTCGCGGTGGACGCCGAGGAGCGCGCCCCGGCGGGCGCCTCCTCGAGGTTCGTCCGAGGTCCGGCGCCGCCGAGCCGCCGAGGAGCGCCCACGGCCTGAAGGTCGACAGAAGATCCTGGACGCATGTTCCCCTGTTCGCGCGGCGCGGGCGGTCCTACGCTCCTTCGCGGTATGGGGCGCAGGGCCAGAGCGGTGACGGTCGCGATCGCGGTGATCGCGCTCGCCGCCGTGCTCGCACCGGCCGCCGGCGCACAGCAGGCGCCGTACGGCGCGCACCTCGCGCTCGGCGGCGCCGAGACGCCGCTCCAGTTCGTCTCCGGCTGCCTGACCGAGGTCCTGCCCGACGGCTCGACCGCCGCGACGTGCGTCGACGGCGCGCCCCGGGCGACCGCCCCCGTGCGGGTCACCGCGCCGGCCTCGCTCCACCTGCGCTTCGACCGTGTCGCGACGCAGGTCGCGGTGCGGCTCGACGGCTCGGGCACCACGCGCGACCTGCAGGCGGTGCGCGAGCAGGAGCACGTCTGGCGCGTGGACGTCCCGGCGGCGGTCGAGGGTGCCGTCCGGCTCCAGGTCTTCGCGCGCGGCGACGGGTGGGACGGCGCGTACCTCGGGACGCTCGAGGTCGCCGCGCCGGCCACGGCCGCGGGCGCCCGGACCGCCGGCAGCACGAGCGGGCCGCTCGCGGCGACGGTCGATCGCCTCCGCGCGCGGGGACGCCGGATCGGCCTGCGGATCGCGGCGCCCGGCCCGCGCGCGACCGCCGGGCGCTTCACCGCCTACGTCATGCTCGGCGGCCGGCGCGTGTCCACGCTCGTCCGCGGCAGGCTGACCGGGACGCGCACCGTCCGCCTGCTCCTGCGCCGCCAGACCTGGCGCCGCGCGCGCCGCCACGGCCGGCTCGTCGTCCGCCTCAGCGCGGGCGGCCAGGTCAGGACCCGGCGGCTGGCGCTGCCGCGCTGATCACGCCGTCGGCGCGCAGCCGCGCGACGATCGCGTCGACCACCAGCCGCGCGCCCGCGTGCCACAGGTGCACGCCGTCGGCCGCGCGGATCTGCCGCACGTCGCCGGGCGCGACCTCCAGCTCGTGCACGTAGCGCCCGCCGGGGGTGACCACCGGGCGTGTGTCGATGACGCGGATGCCGCGGGCGCGCTCGACCGCGCGGTTCACCGCGCTGAACACCGGCTCGAGCCGCGCGTGCGCCTGGATCGGCAGCGTCAGCCAGTACACGCGCCTGACCCCGCCCCGCCGCCACGCCCGCGCGACCTGCTCGATCCGTGTCGCGTAGCGCCGCGACCACCGCGCCGAGCAGCAGCGCACGCCCCGGATCGGATGCACGTCGTTGGCGCCCATGATCGCCAGCACGACGTCGGGCCGGTACCGCCGGGCCTGCCGCGCGGCGTGCTCGCGCCACACGAGCATCCACGGCTTGGTGAGCCCGGTCGCGACGCGGATGTCGGTGCGGATCTCGGCGAGCCCGGACGGGTGGAGCTGCGCGATGAGCCCGCCCGGCGTGAGCTTCATCATCGAGTCGCCCGTCGCGAGGATGCGCGGGCCGCCGGCGGCGGCAGGGGCCGCGCAGACGAGCGTCAGCGCGAGGGCGCAGGCGAGCACGAGCGACCGCACGCACCGAGCGTAGGCGACGCGGAGCAGCGCTCCGGCCGGGATAGAGTTCCGGCCCGATGCTCGCCGCGCGCTACGACCGCACCGGGGCCGCCGCCGACGTCCTGCGCGTCGAGGAGATCGAACGTCCCGAGCCGGGGCCGGGCGAGGTCCTCGTGCGCGTGAAGGTCTCAGGCGTGAACCCGACCGACTGGAAGACCCGCTCGGGCGCGACCGGCACGGTCGAGCACGACTTCCAGATCCCGGGCCAGGACGGCGCCGGCGTCATCGAGGCCGTCGGGCCGGGCGTCGACCCCGCACGCGTCGGCGAGCGCGTCTGGCTGTGGTTCGCCGCCTGGAAGCGCCCGTGGGGCACCGCCGCGCAGTACACGGTGATCCCGTCCGCGCAGGCGGTCCCGCTGCCCGACGACGCGTCCGACGACCTCGGCGCCAGCCTCGGCATCCCCGCGCTCACCGCCCACCGGTGCCTGTTCGCCGACGGGCCGATCGCCGGCCGGACGGTCCTCGTCGCCGGCGGCGCCGGGGCGGTCGGCCACGCCGCGATCGAGCTCGCCCGCTGGCAGGGCGCGCGCGTCGTCGCCACCGTCAGCACCCCGGAGAAGGCCGAGCTGGCGACGCGCGCCGGCGCCGACGCGGTCGTCTTCTACCGCGACGAGGACGCGGCCGACCAGCTCCGCGCCGCGGCGCCCGACGGCGTCGACCGCGTCGTCGAGCTGTCGCTGCGCCACAACCTCGAGCTCGACCTCGCCGGCTGCGCGCCGAACGCGGTGATCAGCTCCTACGCCAACGAGGGCGGGCCGGAGGCGGCCGTCCCCGTGCGCCGCCTCATGGTCCCGAACATCACGCTGCGCTTCGTGCTCGTCTACACGATGCCGCGCGACGCGATCGCGCACGCGGTCGAGGACGTCGCGCACGCGGTCGAGGACGGCGCGCTGACGACGCTCCCGCTGCAGCGGTTCGCGCTCGAGGACATCGCCGCGGCGCACGACGCGGTCGAGGCCGGCGCCGCCGGCAAGGTGGTCGTCGACATCCCGTGAGCCGGGCCCCGGGCCAGGGTCGGGACGACCCCGGCCCGGACGTCGGGGATATCGCCGATGTCGAGCGCCGCCGGCGCTGGCACGGTGGAGCTCCGATGACCGTGACCGCGTCCGACCTGGTCGCGCGTGAGAAGGAGCTCGCGCGGCTCGAGCAGCTCCTGGCCCGCGCCCGCGAGGGCGTGAGCGGCGCGCTCGTGCTCTGCGCGCCGGCCGGGATGGGCAAGACCGCGCTGCTCGACGCGGCCGCCGGCATGGCCGACGGGTTCGAGGTCCTCCGGGCGCGGGGGATCGAGGGCGAGTCGCAGCTGCCCTACGCGGGCCTGTCCCAGCTCCTGCTGCGCGTCATGGACGAGCGGATCGAGCTGGCGCCCCGCGAGCGCCAGGCGCTGGAGAGCGCGCTCGCGCTCGGACCGCCCGGCGAGCACGACAGGGTCGCGATCGCCGCCGCGGTGCTCTCGCTGCTGGCGGTCGTCGCCGAGGGACGCCCGCTGCTCGTCGTCGTCGACGACCTGCACTGGGTCGACGAGGCGTCGCGCGCGGTCCTGCGGATCGCGGGCCGGCGGCTCGTCGGCGAGGGCATCGCGCTGCTCATGGCGACGCGCCCGGAGGTGCCGCCGCCGTCCGGGATCGCGTCCCTGGAGCTCGAGCCGCTGCCCGAGCGGGGCGCCCGCGAGCTGCTCGCCCGCACGCTCACGCTGCCGCCGGTCGTCGAGCGCCGCGTGCTCGAGACCGCCGCCGGCAATCCGCTCGCGCTGCTGGAGATCCCGCACCTGCTGCGCGACGCGTCGCCGAAGGACCCCTCCGCGCCGGGCGTGACCGCGCCGCTGCCGGCCGGCACGACGATCGAGCGCGCGCTCATGGCGCCGGTGGAGCGGCTGCCCGAGCGCACCCGGACCGCCCTGCTCGTGGCGGCGGTCGACGAGCGGGCCCCGCGCGCGGTGCTCGACGTCGCGCTCGCGCGGGCGGGCATCGACGCGGGCGCGCTCCTCGCGGCCGAGCGCGCCGGGCTCGTCACGCGCGGCGACGGCGGGGTGACGTTCCGCCACCCGCTGCTGCGGTCGGCGATCTACCACGCCGCGAGCGGCCCCGAGCGCCGCGCCGCGCACGCCGCGCTCGCCGCCGCGTGGCCCCAGGGCGGCGACCGCTGGACCTGGCACGCGGCGGGCGCCGCGCTCGGCCCCGACGAGACCGTCGCCTCCGCGCTCGGCGCGCTCGCCGACCGCGCCCACGACCGCGGCGCGCACCTGGCGGCGGCCCGCGCCTGGCGCCGCGCGGCCGAGCTGTCGCCGTCGGCGCTGCGGCGCTACGAGCGGCGGCTGAGCGCGGCGAACGAGCTCATCATCGTCGGCGACGCCGAGGAGGCGGCGCGGCTGCTCGACCTCGCGCGCGACGAGGCGCCGCCGGGGGCCTCGCGCGCCAGGCTCGAGGTGCTCCAGGGCCGGCTCGCGCTGCGCCGCGAGAACCCGCAGTCGGCGCACCGCGCGCTCGTCCGCGCCGCCGACGAGGTCGCGGCGACCGAGCCGGTGCGCGCGTCGGAGATCCTCGTCGAGGCCTCCATGGCGCGGCAGATGGCAGGCGACCTCGAGAGCATCCATGCGCTCTCGGCGCGCGCGCTCGAGCTCGCCGACGGCCGCGACGAGGTGGCGGCGACGTCCGCGCGGCTCATGCTCGGGCACGTCCGGGTCGCGCTCGGCGACGTCGCCGGCGGCGAGGCGCTCATGCTCGAGGCCGCCGCGGCCGCACCCGGGCTGCGGCGCACGCCGCCGTCGGTGGAGGCGGTCGCCCAGTGCGCGCACGTCGCGCTGTGGGGCGACCGGTACGACATCGCCGAGCCCGTGCTCGACTGGCTCGACGCCGGCGCGCTGCGCGCCGGTGCGGCCGGCGCGCGCGGGATGCCGCTCGCGGTGCGGGCGCGGATGCAGATGCGGCGCGGGCGGCTCGTCGAGGCGCTCGCGACCGCCGACGAGGCGGTCGAGCTGGCGGAGTCGACCGGCCAGCACAGCCTCCAGGCGACCGTGCTCGCGTTCCTGGCCGAGATCGAGGCGCTGCTCGGTCGCGAGGCCGACGCCCGCGCCCACGCCGGCCGCGCGCTGGAGATGGCGCACGGGATCCGCGCCGAGATCCTCGAGATCTACGCGCACACCGCGCTGGCGACGCTCGAGCTCGGCTACGTCCGGATGGAGGCGGCGGTCGAGCACCTCACGCGCGCGGACACGCTCGTCGAGCGCATGGGCATCACCGACCCGGGCTTCGTCTTCGTCCGCCCGATGCTCGTCGACGCGCTGCACCGGGTCGGCGAGACCGGCCAGGCCGAGCGGCTGCTCGCCGAGTACGAGGAGCGGGCGGAGGCGAGCGGCCGGCTGCGCGCGCAGGCCGCCGCCGCGCGGTGCCGCGGGCTGCTGGCCGACGACGGCGAGTACGAGGACTGGTTCGCCCGCGCGCTCGAGCTCTACGACCGCATCGACGATCCGATCGGGCGCTCCGCGACGCTGCTGGCGCTGGGCGCGCGGCGGCGGCGCTCGCGCCGGCGGGCGGCCTCGCGCGAGCCGCTGCAGGAGGCGCTCGCGCTGTTCGAGCGCGTCGGGGCGATGCCGTGGGCCTGGCAGGTCCGCCACGAGCTGGAGCTCGCCGGCGCCGGCACCGAGGAGGACGCCCTGCGGCTCGTGGCCGCCGGCTCGGCGCTCGAGGAGCTCACGCCCCAGGAGCTGCGCGTCGCGCTGCTCGTCGGGCGGGGCCTGGCCAACCGGCAGGTCGCGGGCGAGCTGTTCGTCTCGACCCGGACGGTCGAGGCGCACCTGCGCCAGATCTACCGCAAGCTCGACCTGCGCTCGCGCACCGAGCTGGCGCGGCTCGTCGCCGGCCTCGACGGCTGAGCCGGGCCGCGACGGTCAGGTCAGCGCGGGGCCGGCTGCGACGCGGTCGTCGTCGTGGTCCGCAGCTTCGCGATCCGGGCGAGGACCTGCTTGCGAGCCCGGCCGGCGCGCTCGTGCTCCTCGATGCGCGCGAGCTCGGGCATCGTGAGCAGGCGCAGCTTCGGGAGCACCTCCTGGGCCAGCAGGCGGTCGTAGTCGTCGATCGGGAGCACCGGGTCGCCGGTGGCGGGCGGTGCGGCGCCGACCCGCTCGACCGTCCGGCGGACGTCGGCGGCGACCGCGCGGGCCTCGGGGCTGGGAGCCGGCGGGCGGCGGTCAGGGGGCTCGTGCTGCGGAGCGCCGCCCACGGCCCGCCGCAGCAGGCCGAGCGGCACGCGCGCCGCCTGCCCGAGCGCGCCGCGGGCCATCTCCGACGCGGCGCCGAGCGGCTGCCGGAGCGGGCCGGGCAGGGTCTGCAGCAGCGCGTGCTCGAGCGCCGCCGCCTTCTGGACGATCTTCTGTTCTGCGGTCACATGAGGGGCCCTACCCGCCGCGGGCCGCCCGTCAGCGGTCGATCGCCAGGCGGTCGACCTTGCGGTGGTAGCGCTCGCCGGTCTTGCCGCCCGCCATCGCCGCGAGCAGCGAGCCCACGACGGCTGCGGCGAGCGCGATGACCGCGCCCGTGGCGATCGTGCCCTCGTCGACCGGGACACGCGGCAGGTTGAGCTGCTCGAGCACGTTGTACTCGCCGCCCAGCAGCGCGCCGGCCGCGGCGAGGATCACGGTCACGCCCAGCGCGACGAGCCAGACGCCGAGCCCCTGCCGCACGCCGTCGAAGCGCGACATCCGTCCGGCGACGTAGCCGCCCGCGAAGTAGGCGACGACGAGCGCCACGAGCAGCGCGATCCCGCCCGCCAGGCCGATCGTCTCCGCCGCCTCGCCGACGGTCGCGCCGGACCCGAGCGTCAGCGTCGCGCCGGCGGCGCTGATGATCGCGGTGAGGATCGCCGCGAGGCCGGCGGCGGCGAGGAACCCGAAGAACGCGGCGCCCCAGTTGACGCCGCCGTACTCCTCGCGCTGGCGCCGGCGGGCGGCCTGCATCGCGCCCGCGTCGATCGCGCCGCGTGCGGGGCGGGCCTCGTGCCGCTCGCCGGCGCGGGCGTCGCCGGCGTCGTCCGGCTCGCGGTGGAAGCGGTGCTCACGCGTCGGCGCGTCCGCGCGCTCCCGGGCGGCATGCTCCTCGGCCTCGAGCTCGGCCGCCCGCCGGTCGGTCGTGGTCGTCGTCGTGTCCGAGGGGCGGTCCGTCCCGGTGTCCCGGGCGCGGTCTCGCCGCAGTCGCTCCAGCATGGGTCTGCCGCCTTTCGTCCGTGGGTGCCCCAGCGACGGCTTTCCCGCTGAACCCGGCGCATGAATCACGGCATGACCGGTGACTCTCCAGGCCAACGTGGCGCTCGCTCCCGCACACCACGACGTCGTCGCCGCGCTGCCCGCGCGTCCCGAGGCCGCCGGCGCCGCACGCCGCCTGCTCGTCCGCGAGGGGCTGGATCCGGACCTCGACCACACGGTCTGCCTGCTCGTCTCGGAGGTCGTCACGAACTCCGTCCGGCACGCCGGCCTGGACGCCGGCGCGCGGATCGTCCTCGCGGCGCGCCTGACCGAGCACTGGGCCCGGATCGAGGTCCGGGACCCCGGCCCCGGCTTCGACCCGGACGTGCGGCACAGCGCGCGGGGGTTCGGGCTGCGGATGCTCGACACGCTCGCCTCGCGGTGGGGCGTCGACCACGACGAGAGCGGCACGCGCGTGTGGTTCGAGGTCGACCGCCGGCGGCGCCGGTTCGGGCGCGGGCCGGGATGACCTAGGCCGACTCGCCGACGCGCCGGAAGAGCTCGAGCAGCAGGTCCTGCAGCGGCGGCTGGTTGCCGGTCGACAGGCGCCGCAGCCCGATCCCGTCGGCGAGCGAGACGAACAGCGGCGCGATCCGCGCGGGATCGTCGATGCCGGCGGCGCGCAGCGCGGCGACCGCGACCTCCTCGTAGGCGCGGAACGACTCCTCGGCGATGGCCCGCAGCGCGGGGTTGCGCGCCGCCTCGAGGTACAGCTCGAACTGGGCGACCTGCTCGGGGCCGGTGTTGCCGCTCAGCACGTCGGCGAAGCCGTGCGCGATGTCCTCGGGCGCGGCTCCGGCGCCGAGCTGCTCGGCCACGCCGCGCAGCCGCTCGGCCTCGTCGGCGACGAACCGGCGCAGCGCCTCGCGCAGCAGGTCGTCCTTCGTCCCGAACCAGTAGGTGAGCGAGCCGAGCGGCACGCCGGCCTCCTCGGCGACGCTCCGGTGGGTCACCGCGCCGATGCCGGCACGGCCGATGACCGTGAGCGTCGCGCGCAGGATCCGCTCGCGGCGCTCCTCGCCGCGGGCCTGCTGGGGGACTCGGGACTCCGCCACTGCGCGCGCAGACTACGGATGCGCGCGCCCCTCCGCCGTGATCAGGCGGCCGGGAAGTGCTGGCTGTGGAAGCCGAACGGGATGTGGTGCGGGACGCGGGCGCGCGCCAGCTCGGTGAGCGTCCGGGCGTCGAGGACGAGCAGCGCCGACGCGCCGCGCTCGGGCTCGAGCAGGACGCTGAGCAGCACGCCGTCGGCCTCCTCGGTCGCGTCCGGGCGGCCGACGAACACGGGCTCGCCGGGGAACGTCCCGGGCTCGTGCCATGCCGTGTGCTCGCCGGTCGTGACGTCGACGCGGACGATGCGGTCGAACCACTCCTCGCCGCCTGCGCCGAACACCGTCGTGTACGGCCGGCCGTTGCAGCGGCGGTAGTCGATCCGCGGCAGCTCGAGGCGCACGTCGCCGAGGACCCGCGGCTCCACGTGCGTCCCGGGCCGGTCGAGCGGCAGCCGGTAGCGGTGCAGGCGCGGGAGCGGGACGGGCTCGCCGGCGCGCAGGCGGTGGAGCGCGAGCGCGTCGATGACCGACGGGTCCTCGAACGCCAGCAGGTCGACGACGAGGTCGCCCCCGTCCCGGAACGCGTTGACGTGGTGGAAGCAGAAGAACGCGGGCGCGGTCCACGGCTCGTAGCGGCGGCCGGTCTCGCGTTCGGCGACGAGGAAGCGCGCGGGCCGGTCGGGGTGCCAGGTGAAGTGCTCGATGAACGGGCGGCCGCCCAGCGCGAGCTTCAGCGGGCTCGTGAGCGTGAACGGCGCCTCGGCGAGCACCGCGTGGTCGTGGGTGAGCCCGAACGAGTGGTGGTAGGCGGGGTGGCGCACCGGGAAGCGGGCGAAGACCTCGCGGTGCGACGGGTCGCGCTGGGTGAAGAGCGCGTAGCCCGGGGTGCGGCCCTTGAGGTACGTGCCGTGGCTGACGAGCAGGCCGCGCTCGGGGTCGTGGTGGGGGTGGGCGCTGCCGATGTCGACCGGCGGCCTGCCCTCGACGCCGTGCGCCTCGAGCGTCCGCGGGTCGAACGCGACCGGCAGCGGCGTCTCGGTCAGCGCGAGGTACTTCTCGCCCAGGCGGGTGACGTTCACCGCGCCGTTGTCGGTGATGTCCGGGTCGAAGAGCGAGACGACCCGCTTGAACGCCGACCGGCAGGGGTCGGTTGCGAACTCGCGGAAGCCGAGGCGGCCGGTCCGCTCGGCGTGCTCGAACGCCCGCGAGCGCAGGAAGCGCGAGCCGTAGCTCACGCGCCCGTCCGCGAACGTGAACCGGTGGAGCTGGGCGAGCCCGTCGAACCAGTGCTCGACGGTCTGCGCGCCGAGGTCCCAGCGCGCCGGGCCGGTGCGCAGGAGCGAGCCGGCCAGCCACTCGGGCAGCGTCCCGGTGAGCTCGAGGTCGTCGAGGACGACCTCGTCGGCGGCGGCGTTCGTGAACCCGAGCTCCGCGCCGGAGCGGGCGGTATCGTGGACCACAGCCATACTCCGCACCGTATCGTCCGTTTCGGATCGTTGTCAACTCCCGCGCTCACCGCCACCTCCTACATCGTCCTCGGGCTGCTCGACCTGGGCGGCCCGTGCACGCCGTACGAGCTCAAGGCCCGCATGGCCGGCTCGATCGGCAACTTCTGGACGCTGCCGCACTCGCAGCTCTACGCCGAGCCCGACCGGCTCCTCGCCCGCGGCCTGGTGACGATGACGCGCGAGGAGACCGGGCGGCGGCGGAAGGTCTACGCGATCAACGACGCGGGTCGCGAGGCGCTCGCCGCGTACGTCGCCGACCCGCCCGTGGGGATGGGGGAGCTGCGCTCGCCGGCGCTGCTCGCGCTCTTCCTCGGCGCCGACCCGCAGGAGCTCGCGCGGCGGAACCTGCCCGTGCACGAGGCCAAGCTCGCCGAGTACGAGGAGCTCGCGGCGCGCGCCGACGCGGCCGCGCTCCCGCCGGGGGGCTCGCGCGGGCCGCGCCAGGCGCTCGAGGCGGGCATCCGCCACGAGCGGGCGATGATCGCGTTCTGGCGCGACCTGCTCGACGGGCGCGTCTGACCGCGCGGGCGCGCTCACGCGCCCGGCGGGCGGCGCGGGCTCCCGGTCGGGGCGCGGACACCGGGCGGACGTACAGTGAGAGGTGCCCCGCCGAGGGGTTCGCCCGATCGAGCGGCACGCGCACCGTGAGAGCCTGCGCGTCCTGCGCCGCCAGAGCGGGCAGGACCATCGTGAGCGCGGCGGCGCCCGTGGCGATGGGCTTCCAGGGGTCATGGGCGACCGGCCGGTGCGAAGATGGAAGCTCCACGACAGAGGAACCGCATGCCGCATCCGAACAGCTTCGACGCCCGTGCCGACCTCCGGGTCGGCGACCGCTCGTACGAGATCTTCCGGCTCGACGCGCTGCAGTCCAAGTTCGACGTCGCGCGTCTTCCGTTCTCGCTGAAGATCCTCCTCGAGAACCTGTTGCGCACCGAGGGCAACGGCTCGGTCGAGGCGAAGGACGTCGAGAAGCTCGCGCGGTGGGACGCGAAGGCCGAGCCGTCCGAGGAGATCGCCTTCTCGCCGGCCCGCGTGCTCATGCAGGACTTCACGGGCGTCCCGGCGATCGTCGACCTCGCGGCGATGCGCGACGCGATGGCCGACGAGATCGGCGGAGACCCGGCCAAGATCAACCCGCTCGTCCCCGCCGAGCTCGTCATCGACCACAGCGTCCAGGTCGACTACTTCGGCACGCGCGACGCGTTCGAGCGCAACGCCGAGCGCGAGTTCGAGCGCAACAAGGAGCGGTACGCGTTCCTGCGCTGGGGCCAGGGCGCGTTCCGCGACTTCAGCGTCGTCCCGCCGGACACCGGGATCGTCCACCAGGTCAACATCGAGTACCTGGCGCGCGTCGTCTTCCCGAACGACAAGACCGGCCAGGCGTACCCCGACACGCTCGTCGGGACCGACTCGCACACGACGATGGTCAACGGGCTCGGCGTGCTCGGCTGGGGCGTCGGCGGCATCGAGGCCGAGGCGGCGATGCTCGGCCAGCCGATGTCGATGCTCATCCCGCAGGTGCTCGGCTTCAAGCTCACCGGCGAGCTGCCCGAGGGCGCGACGGCCACCGACCTCGTGCTCACCGTCACCGAGATGCTCCGCCAGAAGGGCGTCGTCGGCAAGTTCGTCGAGTTCTACGGCCACGGCCTGGCGAACCTGCCGCTCGCCGACCGGGCGACGATCGGCAACATGAGCCCGGAGTTCGGGTGTACGTGCGCGATCTTCCCGATCGACGCCGAGACGCTCCGCTACCTGCGGTTCACCGGCCGCTCGGAGGACCAGATCGCGCTCGTCGAGGCGTACGCCAAGGAGCAGGGCCTCTGGCACGACGAGCACTCCGAGGACCCGACGTTCTCCGACTACCTCGAGCTCGACCTCGGCGACGTCGAGCCGTCGATCGCCGGCCCGCGCCGCCCGCAGGACCGCGTCCCGCTCGCCGAGGCGCAGGCCGAGTTCCGCGAGGCCGTCCAGGAGTTCCTGCCCGAGGGCGCCGGCGACGGCGACCGCGAGCCGGGCGTGCCGCCGCACGGCGCGCCGGAGGGTGAGAACGGCTCGGCGTTCTCGTTCCCCGCGAGCGACGCGCCGTCGACGATGGTGCCGGCGAACGACCCGGCGTCCGGCCCGCCCGCCAGCCACGAGGGCCACGACCACACCCGGCTCGCCGAGCGCCCGACGACGTCGGTGAAGGTCACGCTCGCCGACGGCACGGAGACCGAGCTCGACCACGGCCACGTCGTCATCGCCGCGATCACGAGCTGCACGAACACGTCGAACCCGTCGGTCATGCTCGGCGCCGGCCTGCTGGCCAAGAAGGCGATCGAGAAGGGCCTGCAGAGCAAGCCGTGGGTCAAGACCTCGCTCGCCCCGGGCTCGATGGTCGTCACCGAGTACTACGAGAAGGCGGGGCTGACGCAGTACCTCGACCAGCTCGGCTTCAACCTCGTCGGCTACGGCTGCACGACGTGCATCGGCAACTCCGGCCCGCTCCCGGACGAGATCTCCAAGGCGGTCAACGACAACGACCTGGCGGTCTGCTCGGTCCTGTCGGGCAACCGCAACTTCGAGGGGCGCATCAACCCCGACGTGAAGATGAACTACCTCGCGTCGCCGCCGCTCGTCGTCGCGTACGCGCTCGCCGGGACGATGGACTGGGATCCGTACAAGGACCCGTTCCCCGGCTCGGACGTGATGCTCCGCGACATCTGGCCGACCGAGCAGGAGATCCACGAGCTCATCGAGACCTCGGTCAAGTCGGAGATGTTCACGAAGAGCTACGCCGAGGTGTTCGCCGGCGACGAGCGCTGGAACAGCCTCGACGTCCCGACCGGCGACCGCTTCGCCTGGGCCGAGGACTCGACGTACGTGCGCAAGGCGCCGTACTTCGACGGCATGCCCGCCGAGCCCGAGCCGGTCCAGGACATCACCGGCGCGCGCGTGCTCGCCAAGCTCGGTGACAGCGTCACGACCGACCACATCTCGCCCGCCGGCGCGATCAAGAAGGACTCGCCCGCCGGCCGGTACCTGCAGGAGCACGGCGTCGAGCCGCGCGAGTTCAACTCCTACGGCTCGCGGCGCGGCAACCACGAGGTGATGATCCGCGGCACGTTCGCGAACATCCGCCTGCGCAACCAGCTCGCGCCGGGGACCGAGGGCGGTGTGACGCGCAAGCTGCCCGAGGGCGAGGAGATGACGATCTACGACGCGGCGATGAAGTACGCCGAGGAGGGCACGCCGCTCGTCGTGATCGGGGGCAAGGAGTACGGCTCGGGCTCGTCGCGCGACTGGGCGGCGAAGGGCACGAAGCTGCTCGGCGTCAAGGCGGTGATCGCCGAGTCGTTCGAGCGCATCCACCGCTCGAACCTCATCGGGATGGGCGTGCTGCCGCTGCAGGTCGAGGGCGGCGTCGACCTCACCGGCGAGGAGGAGATCTCGATCACCGGCCTGGCCGAGCCGATGAACCGCGGCGAGACGCCGAGCGAGGTCACGATCCAGGCCGGCGGCAAGGAGTTCAAGGCGCGGGTGCGGATCGACACGCCGAAGGAGGCCGAGTACTTCCGTCACGGCGGGATCCTGCAGTACGTGCTGCGGTCCCTGCGCGACGCGGAGTAGGTTCCGCGGGTGCCCCTTCCCGACACGCTTCGAGCCCTGCTCACCGCGCCCGGCCCGTCCGGGCGCGAGAGCTCGGCCGCGGCCGCCTTCCGCGCGGCCGCCGAGCAGTTCAGCCAGGACGTCCGCTCGGACCTCCTCGGCTCGACCACCGCGACCGTCCCCGGGACCGCGGACCCGCGCGGGCCGCGCCTGGCGGTCGTCGGCCACATCGACGAGATCGGCCTCATGATCACGCACGTCGACGACGAGGGGTTCCTCTGGTTCGGCGGCGTCGGCGGGTGGGATCCGGTGAACCTCGTCGGCCAGCGGGTCGAGATCCACACGTCCGGCGGCGATGTCGTCCCGGGCGTCGTCGGCAAGAAGCCGATCCACCTGCTCGAGAGCGACGAGCGCGAGAAGGCGCCCAAGCTCAAGGACCTGCACATCGACATCGGCGCCAAGGACGGCGACGAGGCGCGCGGCCGGGTGCGCGTCGGCGACTGGGCGGTGATCGCCGGCGAGCCGGTCGAGCTCGCGCCGGGCCGGTTCGCGTCGCGGTCGATGGACAACCGGCTCGGGTGCTGGGTCGCGCTCGAGGCCGCGCGGCTGGTCGCCGAGGCCGGCGGCGCGCCGGGAGACGTGGTCGCGTGCGCGGTCGCGCAGGAGGAGACGACGTTCGGCGGCGCGACGACGACCGCGTTCACGCTCGAGCCCGACGTGGCGATCATCGTCGACGTCACCCACGCGACCGACGCGCCGGGGATCGACAAGCGCACCGAGGGCGACCACGGCCTCGGCGCCGGGCCGGTGGTCAACACCGGGTCGGTCGCGCATCCGCTCGTCGTCCGGCTCCTGCGCGAGACCGCCGAGGCCGAGGGCATCGCGTTCGCCGAGGAGGCCGCGGGGCGCCACACCTACACCGACGCCGACGCGTTCCACCTCAGTCGCAAGGGCGTGCCGTGCGGCGTCGTGTCGATCCCGCTGCGGTACATGCACTCGCCGGTCGAGGTCGTGCAGCTCTCCGACGTCGAGGCCTGCGCGCGGCTCATCGCCGCATTTGCGCAGCGCCTGAGCGCGGAGACGTCGTTCGTGCGCTGACCGCGGCGGTCAGGCCTGGGCGCCCATGAGCAGCCCGAGCTGGCGCGACTGCGCGACCAGCGTGCCGTCGGGCGCCCAGAGCTCGCCGTCCTCGTCGAAGAACCCGTCGCGCACGACCTGGTTGCGGAAGCGGCCGAGCAGCGGCGTCGACGGCAGCGGCAGCGGGACGCGGAAGTGCACGGTGAGGTCGACGGTCGGCGCGGGGGCGAGCGCCGACAGCCGCGGCCAGGGCGCCGGGAACCACGCGTCGGCGAGCACGCACAGGGCGAGGGCGTCGACAGGCCGGTCCTCGCGCAGCCCGAGCCAGCCGCCGGTCAGGCCCTCGGCGGCGCGGCTGAACGGCGGCTCGCCGAAGCGCCACTGCATCGTCAGGTGGTCGGTGAACGGCGGCGCCTGGTCGCCGCCGCTGATCGTGCGCGCCGGCGGCAGCGCGGGGTCGTAGGTCTCGACCTCGGGCATCGGCGCCCCGCCCAGGTGCGGGCTCTCCCACGCGGTGCTGAACGCGCCGATCCCGAGCGCGATGAGCCGGCCGTCCTGCTCGAGCCGCGCGGTGGCGGTGGTGAGGGTGCGCCCGACCCGCTCGACGACCGGCCGGACGGTGATCGGACCGGTGTGCGGCGGGCGCAGGAAGTGGACGGTGAAGGAGCGCGGCTGGCGCTCGTCGTCGGCGACCGCGGCCTACATGCCGCGCAGCACGATCGCCATGACGTAGCCGCCGAGCGGCCCGCGGGGCGTGTTCCAGCCGTCGGCGATCGCGCCGGTGTAGGCGCCGTCCCCGTCGGGGCTCAGCGAGGTGACGTCGTCGAAGCGCACGGCGCGGGAGAATATGAGCCCTCGGCCCGGGCGACGGACACCGGGCCGCGCCACACCATGCTCCTGCTCTTCGACATCGACGGGACGCTCCTGATCCGCGCCGCCGACGACCACCGCGACGCGATCCACGCCGCGATCCGCCGCGTCTACGGCGTGCGCGAGCCCGAGCGCGCGCACGTCGAGCCCGCCGGCCGCACCGACCCGAACATCGCGCGCCAGATCGCGCTGCAGCTCGGCGTGTCGGCCGAGCGCTTCGAGGAGCGGCTCGTCGACTTCAAGCGCGCCGCGGCGGAGGAGTACGCGCGGCGCTGCCGCTCGGACCTCAGCGCGCACGTCGCCGACGGCGTGCGGGAGCTGCTCGGCCGTCTGTCCGAGCGCGACGACGTCGTGCTGTCGCTCGTGACCGGCAACCTCGAGCCGATCGCGCGCCTGAAGCTCGAGCGCGCCGGGATCGGCCGCTACTTCGAGCACGGCCACGGCGGGTTCGGGTCCGACAGCGAGGACCGCACCGACCTGCCGGGGATCGCGCGCTCGCGCGCCGGGCGCGGCGCCGGGCGGCCCTACCCGCGCGCCGACACGATCGTCATCGGCGACACCCCGCTCGACATCGCGTGCGCCCGCGCCGACGGGGTGCGCTGCATCGCGGTGACCACGGGCCCGTACGACGCGGCGGCGCTGCAGGACGCCGACGCGGTCGTCAGCTCCGCGCGCGATCTGACCGGCCTGCTCTGACCGGCTCGGCCAGCGCCGGCCACGCCGCCATCGCGCTGTCGATGATCGCGTCGAGCTTGGCGCGCCGCGCGCCCGAGCGGGCGTGGTGCGACAGGCCCTCGAGCACGGTGTTGTAGAAGACGCCGATCGCCTGCGCGTCGGCGTCGGGCCGCACGTCCCCGTCGGCGATGCCCTGCTCGACGCGGGTGGCGATCGCCTGTTCCATCTGCCGGCGGTTCTCGGCCAGCCGGGCGCGGACCGCGGTGCTCGACGACGACACGCCGGCAGCCGACGTGACGATCATGCACCCGCCCGGCCTGCCGCGCCGCGTGTAGCGCCGCGCGTTGTCGCGCAGCAGCCGCTCGACCGACTCGCGCGCGGTCGCCGGCTCGCGCAGGGCGCGGGCGCTCACCTCGCCCTCGGTCCGCTCGTACAGCTCGGCCGCCTCGCGGAACAGCTCCTCCTTCGAGCCGAACGCCGCGTACAGGCTCGGCGGGTTGATGCCCATCGCGGCGGTCAGGTCGGCGATCGAGGCGTCCTCGTAGCCGTGGCGCCAGAACACGTCGACCGCGCGGCGCAGCGCCTCGTCGCGATCGAAGGAGCGGGGTCTGCCGCGGCGCGGGCTTTTAGTGGTCACTACAGAAATGATACGCTGCCGCGCATTCTGTAGTGACCATTACGGAAAGGAGCGGCATGACGGAGAGGCTCGAGGGACGTGTGGCGCTGGTCACCGGCGGCAGCCGCGGGATCGGCGCGGCGATCGCCGAGCGCCTGGCGCGCGACGGAGCCGACGTGGCGATCACCTACGTCCGGTCGGCCGAGCGAGCGGCACAGGTCGTCGACCGGATCGAGGCGCAGGGGCGGCGGGGGATGGCGATCCAGGCCGACAGCGCCGAGCCCGACCAGGTGGCCGACGCGGTGGGGCGCACGGCGGAGGTGCTCGGGCGCCTCGACGTCCTCGTCAACAACGCGGGGATCTTCGCGCTCGGCGAGCTCGGCCGGTTCAGCCGCCGGGACGTCGAGCGGACGCTCGCGATCCACGTCCACGCGCCGTTCGCCGCCGCCCAGGCCGCCGCCGAGGTGATGGCCGACGGCGGGCGGATCATCAGCATCGGCAGCAACCTCGTCGAGCGCACCGGGGCGCCGGGCATGACGCTCTACACGATGAGCAAGGCCGCGCTCACCGGCCTCACGCGCGGGCTCGCCCACGACCTCGGCGCGCGTGGCATCACCGCGAACGTCGTCCATCCCGGCAACACCGACACCGACATGAACCCGGCGGACGCGCCGCACGCCGACGAGGAGCGCATCCGGACGCCGCTCGGCCGCTACGCCGACCCGGCCGACATCGCGGCGACCGTCGCGCACCTGGCCGGCGAGGGCGGGCGGTTCATCTCCGGCGCGGGGATCGTGGTCGACGGCGGCCGGATCGCGTGACCGGGCCCGCCGCTCAGAACCCGACGCGCAGCAGCTCGGCCGTCGTGCGGCCGCCGCGCTGGCGCAGCCGCGTGACGAACGCCGCGTCGCCGGCGAGCGCGGTCGTCCACAGCGTCGCGGTCGTGCCGCGCGGCTCGGTCCGGCGCACGCGCCGCGGAGGCTGGTAGCCGCCCGGGTGCGGGCCGTGCGCGGTCGAGTAGCCCTTGTCGGCGCGGACGTTCGGCGCGATGCGCATGAGCGTCCGGCCGCCGCGGCCGGTCCGCGAGCCGAGGACGAGCGCCTGCCGGTAGGGCGTCGTCTCGACGTACAGGAGCCGCTCGCCCAGCAGCGCCGGGTTGGTGAACTGGCGGCGGCGGTCGCTGCGCAGCGTCCGCCGCCGGCCGGCCGCCAGGTCGAACTCGAGGATCCGGCTGATCCGCCGGCCGGCCTGGTGGAAGACGACGCGATGGCCGTCGAGGTAGGGCCGGCCGAGCTCGCCCCCGGCGGGCAGCGTGCGGCGGCGGCCGCCGGCGAGCGCGAACGCGTGCATCCGGTCGCCCGAGCGCGTGCGGCGCCGGACGACGAGCCACGCGTCGGACACCGCCAGGGCGTCGGCGCGCAGCGCTGGCACGGTGAGGACCGGCGTGTTCGTCGCGCGCTCGGCGACGTACACCTGCTCACCGAGCTTCACCGCGATCTTCGAGCCGCCGATCGCGACGTCCTCGGCCGGCAGCGCGATCTCGCCGCCCGGTCCGCGGACGACGGCCGGCCCGTCGGCGAGCTTCCACGCCATCTCGGCGCCGGCGATCGTCGGGTCGGTCGCACCCGGCGCGAACCGCGTCGTCTGCGCGTCCGCGGTCTCGGCGCCCAGCGCCAGCGCGCAGAACGCCAGGGCGAGCGCGTCGGCGAGGCGGAAGCCGCGGTAGATCGCGGGTCGCTCGGCCATGAGCTCGGTCGCGCGCAGCCCGAGCGGCGCCTGCGCGAACGGCGCGAGCACGACGACCGGCAGCGAGCGCCCGGCGGCGAACGCCAGCCCGACGGCCACGCCGGTCCCGACGTCGCCGACCGCGAGCGACACGCCGGCGAGCGCCCACACCGCGAACGTGAGCACGAACGTCGTGAACCCGAGCCCGAGCAGCACGCCGTAGCCCGCTGCCGCGACCGGCAGCGGCAGCACGCGGCGCCAGTGCTCGGGCACCTGGCGGCGGATCTGCGGGGCGATCCGGACCCCGGCCGCCTCGGCGAGCGCGGCGGCGCCCGCGACGACCGCGGCGGCGACGAGCGCGACGTCGCCGCCGCCGAGCAGCGCGCCGGCGGCGGCCAGCAGCCCGAACGTCAGGACCCCGCCGACGAGCGCGCCGGGCACGAACGCCGCGCACGCGGCGAGCGTCGCCGCGCGGCCGCGGGCGTGCTCGCCCAGCGTCGAGACCATCGAGAACCCGCAGGGCGACCACGCGCCGGTGAGGCCGGCGACGAAGGCGGCGAGGGCGAGCGCGAGCGTCAGCACGGCACCTTCGTGTCGTAGTACATGACGCAGAAGACCTTGCGGCCCTTGTAGCAGTAGCCGGTCAGCGCGCGGTCGCCGTTGATCCGGTTGCGGTGGTACGAGCAGCAGTCGACGAGCTTGCGTACGCGGCCGCCGCAGCAGCGGTACCAGGCGCCGTCGGTCCAGGTCCGGAAGCCGTAGCGCTCGGACACCTGGTCGCAGATCCTCGTCCGCGGCGCCTTGGGCAGCGGCCGCCCGTCGGGGTCGCGCAACAGCCGGCCCTTCTCGTCGACCGGCCGCCCCTTCGAGTCGATGAGCCGGCCGAGGTTGTCGATCCGCTTGCCGTCCTTCGCGCGCAGCGGGTAGCCCTTGACGTCGATCCGCGGCAGGCCGGTCGGATGCGGGCACGAGTCGGTCGTGTAGATGTGGCCGCAGAAGTGGTAGCCGTCGGCCTCGCCGGGGTCGATCACCGCCTTTACCGCGCCGCCCGCGGTGGCGCCCAGGAGCGCGGCGCCGACGCGCGACAGCAGGCCGCGCCGCGACGTGCGGAGGGCGAGCTCCTCGGGCAGGTCAGACACCGCTGCGCTCCCTCCTGCGCCGCTCGCCGGTGGCGAGCACCGACTCGAGCTGCGGCAGCGAGTTGAACGTGCCCTTGGCGAGTACGCGGCCCCGGCTGTCGAGCGCGACCGCGTACGGGCTGCCCGGGACGTCGAGCCGGTCCCAGATCTCGGCGTCGTCGACCTCGTCGAAGACGAGCAGGTCGACGTGCGGGTCGCGGCCGAGCGAGCGGATCGCCGGCTCGAGCTGCCGGCACAGATGACAGCCCTCCGAGGTGAATACCGCCAGGCCGAGCACGGTCGCGTCGCTGCGCGGGTCCAGGTGGCTCGCCAGGCCGGTGTCGGCGCCGACCGGCGGGCCCTCGTCGGGGACCTCGAGCGCGGACTGCGGCCCGATCGCCAGGCGCAGCATCCCGACCTCGCGGGCGAGCGCGAGCACGGCCACGACGAGGCCGGCGATCGCGACGAGCGCGACGCCGAGCCCGGCCGCCAGCCACGCCTCGGCCGACGGGTCGACGCGCGGGACGAACGGCAGCGCGAGGAACGCGGCGGCGAGCGCCAGCGCGCGCAACACGGCGAGTGGGCCGACCTTCGAGCGCGCGCCGAAGCACCCGCACGGCGTGCCCGCGCGGCCGGCGGCGAGCGCGCGCCCGAGCACGGCCGCCGACGCCATGAGGAAGACCGAGGCGGCGAACGCCGCGGCGTCGAACCCGGCCGCGACCCCGGCGGCGAGCGCCAGCTCGACCGCGGTGACCGCCGCGAGGACCGACCAGCCGACGACGTCGCGGGGGGCCCGGGGCGCGGGCGCCGCGCCGGCGACGGGCTGTCCGGCGAACGGACGCCAGGTCGCGGGCTGCGCAGGCCCGGGCAGCAGGAGGAGCCCGCGCAACGCGTCGCGGCTCTCACGGGGACGTGCGAGCTTGGCCGCGGCAGCGGCGACGAGCACCGCGGCGAGCACGCACCGGACGACGACGTGGAGCATGGACCGGCGAAGGTACCGGATGCGCGGCCCCGGTCGGCCGGGCCGTGGTGCGGGGCCGCGCCGCCGCCGGAGACCGGCGCTCACGGCCGCGTCCGCCACCCGGACACCCCAAATTCGGATCGATCATCTAGGGTTTACGCCCGTGACCTACGTGATCGTCGGAAGCTGCATCAAGGACGACGTCTGCGTCGAGGTCTGCCCGGCGGACTGCATCCACCCCAAGCCGGGCGACCCCGACTTCGAGACGGCGGAACAGCTCTACATCGACCCGGCAACCTGCATCGACTGCGACGCCTGTGTCGAGGCGTGCCCGGTCGGGGCGATCTACGCGGACTTCGAGGTCCCCGAGCGCGACCGCGACGCGATCGACCTCAACGCGCTGTTCTTCGCCGAGCGCGAGGTGGCCGCATGACGCCGTCGCGCCTGCGCGTCGCCGTCGTGGGCGCCGGCCCGGCCGGCGCGTTCACCGTCGCCAAGCTGCGCGAGCGCGGCGAGCGGTTCGACATCGACGTCTTCGAGCGCCTTCCGACGCCGTGGGGCCTGCTGCGCGCCGGGGTCGCGCCCGACCACGGCACGATCAAGCAGCTCGACGAGACCTTCGAGCGCGCGGTCTTCGACGGCGGCGCGCGCTTCTTCGGCGGCGTCGAGGTCGGCCGCGACATCACCCACGCCGACCTGGCCGAGCGCTACCACGCGGTCGTCTACGCGGTCGGCGCGCAGACCGACAAGTCGCTCGGCATTCCCGGCGAGGACCTGCCCGGCAGCCTGCCCGCGACCGCGTTCGTCGGCTGGTACAACGGCCACCCGGACTTCCGCGACCTCGCGCCCGACCTGTCGCACCCGACCGCGGTCGTGATCGGCAACGGCAACGTCGCGGCCGACGTGACCCGCGTGCTGACCCGCAGCGTCGACGAGCTGGCGCGGACCGACATCGCCGACCACGCGCTCGAGGTCCTGCGCGAGAGCCGGGTGGAGCGCGTCGTCGTCCTCGGCCGCCGCGGGCCCGCGCAGGCCGCGTTCACGAACGCCGAGCTGCGCGAGCTCGGCCGCATGGCGGGCGTGACCGTCGACGTCCGCGCCGACGAGGTCGAGCTCGACCCGGTCTCGAAGGCGTGGCTGGACGAGCAGGGCACGTTCACCGCGCGGCGCAACGTCGAGCAACTCCGCGCGTTCGCGACCGAGCCGCCGAACCCGGGTGCGCCGCGGGCGATCGAGCTGCGCTTCCTGCGCTCGCCCGTCGCGGTCCACGGCGACGGCCGCGCCGAGGCGGTCGAGATCGTGCGCAACGAGCTGTACCGCGACGGGGACGGCGCGCTCCGCGCCCGCTCGATCGACGGGACGAACGAGACGATCGAGGCGGGCCTCGTGCTGCGCTCGGTCGGCTACCGCGGCGTGCCGCTGCCGGGCGTGCCGTTCGACGAGCGCCGGTGGGTGCTCCCGAACGAGCAGGGCCGTGTCCTCGACGTCTCGACCGGCGCGCGCCTGCCCGGCGTCTACACGGTCGGCTGGATCAAGCGCGGCCCGACGGGGATCCTCGGCACGAACAAGCGTGACGCCGCCGAGACCGTCGCGTCGCTCGTCGCCGACTGGGAGGCGGGCGAGCTGCCCGAGCCCCGCACCACCGAGGACATCACGGAGGTGCTCGACGGCAGGCCGCTCGTCACCGCCGAGGGCTGGCGCGCGATCGACGAGCGCGAGCGGGCCGCGGGCGAGGGCGCGGGGCGGCCGCGGGTGAAGCTCACGACGCGCGAGGAGCTCACCGATGCCGCGGCGGCGCCGGCGGCCGCGTAGGCGTTCGGCGCCGCGGCGCGGCGCCGCGGGCGAGCGAGCCCCTCACCCGAGCAGCAGCCGCCGCACCCGCGTGCCCTGCGCGAGCTGCACCCCGGGCAGCAGTGCCGACCGCGGCGCGTAGCGGTAGCCGAGGACGGCGAGCTTGTTCGTCCAGCCCGGCGTCACCGTGCGCCGGCCGCGGACCATGCCCTCGACGGCCTCGCGCGCGACGTCCTCGGCCTCCTGCCACACCAGCCGCCCGCCGAAGCCGGGGGCGTTCGGCTCGCCGGCCTGCTCCCACAGGCCCGTGCGCGTCGGGCCGGGACTCAGCGTCGTGCACGAGACGCCCGTGCCGCGCAGCTCGGTGTGGAGCGCCTCGGAGTACGAGGCGATGAACGCCTTCGTCGCCGCGTAGGTCGCGTTCTGCGGGAACGGCGCGAACGCGACGATCGACCCGAGGTTCAGGATCGCGCCCGCGCCGCGGGCGACCATGTCGCGCACGAGCCGGTTCGTCAGCTCGAAGAGCGCGACGACGTTCGTGCGCAGCATGAGCTCCTCGTGCGCCGCGTCGTGCTCGACCACCGGGCCGAACGCGGCCGTCCCCGCGTTGTTGCACACCCCGGCGACCGCGCGGCCCTTATGCACCGCGCGCAGCAGCCGCGCCCGGTCGGCGTCGCTCGCCACGTCGGCGGTGTGGACGTCGACGGTCACGCCGTGCGCGCCGCGCAGCTCGGCGGCCAGCCCGTCGAGCGGCTCGCGCCGGCGCGCGACGAGCGTCAGCCCGTGGCCGCGCGCGGCGAGCTCACGGGCGAGCGCGGCGCCGATGCCGGCGGACGCGCCGGTGATGAGGACGGTGGTGTCGGGTGAGGGGTCGGGGAGGGCCACGGCGTGGCCCTACCCACCCACGGCGCTCAGGTGCGCGTGAGCTTCTTGTACTGGATGCGGTGCGGCCGGTCGGCCTCCGCGCCCAGGCGCTCGCGCCGCCACTCCTCGTAGGCCTCGAAGTTCCCCTCGAACCACTCGACGTGCGAGTCGCCCTCGAACGCGAGCACGTGCGTGCAGATGCGGTCGAGGAAGTACCGGTCGTGGGAGATGACCACCGCGCAGCCCGGGAAGTCGAGCAGCGCCTGCTCGAGCGCGCGCAGCGTGTCGACGTCGAGGTCGTTCGTGGGCTCGTCGAGCAGCAGGACGTTGCCGCCGGTCCGCAGGAGCTTGGCCAGGTGCACGCGGTTGCGCTCGCCGCCCGAGAGCTTGCCGACCTTCTTCTGCTGGTCCGAGCCGCGGAAGTTGAAGCCGGCGACGTACTGGCGCGAGTTCATCTCGCGGTCGCCGACCTTGATGTGGTCGTAGCCGCCGGAGATCTCCTCCCACACGGTCTTGTCGGGGTCGAGCGCGTCGCGCGTCTGGTCGACGTACGCGAGCTGCACCGACTCGCCGAGCTCGATCGTGCCGGCGTCCGGCTGCTCCTGGCCGGTGATCATCCGGAAGAGCGTCGTCTTGCCGGCGCCGTTCGGGCCGATGACGCCGACGATGCCCGCGCGCGGCAGGTCGAACGTCAGGTCCTCGATGAGCAGCCGGTCGCCGAAGCCCTTGCGCAGGTGCTCGGCGCGGATGACGGTGTCGCCCAGGCGCGGGCCCGGCGGGATGTAGATCTGGACGTCGTCGAGCTTGACCTGCGCCTCCTGCGCGACGAGCTCCTCGTAGCGCGACAGGCGGGCCTTGTTCTTCTTGCGCCGGCCCTTCGGGTTCGTGCGCACCCACTCGAGCTCGGCGGCGATGACGCGGGCGCGCGCCTTGTCCTGGCGCTCGGCCTGCTCCATCCGCTTGGCCTTGGCCTCCAGCCACGCGCTGTAGTTGCCCTCGAACGGATAGCCCTTGCCGCGGTCGAGCTCGAGGATCCAGCCCGCGACGTTGTCGAGGAAGTAGCGGTCGTGGGTCACGGCGACGACCGCGCCGGGGTACTCGGCGAGGTGGCGCTCGAGCCACGCGACCGACTCGGCGTCGAGGTGGTTCGTCGGCTCGTCGAGGAGCAGGAGGTCGGGCTGGCTGAGCAGCAGCCGGCACAACGCGACGCGGCGGCGCTCGCCGCCGGAGAGCTTCGTGACGTCCGCGTCGCCGGGCGGCAGCCGCAGCGCGTCCATCGCGTACTCGAGCTGCGTGTCGAGGTTCCACGCGTCGGCGGCCTCGATCTGGTCCTGGAGGCGCGCCATCTCGTCGGCGGTCTCCTCGGAGTAGTTCATCGCCAGCTCGTTGAAGCGGTCGAGGAGCGCCTTGATCTCGCGCACGCCGTCCTCGACGTTGCCGCGGACGTCCTTGCCCGGGTCGAGCTGCGGCTCCTGCTCGAGGATCCCGACGGTCCGGTTGATGCCGAGCTGGGCCTCGCCGGTGTACTCCTCGTCGAGGCCGGCCATGATCCGCAGCAGCGTCGACTTGCCCGCGCCGTTGTAGCCCAGCACGCCGATCTTGGCGCCCGGGTAGAACGCCAGCGTGAGGTCGTCGAAGACGACCTTGTCCGGCGGGTACCGCTTGGTGACGCGGTGCATCGTGAAGACGTACTGCGAGGACATCGCCCCCGAGTCTAGGAGGGGTTCCCGGTGCCCCGACCGTCCGCCGAGGGACGAGCCGCCACCTCGCCCGCCCGGAGGAGGCTGGCCTCGTCCGGCGCCGCCGCGCGCGCCCGGCCGCACCCCGGCCGTCGGTACCCTTCTGGGGTGCCTCAGGTGCTGGATCTCGAACAGGCTCTGCTCCTTCTCGAGCTCGAGCCGCCGTTCGACAAGCGCGCCGTCCAGATCGCCCGCCGCAAGATGGCCAAGCGGTGGCACCCCGACATCGCGCCGCCCGGTCGCCAGCACGAGCACGAGCGTCATCTGAAGGCGATCAACGAGGCCGCCGACCAGCTCGAGTCGCTCGCCGAGAACTCGCGCGGGGGCAGGGTCTCCAAGAACGCGGTGAAGGCCAGCGCGGCCGCCGCGCGCGCCCGCCGGGCCGAGGAGGGCCGGCGCGCCTACGAGGCCGAGCAGCGCGCGCGCCAGGCCGCCGCCGAGCAGGCCAAGCACGACCCGTTCGGCTCGCGCGTCCCCGACCACTCGGTCGTCCACAAGTACGCGCGCTGCCTGTCGTATCCCGAGTGGGGCGTCGGGACCGTCGAGGGCATCTACTTCACCGGCGAGGGCGACGACGTCCAGCAGTGGGCCCGCGCCCGGTTCCAGGTCGGCGTGCGCACGGTCCCGGCCGGGTCGCTGCAGTTCGTCGACTTCTCCAAGCCCGACCCCGGCGCCGAGCGCGTGCAGCGGTTCGTCACCGCGGCCCAGCACGCGATGGCCGAAGGCGACTTCGACATCGCCGCCAAGCGCCTGGTCTACGCGCGCGACGCCGATCCCGACGACACGTCGGTGCTGCGGCTGCTGACGCTCGCCTTCTGGCAGGCGGGCAACCTGCCCGCCGCCGGCCGCGCGGTGCGCGACTGGGCGCGCGTGGACCGCGACCGCCCCGCCCCGCACCGGTACGCGTCGCGCATCTACGAGGACATGCGGGCCTACGACCTGGCGGCCGAGGCGGCCGATCGCGCCGCCGAGCGCGCCCCCGGCGACGCCGACGCGTGGGAGCGGGTCGGGCGGCTGCGGCTGCGGCTCATGCAGCGCGAGGCGGCGCTCGAGGCGCTGCTGACCGCGCGGCGGCTGGGGCCGAGCCTCGAGGGGCTGCTCGACCTCGCGCTCGCCTACCACCTCGCCGGCGACGTCGGCGGCGAGGTGTCGGCGACCGAGCAGGCCACGACGCTCTTCCCCGACTCGACCGAGGCGTGGACGCGCCGGGCGCACGCGCTCGCCCGGACCGACCGTGTGACCGAGGGGATCGAGGCGGCCGAGCGGGCGCTCGAGCTCGGCGCGGGCGAAGAGGTCGAGGACCTGCTGCGCCGCCTGCGCGCCGAGCAGCCGCGCGTGCTGCCGGCGGCGTGAGCGCGGACGGCAGCTACGCGATCGAGGGGCGCGCCGCGCTGCGGGCGCCGGCCGGCGAGGTCGTGCGGTGGCTCGTGCGGCCCGAGCTCATCGGGCGCTGGATGCCCGGCGTCGAGCGGGTCGAGCCGCTCACCGGCGGCGAGCCCGCGGTGGGCGCGCGGACCCGGGTCGTCGTGTCCGGCGGCGTGTACGCGGGCTGGACGTTCGTGGGCGAGATCGCCGAGCTGGAGGCCGACCGCCTGGTCCGGGTCTGGGAGCTCGACGGCGCGCGGGCCGGAGCGCTGCCGATCGAGGCCGGCGCGGACGCCCTGCGGCGGACGGTGACCTGGGCGCTCGCGCCGGCGGGCGGGGGCGGCACCGAGCTGACGTGCTCGGTCGTCACCGCGATCCCGGGCCTGGGCGCGTCGGCGGCCCGCCTCGGCGGGCGGGCCGAGGAACGGGCGCTGCGCGCCGCGCTCGACCGGCTGCGCGCCGAGGCCGACGGCGAGCGGCGAGGGTTGCTGGCGCGCCTGCGCGGCGGCGGGCAGCCGATCGCGCCGCTCTGAGCTCAGTACGTGCGGCCGAACTCGGCGGCGTAGGTGGCCGCGCCGTCGAGCGCGCGCGGCGCGGCGCGGACGACGCCGATGCCGACCTCGCGGAACCTCGCGTTCAGGACGTTGCGGCGGTGGCCCGGGCTCTTCATCCAGCCGCGGACGATCGAGCGTGGCGTGGCGCCGCGGCCGGCGCCCCAGGCGAGGTTCTCGCCGATGAGCGCGCTCGCCCCGCGGTGGACGTAGCCGGCGCGCAGGATGCGGCTCTTGAAGCTGCGCCCGCCGAGCGAGTCGTGGGCGAAGTAGCGGCGGCGGACCATGTCGCGGGCGTGACGCTGGCCGGCGAGCGCAAGGCTGCCGTTCGCCTTCAGCGGCTTGCGGCCGGCCTTGCGGCGCTCGGCGTTCAGCAGGCAGACCGTGGCGGCGCGCAGCTGCTTGACGGACGCCTCGTCGGGATGCCGGTCGGCGGCGGTGCAGGCGGCCTGTGCGGTCGCCGGGACGGCGGGGACGAGCGCGGCGGCGGCGATGATGGCGAGAGCTGGACGACGCAAGGTCTCCTCCTTCGGGTCTCCGGGTGCACGCCGACCCGGGGACCTTCGGCAGCCCGGCCGGCTCGGAGAGCCCCGTGGCTTTGCGGACCCGCCTCGCGGCGGGGGTGCCTTTCTCGGGAGGCGTCGTAACTGGTGTCTCCCAGGACATCGGACATTCGTCGATGCCTCTGCGTCGGCCGATCGGCGGATTTCCGCCGGTTCGGCCCGCGAACCCGCCGATCAGCGGATCGGGAGCCGCACGCGCAGGTCGCGCAGCTCGGCGGCGGCCGGGGCGGCGAGGAGCAGAAGCGCGCCGACCACGGCGCACGTGAGGCGGGACATCGGGCGGCCAGCCTGACCGCCGCGCCACCCCCGGTGTCAGTCACCCCGGAGCCCTGCAGCGTTTCAAGGTGACTGACCCCGTTTTCCGCACGGAGCGGGAATCCGGGCCCTCGTCCATCTGGACGCGCCTCTACCGTGGCCGCGATGCGCTTGATCGTCGCCCGCTGCGAAGTCGACTACACCGGCCGCCTCAGCGCCCACCTGCCCGAGGCGCTGCGCCTGATCATGATCAAGGCCGACGGCTCGGTCATGGTCCACGCCGACGCGGGGGGCTACAAGCCGCTGAACTGGATGACGCCGCCGACGGCGATCGTCGAGGACGAGCCCGGCCGGATCGTCGTGCGCAAGGTCAAGGGCGACGACGCGCTCGACATCCGCCTGTACGAGGTCGTCAGCGACGTCACGCACGACATGGGCGAGCCGGAGGCCGGCGCGGTGCTCGTCAAGGACGGCGTCGAGCGCGACCTGCAGGAGCTGCTCGCCGACCAGCCGCACTGGTGCGGCGAGGGCTTCCGCCTCGTGCGCCGCGAGTGGCCGACCGACATCGGCCCGGTCGATCTCATGTGCCGCGACGAGGACGACGGGTGGGTGGCCGTCGAGATCAAGCGCGTCGCGACGATCGACGCGGTCGAGCAGCTGCACCGCTACCTCGAGCGGATCCGGCTCGACCCCGCGATGGCCGAGTGCCGCGGCGTGCTCGCCGCGCAGGTCTTCAAGCCGCAGGCGCGCGTGCTCGCCGAGAGCCGCGGCATCCGGTGCGTCGAGGTCGACCTCGCCGTCCTGCGCGGCGAGCGCGAGCCGGACCTCACGCTCTTCGCGGCCTGAGCCGCGCCGCGCCCGCGCTCAGGCCGGAAACGCGCGCAGCCGCCCCTTCGCGCCGGTCAGCACCGGCCCGTGGCCGAAGCCGACGACGTCCGGCTGCAGGTCGACCAGGCGCTGCTGCGACCGCGCGTTCAGCTCGGGGTCGACGGTCGGCAGCCGCAGCGGCGGGCGCAGCCCGGGCCGCAGCGTCAGCAGGCTGAGGTTGAACCACACGTCGCCGCAGATCAGCACGCCGTCGGCCTCGCGCCAGAACGAGATGTGGCCCGGCGAGTGGCCGGGCGTGTCGAGCACGACGAAGCCGGGGCCGATCTCGTCGCCCTCGCGCAGGCGGCGCGCGATCGGCACCGTGCCGAACCGCCCGCCGCGCTCTATCAGCGTCTTCAGCGGTCCGTCGGCCGCGACCGTGTGGCCCTGCTCGATCGCCTGCGCGTCGCCGTCCGGCACCCAGAACGGGATCCCGAGCGCGTCGACGACCGGCTTCGAGCCGCCCGCATGGTCGGGGTGCGCGTGGGTCAGCGTGTGCGCCACGACGTCACGGCCCTGCAGGAGCCGGGCGAGCTTCCGTCCCTGCGACCTCGTGCCGGCGTCGACGAGCACGTCGCCCAGCAGGTAGGCGTTCACCGCGTCGCGGAACATGAGCGGGATGTGCCAGACGTCGTCGGCGATCTGTCGCATGCCGCGGACGGTATACCGTCGCCGCCCATGACCGACCACGCCGTCCTGACCGAGCGCCGCGACCGCGTCCTCGTGATCACGATCAACCGCCCCGACGCCCGCAACGCGATCAACCTCGCCGTCGCCGAGGGCATCGCGTCCGCGCTCGACACGCTCGACGCCGACGCGGAGCTGTCGGTCGGCGTCCTGACCGGCGCCGGCAAGGGCTTCTCGTCCGGCATGGACCTCAAGGCGTTCGTCACCGGCGAGCGGCCCTGGGTCGGCGACCGCGGCTTCGCCGGGATCGTCCAGCGGGCGGCGCGCAAGCCGCTCGTCGCCGCGGTCGAGGGCTTCGCGGTCGCCGGCGGCCTGGAGGTCGCGCTCGCCTGCGACATCATCGTCGCGGCGCGAGGCGCGAAGCTCGGCATCCCCGAGGTCAAGCGCTCGCTCGTCGCCGCAGGCGGCGCGCTGCTGCGCCTGCCGCAGCGCGTCTCGCACGGCGTCGCGATGGAGCTCGCGCTGACCGGCGACACGATCACCGCCGAGCGCGGCGCGGAGATCGGCCTCGTCGACCACCTCGCCGAGCCCGGCCGGGCGGTCGAGACGGCGCTCGGCATCGCCGCCCGGATCGCGCCGAACGGGCCGCTCGCGCTCGCAGCGACGAAGGAGATCCTGCAGCGCGTCCGCGACTGGGACGAGCCGACGTTCTGGAAGGAGCAGAGCCGGATCGTCGAGCCGGTCTTCACCTCCAACGACGCGAAGGAGGGCGCGACCGCGTTCGCCGAGAAGCGCGAGCCGGTCTGGACCGGGACCTGAGCCGGGCGGCGCGTCCGAGCAGCCGCAGCTCGGCGGCGTGGGCGCGGGCGGCGCAGCCCGCGCCCACGTTCGTGTGCACGTGGGCGACCGTTCCGGCGCACAGCGTGACGAGCCGCGCGTCGGGCAGCCGCCGCCGCAGGCGCACCGACTGCTCGTAGGGGACGACCGGGTCGGCCGGGTCGTGCACCAGCACGACCGGCCGGCCGATCTCCTCCGCCCGGCGGGCCGGGCTCCAGCGCCGGAGGGACACCCGTCGGGCGGCCAGCTCGGCCGTCGCGTCGCGCACCCCGCCGTAGGCGGCCGGCCAGGCGACGAGGTCGGTCGGGGCGCTGTCGGCGACGACGCAGTCCAGCGACGGGCGGTCGGCCGCCAGCATGAGCGCCAGCTGCCCGCCGCCGACGCGCCGTAGGCGCAGATCGTCTCGTCCGGGCGCCGGCGCCGCAGCGCGTCGTAGTAGGCGCGCACGTCCGGGTACGACCGCTCCCACGCGCGGTAGTCGACGTTGTGGCCCTCCCAGCCGGCGGCGGCGTAGCGCTCGGCGACGTGCATCGTCGACGCGGTCGCGCGCGGCCCGACGAGCCACCATGCACCGCCGTGGACGACGAGGACCGTCCCGGCCCGCGCGCCGGCGGGCCGCGCGACGCCGGCCCAGGACAGGGCCTGGGCGGCGGGCGGGCCGGCGAGCGGCGCGACCAGGCACGCGAGCAGCACGGCGGCGGCACGGAGGGGGCCGGGGGAGGACATCGGTCCGGTGCATCGGCACGCCGCATAGCGGAGCATCGGCCTCTGGACGCCCGTGCCGGTGCGCGGCCGGTTTCGACCCGGTGGCGGCCGAGTTTGGACCGTCTGGACGAACACACGCGGCCCGCGGACGGGCACCGTTCTCCACGTGCAGATCGTGGCCTTCGGAGGCGGCGGGTTCTCGATGGAGGCCGGGAACCCGCTGCTGGACGACTACGTCCTCGGGCTCCCCGGAGCCGAGCGCCCGCGGGTGTGCTTCGTGCCCACCGCCAGCGGTGACGCCGACCACTACATCGTGCGGTTCTACCGCGCGTTCTCGCCCGCGCGGTGCGAGCCCAGCCACGTCTCGCTGTTCCGCCGGGACCGGGGGGCGCGTGACCCGGCGGAGCACCTGCTCGACCAGGACCTCATCTACGTGGGCGGCGGGAACGTCACGAGCCTGCTCGGCGTGTGGCGGGCCCACGGGCTCGACGAGGTCCTGCTCGAGTGCTGGCGGCGGGGGATCGTGCTGTGCGGGGTGAGCGCCGGCTCGCTGTGCTGGTTCCGCTCGGCGGTGACGATGTACGACACGAGCAAGCCGCCGGCGCCCGTCGAGGGCCTCGGGCTGCTGCCGCACTCGAACTGCGTGCACGTCGACGCCGAGCCGCGCCGTCTGGACGCGTACCGCGAGCTCGTCGCCGACGGCATGTGCCCGGGCTACGCGGCCGAGGACGGCGCGGCCCTGCACTTCGTGGGGACCGAGCTCGAGCGGGTCGTCACGTCGCGCCCGAAGGCCAAGGCCTACGCGGTCGGGCCGGACGGCGTGCGCGCGCTCGCCGCCGAGTACCTCGGCGAGGTCGGAAGCGTCGCGGTCGCGGCCTGACGTTGCCGACGATCTTCGCCATGGGCGGCGGCGGGTTCACGATGGAGCCCGACAACCCGGCCCTCGACGAGTTCATCCTGGGGCTCGCCGCCACGCGCGAGCCGCGGATCTGCTTCCTGCCCACGGCCAGCGGCGACGCCGACGAGCAGGTGCGCCGCTTCTACGCGACGTTCGGCGACCGGCCGTGCCACCCGACGCACCTGTCGCTGTTCCGGCTCGGCCGCGAGCCGGTCGACCTGCACGCCAGCCTGCTCGGCCAGGACATCGTCTACGTCGGCGGCGGCTCGATGCGCAACATGCTCGCGATCTGGCGCGAGCACGGCCTCGACGCGATCCTGCGCGCGGCATGGGAGCAGGGCACGGTGCTCGCCGGCCTGAGCGCCGGCGCGATGTGCTGGTTCGAGGGCGGCGTCTCGACCTCGGCCGGACGGCCCGCGCCGGTCCGCGGCCTGGGGCTCCTGCCGGGCTCGCTCAGCGTGCACCGCGACGGCGAGCCCGCCCGCCTGCCGGTCTACCAGGACGCCGTCCGGCGCGGCGAGCTGCCGCCGGGCTACGCCGCGGACGACGGCACCGGCCTGCTGTTCGAGGGCGGCGAGCTCGTCCGCGCGGTCGCCTCGCGCCCGGCCGCGGGCGCGTCGCGGGTCGACAGCGAGGGCGAGCACGAGCTGCCCGTCGAGTACCTCGGCCGGCGCGGCCGGCGGCGCGAGATGCCCGCGGCGCCGTTCGAGGTGATGGAGCTGCGCAGCCTGCGCTACGGCGCGAGCCGCCGCTGAGCGACGAGCACGATCTGCAGCGCGAACAGCTCCGGCAGGCGCCGGACGAGCCACGGGCGGGCGCGGCCGATCGCCGGCACGCGGCTCTCGAGCGGCAGCGGCGCGGGCGCGAACGCCTCGCGCTCGACGACGAGCCCGCACCGCTCGACCAGCTCGCGGGCGGTGGCGCGCGTGAAGAAGCGCAGGTGGGTGCGGTCGAACAGGCCGTGGTCCTCCTGCGGGAACCGGCCCAGCAGGAGCTCGCGGCGGGCGGTCCAGTGGGCGATGTTCGGCAGCGAGACGACGACCCGCCCGCCGTGCGCGAGCCGCCCGGCCGCCCAGCGCAGGACCGCCTCCGGGTCGCGCAGGTGCTCGAGCACGTCGCCGAACAGGATCCGGTCGAACGCGCCCTCGACGCGGGCGCGCACCGCGGGGTCCTCGACGTCGCCGGTCACGACGCGCTCGCACGGGCCGGCGGCGGCCTGCGTGGCGGCGACCGGGTCGGCCTCCACGCCGACGACCGTGCAGCCGCGCTGGACGAGCGCCGCCGCCAGGTAGCCCTCGGCGCAGCCGACGTCCAGCACGCGCGCGCCGGCGGGCACGGCCGCGAGCAGCAGCTCGTGGCTGGCGGCGAGCCCGTGCCGCGCGACGAGGTCGGCGTAGACCGTCACGGGGTCACTCGCCGTGGAGCGTCGCGACGAGCGTCCGCGGCCCGCCGCGGTCGCGCAGCTCGCACAGATAGATGCCCTGCCAGGTGCCGAGCGCCAGGCGCCCGCCGGACACCGGCATCGACACCGAGAACCCGAGCAGCGAGGCCTTCACGTGCGCGGGCATGTCGTCGTCGCCCTCGAGCGTGTGCGTCCAGTACGGCGCCCCGTCGGGCACCGCGCGGTCGAACCACGTCGCGAAGTCGGCGCGCACGTCCGGCGACGCGTTCTCGTTCAGCGTCAGCGCGGCGCTCGTGTGCTTGATGTGCAGATGGCACAGGCCGGTCCGCAGCTCACCCAGCTCGGGCAGCGCCTCGACGATCTCGCGGGTGACGAGATGGAAGCCGCGCGGGCGGGCGCGCAGCGTCAGCTCACGTTGCAGCCACATCGGTGACCCGGAACCTAGCCATGTCGACCCGGTCGCCGACGAACCGCACGCCCTCGGCGACGAGCAGCTCCTTCTGGCGGTGGCCCTTGGCGAGCGACCCGTCGGCGCGGACGATGCGATGCCACGGCAGGTCGGGCTCGAGCGACGCGCTCAGCACCTGCCCGGCCATCCGCGGCGCGTGCGGCGTGATGTCGCTGTAGGCGGCAACCCGCCCGGTCGGCACGGACCGGATCCGCTGGAGGACCTCGGCGACGTCCATGGCCCCAAAGCTAGCCTGCCCGGGCATGACCTACTCCCTCGTCGCCCGCGACCCCGCCACCGGAGAGCTCGGCGTCGCCGTCCAGTCGCACTGGTTCGGCGTCGGCTCGGTCGTCCCGTGGGTCAAGGCGGGCGTCGGCGCGGTCGCGACGCAGTCGGTCCCCGACCCGGCGCACGGGCTGGACATCCTCCGGGCGCTCGAGGAGGGGCTGGCGCCCGACGCGGCGATCGACGCGGTGCTCGAGGGCGACGACGCCGCCGACTACCGGCAGATCGGCGTCGTCGACGCGCAGGGCCGCGCGGCCGCGCACACCGGCCGGGGCTGCATGGCCGACGCCGGCCACACGACCGGCGACGGGTGGAGCGCGCAGGCGAACATCATGGCCGGCGCCGAGGTGTGGCCGGCGATGGCCGAGGCGTTCGTGGCCGCCGGCGGGCCGCTCGCCGAACGGATGCTCGCCGCGCTCGACGCGGCCGAGGCCGCGGGCGGGGACGTCCGCGGACGCCAGTCGGCGGCGCTCGTCGTCGCCGGCTCGATGGACCTGCGCGTCGAGGACCACCCCGAGCCGCTGCAGGAGCTGCGCCGGCTCGTCGTGCTGCGCCGCGCCTACACGGCGGCCGAGGCGGCCGACGAGGCGATGGCCGAGGGCCGGCTCGACGACGCCGCGGCGCTCTACGAGGAGGCCGGCCGGCTGGCCCCGGAGAGCGCCGAGCTCGCGTTCTGGGCCGGGCTGTCGGCGGTCCAGCGCGGCGACGAGGCCGGGGGCGTCGAGCGGGTCCGCGGCGCGATCGCGCGCAACCCCGGGCTCGGGACGCTCCTCCAGCGCCTGACGCCGGACATCGCGCCCGCGGCGGCCCGCGTGCGCGAGCTGCTCTAGCTGCTAGAACCCGGGCCGTGGAGATCCCCACCGGCACGGACGCCGCGGCGATCCGGGAGCAGTTCGTCGCGGCCCTCGTGGCGGGGGACGCGAACCTCGCCGAGATCGTCGCGCTCGACGCGATCAGCCAGGGCATGCCGGTCGCCGACCTGTACGTCGACGTCATCGGCGCCGCGCTGGCCGAGGTCGGGCACCGCTGGGAGCAGCGCCGCATGTCGATCGCCGAAGAGCACCTCGCGACCGGGATCGCCCACGACGTCATGCGGCTGCTCAGCCGCACCGCGACCCGCTACCCGCGCCGCTCGCGCGAGCGCGTGCTGCTCGGCGCGATCGGCGGCGAGGCGCACGTCACCGGGCTGCGGATGGTCGGCGACCTCGCCGAGGGCGACGGCTTCGACGTCCGCTACCTCGGAGCCCAGGTGCCGGTCCCCGAGCTGACCGGCATCGTGGCCAAGCACACGCCGGAGATCGTCGGGCTCTCGGTGACGATGGCCGGCACCGCGGCCGAGGTCTCAGCCGCGCTGTCGGCGATCGAGGCCTCCGGCCACCGGCCCCGCGCGATCCTCCTCGGCGGCCGCGGCGTCACCGACGCGATGCGCGCGGATCCGCGCGTCCGCTACGCGGCGGACGCGCGCGAGGCGATGAGCATCATCGAGTCGGCCGCCGACCCGGTCTGAGACCCCGGCGGCGCGCCGGCGCCGGGCCGCTCAGCGGTCGCCCGGCAGGCGCTTGGGGTACTGCGAGACCGGGATCGAGAGGTCGAGCGCGGTGTTGATGATCCGCGACTGCTCCTGGACGTGCGCGGCCGGGTAGCCCTCGCCCGGGCTGGCGCGCTCGGGCCGCCCGATGTACCCGAACGACAGGTGGTCGGGCATGATCTGCAGCAGGCGCGGGAACATGTGCGCGCGGGCGCCCATGTTGCGCGGCTCCTCCTGCACCCAGACGACCTCCTTGAGGTTCGGGTAGGTGCCCAGCAGCTCCAGGATCTCGGCCTGCGGGAACGGGTAGAGCAGCTCCACGCGCCCGACCGCGATCTTCTCGTTGCCCTGCCGGTTCGGCGAGCCGACGAGGTCGTAGTAGATCTTGCCGGTGCAGAGGATCAGCCGCTCGACCTTCTCGACCGGTACGCGCGGCTCGCCCAGCACCGGGAAGAACTTCGTCTCCGACAGGTGCTCGATCCGGTTCGTCGCCTGCGGCAGGCGCAGCAGCGACTTCGGCGTGGCGATGATGAGCGGGCGCTGCTTGGCGATCCGCGCCTGGCGCCGCAGGAGGTGGAAGTACTGCGCCGGCGTCGTGAGGTTCGCGACGCGGATGTTGCCCTCGGCGGCGAGCTGCAGCCAGCGCTCCAGGCGCGCCGACGAGTGCTCGGGGCCCGAGCCCTCGTAGCCGTGCGGCAGCAGCAGCGTCAGGCGCGACGTCTGGCCCCACTTCGCCAGGCCCGAGACGATGAACTGGTCGATGATGACCTGCGCGCCGTTGACGAAGTCGCCGAACTGCGCCTCCCACAGGACGAGCGTCTCCGGCGCCTCCTGCGAGTAGCCGTACTCGAACCCGAGGCAGGCCATCTCGCTCAGCGGCGAGTTGTGCAGCTCGAACGGGGCGAGCGCGCCGGGCAGGTTCTGGATCGGGCAGACGCTCTGGCCGGTCTTCGCGTCGTGCAGCACCATGTGGCGCTGGCTGAACGTGCCGCGCTCGACGTCCTGGCCGGTCAGGCGCACCGGCGTGCCCTCGGTGAGCAGCGACGCGAACGCGAGCGCCTCGGCGTGCGCCCAGTCGATCCCGCCGTCGGGGCCGAGCGCGTTGCGCCGGCGCTCGAGCTGCCGGACGAGCTTCGGGTGGACCGTGAAGCCCTCGGGGACGCGCAGCAGCTCCTCGTTCAGCGCCCGCAGGCGGTCGGCCGCGACCGCCGTCTTGACCTCCGGCGACGGGGAGCGGTCGAGCTGGTACTCGCCGGTCGGCTGGTCGACGCCGCCGCCCTCGGACTCGGCCTGGGCGATCGCCTGCTTGAGCTGCTGGTGCAGCGTCGTGAGCTCGTCCCAGATGTCGGCCTTGAGCTGCTCGACCTCCTCGGGCGTCACCACCCCCTGCTCGACGAGCTTCTCGGCGAACAGGTCCGGCACGCGCTTGTGGTTCTTGATCTGCGCGTACATCTCGGGCTGCGTGTACGCGGGCTCGTCGGCCTCGTTGTGGCCGTAGCGCCGGTAGCCGATGAGGTCGATGACGACGTCGTGGCCGAACTCCTGGCGGAACGCGAACGCGAGGCGCACCGCGGAGATGCAGGCCGCCGGGTCGTCGGCGTTGACGTGGATGATCGGGCAGTCGAAGCCCTTCGCCAGGTCCGACGCCCACCGCGTCGAGCGCGAGTCGTCGGGCTCGGTGGTGAAGCCGACCTGGTTGTTCTGGATGAGGTGGATCGTGCCGCCGACCTGGTAGCCGTCGAGCGCCTGCAGGTTGAACGTCTCGGCGACGACGCCCTGGCCGGGGAACGCCGCGTCGCCGTGCAGCAGGATCGGCACCGCGGCCGAGGTGTCCTGGTGGGCGTGCGGGCCCTGGCGCGTCGTCTGCGCGGCGCGCGTGGCGCCGGCGACGACCGGGTCGACGAACTCCAGGTGCGACGGGTTCGACTCGAGGTTGACGAGGATCGACTCGCCGCTGCGGAGCTGGTAGCTGCCCTGCGCGCCGTGGTGGTACTTGACGTCGCCGGTGCCGCCCTGCGGGATCGTCGTGACCGCCTCGAGCGTCGAGGCGCCCTCGAACTCGGCGAAGATCGTGTCGTACGGGCGGCCGAGGTTGTGGGCGAGGACGTTCAGCCGGCCGCGGTGGGCCATGCCCATGACGACCTCGCGCGCGCCGTGCGCGGCCGAGAGCTGGATGAGCTCGTCGAGCATCGGCACGGTCATGTCCAGGCCCTCGATCGAGAACTGCTTCTGCCCGAGGTACGCCTTGTGGATGAAGCGCTCGAACGCGTCGACCTTGATGAGGCGGCCGAGCAGCCACCGCTGCTCGTCGGTCGTCAGCGGCTTGCGGAACGTGCCGGACTCGATGTTCTCCCGCAGCCACACGCGCTGGCGGTGCGAGGAGATGTGCTCGATCTCGTAGGCGATCGTGCCGCAGTACGTCTCGCGCAGGTGCGGCAGCGCGTCGGCGAGCGTCGCCCCCGGCACGTAGACGCGCAGGATCTTCGCCGGGATCCGCGCCATGAGCTCGGGGGTGAGCCCGAGGTCGGCGGGATCGAGCGCGGGGTCGCCCTCGGGCTCGGAGCCGAGCGGGTCGAGCCGGGCGGCCAGGTGGCCGTGGGTGCGGTGGGCCTTGACGAGCGACGTCGCGGCCTGGACGGCCTGCAGCAGCTGCTCGTCGACCTCGCCGGCGCGGGTCGCGTCCGGCGCCTCGCGCGCGGCGGCCGCGGCGGCGGCGGGCGCGGGCGGGGACGGCGGCGGGCCGAGCTCGACGCCGAGGGCGGAGAAGACCTCCTCGTAGAAGCCGTGCTCGCCCTGCAGGTACTCCTCGACGCGCTGGAGGAACTGCCCGGACTCGGCGCCCTGGATGATCCGGTGGTCGTACGTCGAGGTCATCGTCATGACCTTCTCGGCGCCGATCATCTGGCCGACGTTCCCGAGCCCGACCGGGTAGGCGATCGAGCCGGTCGCGACGATCGTGCCCTGGCCGGTCATGAGCCGCGGCACCGAGGCGACGGTGCCGATGCCGCCCGGGTTGGTGAGCGTGATGTTCGCGCCGGTCAGGTCGTCGGCGGTGAGCTTGTTCTCGCGCGCCTTGGCGATGAGCTCGTCGAACGCCGCCTTGAACTCGGTGAACGTCATCCGGCCCGCGTCCCGGATCACCGGGACCATGAGCGTGCGCTCGCCCTTCTTGTTCGTGACGTCGACCGCGATGCCGAGGTTCACGGCGCCGGCGTCGATCCGGTACGGCTTGCCGTCGCGCTCCTCGTAGGCGTGCGCCATCACCGGCATGTCGCGCTGGACGGCGAGCGCGATCGCGTACGCGATGAGGTGGGTGAACGAGACCTTCTGGCCGGCGTTCTTGAGCTCCTTGCGGCGCCCGTCCATCGCCGTGACGGTGATCGTCCGGAAGGAGGTCGCGGTCGGGATCGACCGGCTCTCCTCCATGTACCGGGCGAGCATCGCCGCGCCGCCCTTGATGAGCTTCGCCTCGCCCTTGGGCGCGGCGGCGCCGTCGGCGCCGGCCTTGAGGACGTCCTCCTTGGTGATGCGCCCGCCCGGGCCCGTGCCCTGCACGCGGCTGAGGTCGATGCCCTCGACCGCCGCGACGCGCTGGGCGACCGGCGAGGCCTTCACGTCCTTCGACACCGGCGGCGGCGCGGCCGGGGCGGCGGCGCCCGCGCCGTTGGTGGCGGCGGGCTGCTCGGCGGCGGCGCGCCGAGCGGCGCCGGGGCCGGCCTGCATCCGCGCGATCGTCTGGCCGACGGTCACCGTGTCGCCCTCCTCGGCGAGGATCTCGGTGATCGTCCCCGACGCGGGCGCGGGAAGCTCCATGTCGACCTTGTCGGTGGAGATCTCCACCACGGTCTCGTCGGCCTCGACGGTGTCGCCGACCTTCTTGACCCACTCGAGGATCGTGCCCTCGGCGACCGACTCACCGGCCTGCGGCGTGACGATGTCGATGATCTGACCGGCGCCGTTCTCCCCGGCGTCGCCCTCCTCGACCTCGACCGGGGCGCCGGCCTCGGGCTGCCCGTCGGTCGTCGCGCCCGCGCCGCCGCCGTCGTCGGTCGCGATCTCGGCGAGGACGGCGCCGACGCTGACCGTGTCGCCCTCGGCGGCGTGCAGCTTCACGACCGTCCCCGAGGCCGGAGACGGCACCTCGGCGTCGACCTTGTCTGTGGAGATCTCGACGAGTGTCTCGTCGGCGGCGATCTGGTCGCCTTCCTGCTTGTGCCACTCGAGGACGGTGCCCTCGGTCACCGACTCGCCCATCGGTGGCAGCGTGACCTGAATCGTCGTGCCGGTCGCCATGAAGTCTCGACGCCTCAGCCTACCCACTCTCGTGACCGCTGCTCACGGATGAACATGATCGACCCGAAGAAAGGACCGACGCCGCCCAGGACGACCACCGCGACGGCGACCCGCAGCGGGATGACGCGCCGGCCGACGGCGAGCAGGCAGGCGATGCTCATGAGGATCCATCCGATGCCGTGGACCCACCCGAGCACGAGCGTGTCGCCGCCGCTGATCGAGGTCGCCAGCAACGCGGTGTAGACCGCCGAGTGCGTGAACGAGCCGTACTTCAGCGCGGTGAACGCGGGGCTCATGCGAGCAGCCTGGCGATCCGCCGGAGCGGCTCGTCGGCCTCCTCGGGCCAGTCGTCCGGATCGGCCGGCCACCACGCGAACGCGTCGTGCTCGTCGTCGGGCACGACCTCGGCGCCGGGCGGCAGCCACGCCTGGCCGATGAACATCACCATCTGGTGCGGGAGCCGGACGAGCGCCTCGGCGACGCAGCGCCCGGGCTCGACCGACCACTCCTCGCGCAGCTCGCGCACGAGGGTGTCGGCGGGGTTCTCGCCGAGGTCGACCGCGCCGCCCGCGCCGAGCGCCCAGCGCCCGGCCCACGAGGCGAGCCAGGCCGAGCGCCGCCCGGCCAGCCAGCGGCCGGCGTCGTCGCGGATCACGCACAGGGCCGACACGGTCTCGCTCGCGTCGCCGGGGACGAGGCGCAGCGCCCACCGGCACGGCTGCAGCTCGAGGCGCAGGATGCCGTTCTCCTCGGACCACGACGCCAGCCGCGCGGCGACCCCGTCGTGGCTGGGCGAGCCGCGGTCGCGCAGCGCGGCGATCCGCTCGTCGGCCGCGGCGGCGAGCGCCTCGGGCGGCTCGTACGTGTCCTCGCGCCACGTCGCGACGACGTGGTCGAGGCACCACGGCCCACGGGCGAGCAGCACAGGCGTGTCGGCCATCCGCCTGACAGGCTACGAGCCATATGACCGGACGGGTTCGCAAGCACTGGGGCTGGGGCTACGCCGACGAGCAGCCCGGCATCGAGGAGGTCCGCGCGATGGCCGGCGGGATCGCCGACGTCCTCGGGCTCGGCTCGCAGGACGTCGAGGAGCCCGTGCCGCTCGAGGCGGTCGAGCTGCCCGCGCCGCGCATCGCGCCGCCGCGCGAGCTGGCCGCGATCTGCGACACCGGCGTGCACGCGCGCGCGTCGCACGCGCAGGGCGCGTCGTACAGCGACGTGGTCCGCGCGTTCCGCGGCCGCTTCGACCATCCGCCGGACGTCGTCGCGCGGCCCGGCTCCGAGCGCGAGGTCGAGCAGGTCCTCGAGTGGGCGGCGTCCGATCCGGCGGCGCCCGCGGTGATCCCCTACGGCGGCGGGACGTCGGTGGTCGGCGGCGTCACCCCGGCGGTCGGACGTCCGTCCATCTCGCTCGACCTGGGACGGCTGGACCGGGTGCTCGAGGTCGACGAGGTGTCCCGCGCGGCGCGGATCCAGGCCGGCGCGCTCGGGCCGGCGCTCGAGGCCGGGCTCGCCGGGCGCGGCATGACCCTGCGCCACTTCCCGCAGTCGTTCGAGCTGTCGACGCTCGGCGGGTGGATCGCGACCCGCGCCGGCGGGCACTTCGCGACGGTCGAGACCCACATCGACGACCTCGTCGAGAGCATCCGCGCGGTGACGCCGTCCGGCGTGTGGGCGTCGCGCCGGCTGCCGGGGTCGGGCGCGGGGCCGTCGCCGGACCGGCTCCTGCTCGGCTCCGAGGGGACGCTCGGCGTCATCACCGAGGCATGGGTGCGGATCCGCCCGCGGCCGACGTCGCGCCGCTCGGCCGCCGTCCGGTTCGCGACGTTCATGCAGGGGGCCGAGGCGGTGCGGGCCATCGCCCAGTCGGGGCTGCGGCCGAGCAACTGCCGGCTCATCGACCCGCTCGAGGCGCAGTACACCGGCACGGGCGACGGGACGGTGGCGGTGCTCGTGCTCGGCTTCGAGTCGGCGGGCTTCGACGTGTCGCCCCTGTACGAGCAGGCGGCCGCGCTGTGCCGGTCGTTCGGCGGCGAGGTCGAGGAGCGCGAGGACCGCGAGTCGAGCGCCGAGGGCGCGTGGCGGTCGGCGTTCCTGCGCGCGCCCTACCTACGCGACACGTTCGTCGCGATGGGCGTGCTGTCGGAGACGTTCGAGACCGCGATCACGTGGGAGCGCTTCCCGTCGTTCCACGAGGAGGTCACCGGCGCGGTGCGCGAGGCGGCGGGGCCGGGCGCGCTCGTCTCGTGCCGGTTCACGCACGTGTACCCGGACGGGCCGGCGCCGTACTACACGGTGCTGGCGAACGCGCGGCGCGGCGAGGAGGTCGAGCAGTGGGCGGAGATCAAGGCCGCCGCGTCGGACGCGCTCATCGCCGCGGGCGGGACGATCACCCACCACCACGCGGTCGGGCGCGACCACCGGCCGTGGTACGACCGCCAGCGCCCGGATCCGTTCGCGGCGGCGCTGCGCGCGGCGAAGGCGGCGGTCGACCCGGCGGGGATGCTGAACCCGGGCGTGCTGGTCGATCCGTAGCGGCGGCGACACTTCGCGCACGTGCGCGTGTTCGGGATGAGCGTGAGAGCGAGCGTCGTCGCCTGCCTGGCCGTGCTCGGCCTCGGCCTCGCCGCGCCGGCCGCGTCCGGCGCGGCCGCGGACGAGCTGCCGCAGCTCGGCGGCGCCGTCGCCGAGGCCGAGTGCCTCGCCGCGCCCCGGGCCGCGGCCCCGCCCGCCCGCGCCGCCGGCTCGGGGCCGACCGTGCGCGGCGTCGTCCGCGCCGCGGCGCGCAAGGGCGCGATCTCCGCCGAGGACGCCGAGCGCTACGAGGCGGCGTACGAGGCCGCGCTGCGGGCGCGGGGGCGGCTGGGCGGCACGCGCCGGCGCGAGATGGCCGGCGTGATCCGGCAGCTCGAGACGTTCGCCCGGCAGCGGACGCTGACCGTCGCGCGGATGCCGGTGCTCTTCCGCCAGCTCGAGGAGAACACGCGCTGGTGGTCGCGCAACTCGCCCCCGGCGCCGCCGAGGCCGAGCTCGCGGCCGTGCGCGGGCGGCACCGGCCAGGGCGGCGCGCGGGTCGTGCGCGACGAGATCGTCTTCCAGTGGTACTCGGGCCAGGGCCTGCAGGTCCAGCAGCTCGCGACGGCGGGGCGGGCCAACGCGCTCGTCAAGGCGTGCATGGAGCACAACCCGCAGCTGGCCTGCGACCGCGAGCGGGTGCGGACCGCGATGGACGGCCTGGTCATGCTCGGGGTCGACCGCGGCGGCTACCGCGGCTGGGAGTACTACTTCGCGTTCGGCGGCGGGCGCCCGCCGTGGGTGAGCGGGCTGGCGCAGGGCACGGCGATGCAGGCGCTCGCCCGCGGCTCGCAGGTGCTCGGCGACCCGCGCTACCTGCAGGCCGCGCGCGAGGGGCTCGGCGTCTTCCGCCGCCGCCCGCCCGCCGGGGTCCGCGTCTCCGCGCCGGGCGGCTCGCACTTCCTCATCTACTCGTTCAACCCCGGCCTGCGGGTGCTCAACGGGTTCCTGCAGGCGCTCGTCGGCCTGTACGACTACGCGGAGATCGCCGACGACGACGCGGCGCGGCGGCTGTTCCGGTCCGGCGAGCGGCGTGCGCGGCGCGAGGTGCCGGGCAGCGACACCGGCGCGTGGTCGCGCTACAGCGCCGGCGGCGCGGAGTCCGACCTCGGCTACCACCGCCTCGTGCGCGACTTCCTGCGGTCGATGTGCGAGCGGACGAAGGTCCGCGTGTACTGCCGGACCGGCGAGCGCTTCCAGCGCTACCTGCGCGAGCGGCCGGGCCTGCGGTTCCTGCCGTCGGGCGCGGTCCGCGCCCGGCGGGCCGCCGCCGCGCGGTTCTACGTGACGAAGGTCGGGTGCGTGACGCTGACGGTCACCCGGGGCGGGGCCCGGGTGGCGACCGTGACCCGGGTGCTGGGCCGCGGGGCGCGGTCGCTCGCGTGGGTGCCGCCGCGGCGCGGCGTCTACCGGGTGCAGGTGCGCGCCGAGGACCTCGCCGGCAACGTGGCCCGGATCACCACGACGGTGCGCGCGCGGTGAGGATCGCGGTCCTCGGCCCGGGCGGCGTCGGCGGGTTCCTCGCCGGGGCGCTCGCGCGCGCGGGCGAGGAGGTCACGGTCGTCGCGCGCGAGGAGACCGCCGCGGCGATCGCGCGCGACGGCCTGGAGGTGGAGAGCGTGCGGCTCGGGCGGTTCGAGGTCGAGGTGCGCGCCGTGCCCGTCCTCGACGAGGTCGCCGACGTGCTGGTCGTCGCGACGAAGGCGCCGGGCCTGGAGGCGGCGCTCGGGCGGATCCGGACGCCGCCGCTGCTCGTCGTGCCGCTGCTCAACGGGTTCGAGCACCTGGCGTGGCTGCGCGCGCGGCTCGGCGAGCGGCGCGTCGCGGCCGGGTCGATCCGGATCGGGGCCGAGCGGGTCGCGCCGGGGCGGATCGTCCATACCAGCCCGTTCTCGCGCGTCGAGCTCGCGCCCGCGTGGCCGGCGGTCGAGGCGCTCTGCCACGTCCTGCGGGCGGCCGAGGTCCCGGCGACGGTGCTCGACAGCGAGGCCGAGGTCCTGTGGAGCAAGCTCGTCCGGCTCTGCCCGCTGGCGCTGACGACCGCGGCGTCGGGGCTGACGATCGGGCAGGTGCTCGCCCATCCGCGCTGGCGGCTGCGGCTGACCGAGGCGATCGACGAGACCGCGGCGGTCGCCGGCGCCGAGGGCGCGCCCGCCGACCCGGGCGCGGTGCTCGAGGAGCTCGTGGCGATCCCGCCCGGCCAGCGCAGTTCGCTGGCGCGCGACGTCGACGCCGGCGGGCCGAACGAGCTCGACGCGATCGGCGGCGCGGTGCTGCGAGCGGCGGCGCGCCACGGGCTCCGTGCGCCGGCCGTCGAGGGACTGGTGCAGGCGGCGGCCGAGCGGGTACGCTGACCGGAGCGATGTCCGATACGTCGAAGATCGCGAAGAACCTCAAGGCCTTCCAGATCGCGCTCAACGCGCACGATCGCGAGAACCCGGACCACACGGCGTACGGGATCGGCCTGGCCCACTTCGACATGGAGCGTCTCGGCTTCGAGGAGGGCGAGGAGGTCCTCCCCGGCATCACGATCCACGCCGACGGCGGCGTGTCCGGCAACTTCCGCGTCCTGTGCGACGGCCAGCACACCGAGGACGAGGAGGAGGTCGAGGAGGTCGTGGAGGCCTACGCGACCCAGTCGATCGGTCAGCCGGTCGGGAACCAGGGCGCCGGTCCGCGCGAGATCTGAGCGCGGTTACCCCGTAGGTCATGGAAAGGCTGCATGGCCGCGGCTAGCGTCGCGGCCATGAGCCACCCGACCCGTCGCGACGTCGTCGCGCAGTTCATCCCGAACTCACCGCTCGTCGCCCATCTCGGCATCCGCGTCGCCGAGCTGGGCGACGACCGCGCGGTGCTCGTCCTCCCGTTCGCCGAGCAGAACGTCACGATCGGCGACGTCGTCCACGGGGGCGCGATCAGCGCGCTCATCGACACCGCGGGCATGGCGGCGGCGTGGTGCAACGACGACCCGCCGGGCAGCGGCGGCGGCACGATCAGCCTGAACGTCGACTTCGCCGCGCCGGCGGCGAGGACCGATCTGACCGCGACGGCGGTCGCCTACCGGCGCGGCGGGCGCACGTGCTTCTGTGACGTGACGGTCGTGGACGAGGGCGGGGCGGTCGTGGCGAAGGGGCTCATGACGCACCGGTATGCGTAGGCGTCTGCGGTGCGGGTCGCGCTCGCGGTCTACGGGCGGGGTGTGTCGGTTCGTTCCGGCATGACCGTGAGGAGTCGACACACCCGGTCGGGGTGAGGTGGGTGTGTCGATTCCTTTCGACATAGCCGTGACGAGTCGACACACCCGGCCGGCGGCGCGTGTCCCGCGGGCGAGCCGGATGGAGTGCGCCCCCGGGCGGCGTCTCGTCCGGCTCGTGCGTCAGACCACCTCGAGCGACTTCGAGAAGGTCTTCTCGAAGAGCGGCGTCTCGCGCTGCGCGGCCCAGCGGGCGAGCGTGATGTCCTCGCCTCCGCCCTCCAGGCGCAGCGAGACCTTGCCGTCGGTGACCTCGACGTGGGCCTCCTTGACGAGCTGGTCGCGCGAGCGCTCGAGCTGCTCGGCCAGGCGGAGGATCGCGGCGCACCGCTGGACGCGCTCGCGGTCGCCCTTGACCGCCAGCGGCGCGAGGTCGTCCAGGCCGGGCGAGCCCTTGCGGTGGTAGCGCGCGATCTGGGCGACGAGCGCGATCTCGCGCTGCGTCCAGCCGGGCAGGCCGGCGTTGAGGATGAGGTAGCGCGAGTGCTTGTGGTGGTCGTCGTAGTCGACGCTCACGCCGATGTCGTGGAGCATCGCCGCCGCCCACAGCAGCTCGCGCTCGTCCGGGTCGCCGGCGTGCAGGCCCGCGGCGGCGAGGTCGTCGAACAGCCCGAGCGCGAGCGCCGCGACGTGCTCGACGTGCGCGGGCGGCGCGTCGGCGTCGTACTGGCGATGGAGGTTGACGACGCTGTCGCGGCGGACGTCCTCGAGCAGCCCGGTCGGCGCGCGGTAGCGCTCGAAGAACACGCCCTCGCGCAGGCCGGCCTCGGTCACCTCGACGCCCTCGAGGCCGCCGGCCTCGACGACCGCCTGGATCGTCGCGGCGCCCGCGAGGATCACGTCGGCGCGGCCGGCCTTGATGCCGGGGACCTTCGCGCGCTCGGACGGCGGCAGCTCCGCGAGCTGCGCGACGAGGTCGTCGAGCGCCGCGCGTGTCAGCGTGAAGCCCTGCACGCCGAACGTCGGCAGGCCCGCGGCGTGCTGGGCGGCGACCGCGAGGTTGCGCAGCGTGCCGCCGATCCCGACGAGCCGGTCCTGCTTGCGCACCCACGGCGCGTCGGCGATCTGCTCGGCGACGTGGTGGCGCAGCGCCTTGAGCTGCTTCTTCGACGCGGGTGCGTCGTCCGCGAGGAACCGCTCGGTCATGCGGACCGCGCCGAGCGGCCACGAGCGCAGGTCCTTCGCCCGGCGCCCCTTGACCTTCACGAGCTGCAGCGACCCGCCGCCGAGGTCGAGCACCGCGCCGTCGGTCAGCGTCGTCGAGTTCACCGCCGCCAGGTAGCCGTAGCGCGCCTCCTCCTCCTCGGCGAGCACGCGGATGGCCAGGCCGGTGCGCTCGGCGGCCTCGGCGAGGAACTCGTCGCGGTTGGCGGCGGAGCGGATCGCGCTCGTCGCGACCGCGTCGACGTCCTCGTCGCCGAGCCCGAGCGCGCGGGTGAAGTGCGCGAACAGCTCGAGCGTCGCCAGCGCGCGCCGCATCGGCTCGGGCTGCAGCGGGCCGGCGACCTCCTGGCCCTCGCCGACGCGCACCGCCTCGTAGATCTCGTCGGTGCGCTTCCACCAGCCGTCACCCGACGTGAACACGACGAGCCGGAACGAGTTCGACCCGAGGTCGATGACGGCGTGCCGCTCGCTCACCGCTCCCAGGCTACGGAACGCCGTGCGCGGACGCGGCAACCCGGGCGGCGCTTGACGAACGACAGTAAGCGATATATCGTGATGGCTCGAACGACAGTCGAAACGACGGAAGGGCCACCTCATGCGAGAGGCACCGCACATCAGATACGGGCGCAGGCGCCATCACCACCACCACGGGCCGTTCGGCTGGGGCTTCGGTCCGGGCCCCGGCCCGGGCTTCCGCGGCGGGATGCGCCGCGGCCGCCGCAGCCGCGGCGACGTGCGCGCGGCGATCCTGCTCCTGCTCGAGGAGCAGCCGCGCAACGGCTACGCGCTCATCCAGGAGGTCGAGCACCGCAGCGCGGGCGCCTGGCGTCCCAGCCCGGGCTCGATCTACCCGGCGCTCGGGCTCCTGGAGGACGAGGGGCTCATCGAGCCCGTCGGCGGCGACCAGGGCAAGGCGTTCCGGCTCACCGAGCAGGGCCGCGCCTACCTCGAGGAGCACCGCGAGCACTTCGGCATCCCGTGGGAGGCCGCGACGCAGGGCATGCCGCCCGGCCTCGGCGACCTCAACAAGGCGGCCGGCCAGCTCGCGATGGCGAGCATGCAGGTCGCGCAGACCGGCGACCCCGAGCTCGTCGAGGCCGCCCGCAAGGTGCTCGACGACGCGCGCCGGTCGCTGTACCGGCTGCTCGCGGGCGACGAGCCCGCGGCCGGCCAGGACGCGTAGGTCAGCCGCGGAGGGTTGCGCGCAGGGCGGCGAGCTCGTCGGCGCGCAGCCCGTTCGCGGTGAGCCACGACACCGCGCCGCCGTGGCGCTGGTCGATGAGCTCGAGCACGCGGTCCATCGCGCCGACCCGCGGCGCGTGCGCCCGCGGATCGGAGGCCACCATCTCGTCGCGGTACGTCGGCGAGGCGGCCAGCCGGGCGACGATCGCCTCGATGCGCTCGCCGGTCAGCAGGTAGTCGGCGACGATGTCCTCGCGCGCGACGCCCGCGGCCTCGAGCGCGAGCGCGACGACGACGCCGGTCCGGTCCTTGCCCGCCGCGCAGTGGACGAGCACCGCGCCGTCCTCCGGCGGGCGCGCGATCGCGCGGACCGCCGCGACGATCGAGTCCGGGCGGTGGCGCAGGTAGCCCATGTACGCGCGGACCGCGGGCATCTCGCCGGCGTCCTCCGGATGCCGGGCGCCGCGCTCCCACGGCTTGATCGTCTCGGCGTCGAGGTCGGTCTGCCCGCCGGTCTCGGGGTAGAGCGACAGCGGCAGGATCGCGACGTCGTCCACCGCCTCCAGCGGGCCGGGGCCCTCGAGCGCGCGCTCGGCGTCGGTGCGCAGGTCGACGACCGTCCGCAGGCGCAGCTCCTCCACGAGCAGCGCGACGTCACGCGCGGACAGGTCCTGCAGGTTGTCGGCGCGCAGCAGCCGCCCCGGCGCCACGGTCCCGCCGCCGGCCAGGCGCAGCCCGCCGGCGTCGCGCGCGTTCACCGCGCCGTCGAGATCGAGCCACCGGGAGGCCTGTGTCCAGTCGAGCACCATGCCCTCGACTGTAGGAGCGCCCGGCCGCGGCCCGGTGGGCGACCGGGTCACATGCGCCGTTCGATGAGCTCGATGCGGTAGCCGTCGGGGTCGCGGACGAAGCAGATCCGCGAGCCGCCCTCGCGCACCCGGTACGGCGGCTTCTCGGGCTCGATCCCCGCCTCCGCCAGCTCGGCGAGCTTGGCGTCGAGGTCGTCGACGGTGATCGCGATGTGGTTGTAGCCCGTGCCGAGGTCGTACTCGGAGACCCCGTGGTTGTACGTCAGCTCCAGGCGGTCGCCGTCCCCGGGCAGGCCCATGAACACGTTGATCGCCTCGTCGCGGATCGGCATGCGCCGACGCTCCTCGAAACCGAGCTTCTCGTAGAACGCGACCGACCGGTCGATGTCCCCGATCCTGTAGCAGGTGTGGATCAGCTCCATGACCTGAAGCGTACGGCCGCCCGAGCCGGGTAGCCTCGCCCCGCGATGGCGCGCGAGAAGGATCCGATCCCGACCTCCCGCATCCGCCGGCTCTCGCGGGTCGGCACGCTCGCGGCCGGCCAGGCCGCGCGCCAGCTCGGCACGCGCGCCGCCAACCTCACCCGTGACGACGAGCGCAGCCGCGCCGCGCTCGAGAAGCGCCAGATCGAGGCGGCCGAGCAGATCGTCGCGGTGCTCGGGACGATGAAGGGCGCTGCGATGAAGCTCGGCCAGGTCCTGTCGTTCCTCGACGTCGGCCTGGTGCCCGAGGAGTACCAGGAGGAGTTCCAGCGCAAGCTCGCCGAGCTGCGCGACGCCGCGCCGAAGGTCTCGTTCAAGGACATGCGCAAGGTCCTCGAGAGCGAGTACGGCGAGAAGCTCGACGAGGTCTTCGAGACGTTCGACCCCGTGCCGATCGCGGCGGCGTCGATCGGGCAGGTCTACAAGGCCAAGCTCCACGACGGCCGCGACGTCGCGGTGAAGGTCCAGTACCCGGGCGTCGCGTCGGCGGTCCGCGCCGACATGCAGAACCTCGGGGTCATCATGCGCCTGCTCAAGTCGGTGTTCCCCGGCCTCGACGTGAGCGCGATGACGCAGGAGATCCGCGAGCGCATCTACGAGGAGCTCGACTACGAGCTCGAGGCGCAGAACCAGAAGGCGCTCGCGCGCATCTACCGCGGCCACCCGTTCATCGTCATCCCCGACGTCGTCACGTCGCTGTCGCGCGAGAAGGTCGTCGTGACCGAGTTCGTCTCCGGGCGCGGGTTCGAGGAGATCAAGCAGCTCCCGCAGGACGAGCGCAACCGGATCGGCGAGATCATCTACCGCTTCTACTTCGGCTCGATGTACCGCCATCACCAGTTCTCCGGCGACCCGCACCCCGGGAACTCGATGCTCCTCGACGACGGCCGGATGGCGTTCCTGGACTTCGGGCTGTTCAAGCGCATCCCGCGCGAGGTCGCCGAGACGCAGCTCCGGATCGGGCGCGCGGGCGTCGAGGGCGACGGCGAGCGGCTGCGGCGGGAGCTGATCGCGGCGGGGTTCATCTCCAACGCCGACCGCCTGGATCCCGACGCGCTGCTCGAGCAGTTCGCGGGCCTGACGTGGTGGTACACGACCGACGAGGTCATCCCGCTCGCGCCGGAGGTCGCGACGCAGGTCCTCATCGACATGAGCGACCCGCGCTCGCAGTGGTACGGCCACATGCGCCACGAGAGCGTGCCCGCCGACTACCTGTTCGGCGGGCGGATGGAGACGCTGACGCTCGCGGTCCTCAGCCAGCTCCGCGCGGCCGGCAACTGGCATCGCATCTGGCGCGAGTGGGCATACGGCGACGAGCCGGCGACCGAGCTCGGCCGGCTCGAGGCCGAGTTCTACGCGTCGCGCGGCGAGAGCCGCTGGACGCGCGAGCGCTAGAGCTGCTGGATCTGCAGGAGCGACGTCGTCCCCGGCCTGCCGCTCGGCAGGCCGGCGGTGATGCCGATCCGGTCGCCGGGCTTGACCCAGCCGAGCTCGAGCACGCGCCGGGCGGACTCGGCGATGAGCGTCTCGGTCACGTCGTGCCGGCGGATCGACGACGCGCGCACGCCCCACATGAGCTGGCAGCGGCGCACGGTCTCGCGGCCGGGGGAGAGCACGTAGATCGGCACCTGCGGGCGGTGCGCGGAGACCAGCCGCGCCGAGCGGCCCGACAGCGTCGGGACGACGAGCGCGGCGAGGCCGAGCTCGGTCGCGGCGCGGCAGGCGTTGTAGGCGACGGTGTAGCTCGGGTCGCGCTGGCCGCGGCGGACGCGGTGCTCGTTCCAGTGCTCGATCGGCAGGATCTTCTCGGTCTGCTTGGCGATCGACGCCATCATCGCCACCGCGCCGACCGGGTACGCGCCGATCGCGGTCTCCTGCGAGAGCATCACCGCGTCGCTGCCGTCGAGGATCGCGTTGGCGACGTCGGCGACCTCCGCGCGCGTCGGGCGCGACGAGGTCACCATCGAGTCGAGCATCTGCGTCGCGGTGATCGACGGGCGCGCGTGCTGGCCGGCGAGCTCGAGCAGCCGCTTCTGCACGACCGGCACCTCCTCGATCGGCAGCTCGATCCCCAGGTCGCCGCGCGCGACCATGATGCAGTCCGACACGCGCAGGATCTCCTCCGCCCGCTGGACGGCCTGCGGCTTCTCGAACTTCGCGATGAGCGGCGCGCGCGTGTACTCGCGCAGGTGGGTGACGTCCTCGGGGCGGCGCACGAACGAGATCGCGACCATGTCGACGCCCATCTGCACGCCGGCCTGCGCGTGTGCGATGTCCTCCTCGGGGAGCGACGGGAGCGCGGCGGTCTCGCCCGGCACGTTGACGCCCTGGCGCGACGCGACCGCGCCGCCGATCTCCACGCGTGCGTCGATCTCGTGCTCGTCCGCGCGGACGGCCTGGGCGCGCAGGCGGACCGACCCGTCGGCGAGGTAGAGCACCTCGCCGGGCTCGATCGCCTCGGGCAGCCCGGCCCAGGAGATCGTCATCCGGCGCGCGTCGCCGGGCTGGTCGTCCGGGCCGCAGACGAACGTGACGACGTCACCGGGCTTGAGCTCGGCGAGGTCGTCGACGAGCCTGCCGATGCGGAGCTTCGGGCCGGGCAGGTCCTGGAGGATCGCGACGGGCCGGCCCGCGCGGCTCGCGGCCTCGCGGACCCACTCGGCGGTCTCGGCGTGCTGCTCGTGGGAGCCGTGGCTGAAGTTCAGCCGCGCGACGTCCATGCCGGCGCGGACCATCTCCACGAGGACCTCCCGGTCGCGGGAGGCCGGACCGATGGTGGCGACGATCTTCGTGCGGCGCACGCGCGAGAAGGTACTGGCCGCGGCGGCTTCATCGCGGCGCGAGCGGTCCCGGCGCGCGCGCCGTACCGGTTAAGCACTTGCGCCCCGGAGGACCTTGGCGGTCTTCCGGGGCGCACGTGCAGCGGTCGCCTGAACGAGAAGGAGGAGTACAGGCACCCCGGTCATCGGCAGCCGTGTGCGCGGCTTGAGCGGCGGCGCCGGGGTCTGGACGATCTCTGGACGCTCCCATAAGGTCGCTCGCCCTATGGAGCGGGGGCGGTTGCTCGAGCGTGACGCCGAGCTCGCGGTCCTCGACGAGCAGCTCGACGCCGCCGCGGCGGGGCACGGGTCGCTCGTCGTCGTCGAGGGGCCGGCGGGCATCGGGAAGACGCGGCTGCTCGCCGCCGCCCGCGAGCGTGCCCGCGCGCGCGGCTTCGAGGTGCTGCAGGGCCGGGGCAGCCCGCTGGAGCGCGACGTGCAGTTCGGCCTGGTGCGCCAGCTCATCGAGCGCCCCATCGCGCTCGCCTCGCCCGCCGAGCGCGACCGGCTGTTGTCCGGGCCGGCCGCGCCCGCGGCCGCCGTGCTCGGCCTCGCGGCGCCGCCGGCGGGCGCCGCGCTCGACGACCCGGCGCCGCAGATCCTGCAGGCGCTGCACTGGGTGCTGCTTCACCTGGCCTCGCGCGCACCGCTGCTCGTGTCGGTCGACGACGGCCACTGGGGCGACGCGTCGTCGCTGCGCGTGGGCAACTACGTCTCGCGCCGCCTGGAGGGCCTGCCGGTGGCGATCGTGCTCGGCACGCGCGACGACGAGCCCTCGCCGGAGCTGTCGTTGCTCGTCGACCTCGTCGCGAGCGCCGAGCCCTGGCGCCACCTGCGCCCCGCCCCGCTCTCCGAGGGCGCGGCGGCGGAGATCGTCGCGGCCGCGTTCGGCGGCCGGCCCGCGCCCGAGCTGCTCGTCCGCGCCTGCCACGCCGCGACGCTCGGCAACCCGTTCCTGCTCGGCGAGCTGGCCAAGGACCTCGCCGCGACCCACGACGCCCCCGGCGACGTCGCGCCCGCGTCGGTCGAGGAGGCCGGGCCGGTGGCGGTGCGGCGCTCGACGCTGCTGCGGCTCGGGCGCCTGCCGCAGCCCGCGCAGGCGCTCGCGCGGGCGGTCGCGGTCCTCGGCGGCGACGCCGACCCGCGCGTCGCCGCGCGGATGGCGGAGCTGGACGAGGACGAGGCGCGCGCGGCCGCCGACGTGCTCGTCGCCGCGGGGATCCTCGATGTGCGGCGGACGCTGCGCTTCGTCCACCCGCTCGTCCGCGCGGCGATCGGGGACGACCTGCCGCCGGGCGCCCGCGCGGCCGAGCACCGCCGCGCGCTCGAGGTGCTGCGCGCGGCCGGCGCCGCCGAGGACGCGCTCCTGCCGCACGCGCTGGCGTGCGCGCCGGCGGGCGATCCGTTCGTCGTCGGCCTGCTGCGCGAGGCGGCCGCGCGGGCGCAGGCCGGCGGGGCGCCGGACGCGGCGGCGCGGTACCTGGCGCGCGCACTCGACGAGCCGCCGGACGAGCGGGAGGTCCCGGACGTCCTCGCCGCGCTGGGGGTGGCGCGGCTGCGCGCCGGCGACTTCGCGGGCGGCCGGGCGGACCTCGAGCGCGCGGCGACGCGCGCTCCCGGCGCGACCGCGCGGGCGCGGCTCGCGCTCGACCGGGCGTATGGGGCGCTCGTGACCGACGGGCTCGGCGCGGCCGCGCGGGTCGTGGAGGAGGCCGTCGGCGCGCTCGACGGCGCCGAGCCCGACCTGGCACTCGGCCTCGAGGCCGAGCTGGCGCTGCTGACGTGGATGACCGGCGCGCCCCACCCGGTGCTCGACCGGCTCGAGCGCCGGCGCGACGTCGCGGGCGAGACGGCTGCCGAGCGGACGCTGCTGGCGCTGCTGAGCCAGCGCGAGACCCAGCGCGGCGAGGATCCCGGTGCGGCGGTCGCGCTCGCCCTGCGCGCGCTCGGCGGCGGGCGGCTGCTGCGCGAGGACACCGGCGAGGCGCGGAGCTGGTTCCTCGCCGTCTACACGCTGCTCAGCTGCGAGGCGCTCGAGGAGGCCGCGGAGGCGATCGAGGCCGCGGTCGCCGACGCGCGGCGCCGGGGCGCGGCGTTCGCGTTCGCCGGGGCGATGGGGACGCGGGCGGTGCTCGAGCTCGCGCGCGGGCGCCTGCGCGAGGCCGAGGCCGACGCGCGCGCGGCCGCCGGCGAGACGTGCCCGGACGCGATGCGCCCGGTCGGCCACGCGTACACGGTGCTGGCGCTGCTCGCCCAGGGCGAGGTCGATGCCGCCGGCGAGGTGCTGCGCGCGGCGGGTCTGGAGACGGCGCCGGCCGGGCCGAGCGTGCTGCGCTGGCTGGCGTGGGCGCGGGCGCGGCTGCGCCTGGCGCAGGGCCGGCCGGAGGAGGCGCTCGCCGACCTGGACGTGCTGCGCGAGGACGAGGAGGCCGGACAGGCGTGGCGCGCGCTGCCGTGGCGGATCGGCGCCGCAGAGGCGTGGCGGGCGCTGGGCGACGAGGAGCGCGCCGCGGCGCTCGCGGCCGAGCAGCTGGCGTGGGCGCGCGCGTGGGGCCGGCCGGCGGCGCTGGGGCTCGCGCTGGCGGCGGCGGCGCCGGCCGGCGACGCGGGCGCGCGGGCCGCCGCGCTGCACGAGGCCGCGTCGGTGCTCGCCGGCTCGGCGGCACGGCACGAGGAGGCGGCGGTGAGGACCGACCTGGGGATCGCCCTGCTGCGGGCGGGGCGGCGGAGCGACGGACGCGCCGAGCTCGAGCGCGGGCTGGAGCTCGCCCGCGCCGCGGGCGCCCGCGCGACGGCACGGCGGGCGGAGGAGGAGCTCGAAGTCGCCGGCGCCAGGCCGCGGCGGCTGATGTTCGACGAGCTCACCGCGTCCGAGCGGCGCGTGGCCGAGATGGCGGCGCGCGGCATGACGAACCGCGAGATCGCCGAGGCGCTGTTCGTCACGCCGAAGACGGTCGAGAACCAGCTCGGGCGGGCGTACGCGAAGCTCGGCATCTCGTCGCGGCGCGACCTGCCGGCGGCGCTCGCGTCGGCGGCCTGACGGGTCGCGGCCGGGCGGGGGCACGGCGGGGGCCGGCCGGTCCGGGGCCGTTTTCTGAGAACGATTCTCGTTTTCGATATCTTGCCCGCGCGTGCTCCGCCTCACCACGACCCTCGTCGTCCTCGCGGGCGTGCTCGCCCTCGCCGCCTGCGGCCGCGACGAGCCGGCGGGCGCCGGTGACGCCGCGCTGCGCGTCGTCGCGACGACCGCCCACACGGCCGACTTCGCCCGCGCGGTCGGCGGCGACCGGGTCGCGGTCGAGGCGATCCTGCCCGCCAACGCCGACCCGCACGACTTCGAGCCGCGCCCCAGCGACGCGCGCGCGGTCGCCGAGGCCGACATCGTGGTCCGCTCCGGCGGCGACCTCGACGCCTGGCTCGGCGCGCTGCTCGACAACGCCGGCGGCGACGCCGAGCGGGTCGTGCTCATGGACGCCGTCGAGACGATCCCCGGCGGGCACGACCACGAGCCGGGCGAGGCGCACGAGGCCAGCGAGGACGAGGCGGCCGACCCGCACTGGTGGCAGGACCCGCGCAACGTCGTCCGGGCCGTCGAGCGCCTCCGCGAGGCGTTCGCGGCCGCCGACCCCGACGGCGCCGCCACGTACGCGGCGAACGCGCGGCGGTACGCGTCGCAGGTCGAGCGCCTGGACCGCGCGATCGAGCACTGCATGCGCCGGGTGCCCGCCGAGCGCCGGACGCTCGTCACCGGCCACGACGCGTTCGGCTACTTCGCGCACCGCTACGACCTCGAGCTGCTCGGCTCGATCCTCCCGTCGCTGTCGACGTCCGCCCAGCCGTCGGCGGCCGACGTGCGCCGCCTCGTCGAGGCGATCCGGCGCGAGGGCGTCACGACGATCTTCCCCGAGAGCGCGCTCGACACCCGGCTGGAGCGGGCGGTCGCGCGCGACGCCGGGGCGGAGGTCGGCGAGCCGCTGTACGCCGACACGCTCGGCGCCGGCGACCGCGAGGTCACCTACCTCGAGGCGCTGCGCCACGACGCGACGCTCGTGGCCGAGAGCTTCGGCGCCCGCTGCGACCTGGAGGCGGGCCGGTGACGCGGGGGTACGATCGAGACGTGACGGCAGGTCAGGACTGGAGCGCGCACGCCGTCGCCCGGCTCGAGAGCGGCGGCAAGCGCAGCGCCGTGCGCCGCGCGGTCGTCGAGAAGCTCGGCGAGCAGACGTGCGCGGTCAGCGCCGCCGACCTCGACGCCGAGCTGCGCGCCGCCGGTCATCCCGTCGGCCGGGCGACGGTCTACCGGGTCCTCGAGCGCCTGCTCGAGCTCGGCCTCGTCGAGCGCCTCGACCTCGGCCGCGCCGGGACGCGCTACGAGCCCGTCCGCACCGGCGCCGAGCACCACCACCACCTCGTCTGCGACCGCTGCGGCGACGTCGTCCCGTTCGCCGACGCCGCGCTCGAGCGCGCGATCGACCGCGTCGCCGACAGCGTCGACTTCGCGGTCTCCGGCCACGACGTCGTCCTGCACGGCGCCTGCGGGCGCTGCGGGGACTGACCGCGGGGAGCGGCCGCTACCGCCCGACGAAGATCGTGTCGGGCTCGAACACCCCGTCCTTGCGGCGGAGCTGCCGGCGCTCGATCTCCTCCTCGGGCGTCACCGCCAGCTCGTCGATCTCCTCCGCGTCGAACCCCGCCTCGCGCAGCCGCTCCAGGTAGTCCCGGCGGCCGTACAGGCGCACGTGGTCGAACTGGCCGTACACCGCGGTCCGCTGCTCGGGCGTCGTGACGGCCGGGTCCTCGAGCGTGTCGTCACGGCCGATCCCGATCGGCACCATCAGCACGGCCCACCGGCCGGGGCGCAGGACCCGCCGCAGCTCACGCAGCGCCGCGCGGTCGTCGTCGACGTGCTCGAGGACGTGGTTGCAGAGGACGACGTCGAAGCTCGCGTCCGGGTGCGGGATCGCGGTGACGTCGAAGTGCTCGTCGGCGAGCGGGGAGTCGAGGTCGGCGCTCGTGTAGTCCAGGTGCTCCATGCGCCGCAGCCGCCGCTGCAGCGACCACTCGGGTGCCAGGTGGAGCACCCGCTGGGGCCGGGAGAGCAGGTCGGTGCTGCGGCTGATCCACCGCCACAGCAGCCGGTGGCGCTCCATCGACGCGCACCGCGGACAGCGGACGTCCGGGACGCCCTCGTAGCTCTCCAGCGAGCCGAACCGCCCACCGCAGAGCGGGCACTCGTAGCGGTCGCCGCGATGCAGGAGAGGCCGGTAGGCGCCGACGACGTGCGGCCTCAGCCTGGGTGGCACCGTCGCGGTGAAGACCGTCTTGGCGACCCCGCGAAGCTGCTGTCGGTACGGCACCCGGCGACACTACCCGAGCACCGGTCGGGAATGCCAGAGCGCGCCCGCGCCGTCTCGCGCGGTTCAGCGGACGAACCGGCCGTCGACCTGGAGCGGTTCGCCGTCGGCGGTCAGCCGGCCGCCCTTGCGCAGGTCGCAGATGAGGTCCCAGTGCACGGCGCTGTCGTTCCGGCCGCCGGTCTCGGGGTACGAGCGGCCGAGCGCGAGGTGCACGGTGCCGCCGATCTTCTCGTCGAACAGGATCGTGCCGACCGGCCTGGTGATGCCGAGGTTCGTGCCGATGCCGAGCTCGCCGAGCCGGCGGGCGCCGTCGTCGGTGGACAGCGCGCGCTGGAGGTGCTCGTCGCCCTGCTCGGCGTGGGCCTCGACGACGACGCCGTCCTCGAAGCGCAGGAACACGCCCGACACGTGGACGCCGGCGGGCGAGGACGGCACGTCGAAGAAGATCGTCCCGTTCGCCGACGTCTCGTGCGGGCCGGTGAAGACCTCGCCGCTCGGCATGTTCCGGCGGCCGTCGCTGTTGACCCACGTCCGGCCCTTGACCGACAGGGTCAGGTCGGTGCGGTCGGACTCGATCCGGATCTCGCGCGCGCCCGACAGCCGCTCGATCAGCTCGTCCTGGAACCGGCGCAGGCCGCCCCACGCCGCGGCGGGGTCGGGCCGGTCGAGGAAGAGCGCCCGCTCGACGACGCCCTCGAAGTCGGCGAGTGCCATCCCCGCCTCCTGGGCGAGCGCCTCGGTCGGCCACACCGTCAGGCACCAGCGCTTCTTCAGCGACTGCTCGCGCACCGGCCGGCGGCCGAGCGCGGCGCGGCGCAGTCGCTCGGGGTCCAGGCCGGCGAGCGCGCGCGTGTTCTCCGGCGCCTGGATCGCCAGCGACGCATCGGCCTTGCGTGCCTCCTCGTACGCCAGCCCGGCGTAGCCGTCGAGGTGGATGTCGCGGGCGTGGCGGTAGAACGCCGCGGTCTGGCCGGGCAGCTCGACGCGTAGCAGCGGCCACGCCTCACGCGAGAGGATCTCGCGCTGCAGCTCGAGCAGCAGCGGCGCGGCGAGCGTGGTCGAGCGCAGGACGACCTGCTGCCCGGGCTGGACCTCCAGGCAGTAGCCGGCGAGCAGGCGCGCGAACGCGGCGGCGTCGATCACAGGGCTGCCACCGCCTCCTCCGCGTCGCGGCCGAGCTCGGCGGCCAGCGCGCGCACCAGGCGCTCCTGCGCCTCGCGCGAAGCGCCCGCGCCCATGACGCCGATCCGCCACAGCCGCCCCTTCAGCTCGCCCAGGCCGCCGCTGATCTCGATCCCGTGCTCGGTCAGCAGCCGCACGCGGACCGCCTCGCCGTCGACGCCGTCGGGCGGGTGGACGGCCAGCAGCGGGTGCAGCTGCTCGCCCTCCGGCGCCAGCCGCGTGCAGCCGAGCACGCCGAGCGCCCGGTGCAGCGACGCGTGCGCCTCGGCGTGGCGGCGCCAGCGCTCGGCCAGGCCCTCCTCCTGCACGATCTGCAGCGCCTCGTTCAGCGCGTAGACGAGGTTGATCGGCGCGGTGTGGTGGTAGGCGCGGCCGCCGGAGCCCGGCTCCCAGTACGACAGCACCAGCGACAGATCGAAGTACCAGGACCGCACAGGCGTCCGGCGTCCCCGCAGCTTGCCGATCGCCCGCTCGCCCGCGGTGAACGGCGCCAGGCCCGGCGGGGTGTTCAGGCACTTCTGCGTCCCGCTGAACGCCGCGTCGACGCCCGCCCGGTCGAGCAGCAGCGGATGCCCGGCGAGCGACGTCACGCAGTCGACCATGAGGAGCGCGTCGCGCTCGGCACACGCCTCCCCCAGCCCGTCCAGGGGCTGGGCGACCCCCGTCGACGTCTCGCCGTGCACGACGATCATCGCGTCGAGCCCGTCGCGCGCGGCCCGGATGAGATCCTCGGGCGGGATCGCCCGGCCCCACGGCGCCATGACCCGCACGACCTCGGCGCCGTTGCGCTCGAGCTCGTCGGCCATCCGCTCCCCGAACAGCCCGTTCACCCCGCAGACGACGCGGTCGCCGGGCTCGACGAAGTTCGCGACGAGCGCGTCCATGCCGGCGCTGCCGGTGCCGCTGATCGGCAGCGTCGCCCGGTTCTCGGTCCCGAACGTCGCGCGCAGCAGCGCGGCGGTCTCGTCCATGATCTGCGCGAACGCCGGGTCGAGGTGGCCGATCGTCGGCCGCGCCAGCGCGTCCAGGACCCGCTGCGGCACGGGCGACGGGCCGGACCCCAGCAGCAGCCGCGAGGGAACGTTCACGGCGCCTCCACGTCCGGGAACCACTCGGCCAGGTGCTCGCGCAGCACGTCGCGGATCCATGCCCGCTCCTCGGCGGACGCGACGCGGAAGCGCATGAGCAGCTCCTTCTGCTTCGTCGTCTGCACGCCGTTGATCTCCCACGCGACCGCCAGGCGCTCGAAGAGGAACTCGACGCCGCGCTGCCACATGTCCTCGCGGGTCTGCGCCGGACCCGTCCCGCCGCTCATGAGCGCCGCGTACTCGCGGCGCGTCGCCGGCGTCAGCGAGCCGCGCAGCGTCAGCACGTTGCCCTCGGCGTCGCGGTAGTCGGTCGTCGGCGCCGACAGCCTGCCGCGATGGCGCGAGCGCTTACCCATCGGCGGCGCGCTCGAGCCTGGCGCGGACGTCGCTGGTCACCGGCCTGGCGTGCCCCGGCCACGCCGCGGCGGGGTCGAGCGCGGCGAGCTTGCGCAGCGACGCACGCGCCTGCTCGGTGTCGAGGTTGTAGCCGTCGAGCGGGAGCTGCGGCTCGCAGTCACGGCCCCACATGTCGAGCGTGTAGAACGCGTCGCTCGTCAGCGCGAGCCGGTCGGCCTCGCGCCACAGCGCGATGAGCCCGGGGGCGTGGCCGGGCAGGTGCACGACGCGGAAGCCCGCGACCTCGTCGCCCTCGGACACCGTCCCGGAGATCTTCACGGGGCCGCCGTCCCACACGCGCCGGTGGAGCTGCTTGTGCACCGCGCGCTGCCAGACCGGCAGGAACCGCAGGCCGGGATCCCAGTAGCGCCGGCCGCCCGAGCCCTCGGCGTCCTGCACGTCGTCGGGATGGCACAGCACCGGCACGTCGAACGACGGCGCGGTGCCGCGGTGGTCGGTGTGGCCGTGGCCGAGCACGATACGCGTCAGCCCGCCGAGCCGCGCGGCCGCGCGCGCGACCGCCGGCGCCATGATCCGCGCGCCGGCGTCGAACATGAGCACGCCGTCGCCGCCGTCCTCGCGGATCAGGTACACGTTGCACTTCGCCGGGTCGCCGCCCTGCACGCGCCAGACGCCGTCGGCGACCGGCTCGGGATCGCCGCCCTGGAGGTGCCGCGCCGCGCGCGTGCGGAGGTTCGCCGCGCGCGTCATCCGCTGCTCGAGCGGCGAGCCGGCCGGTGGCAGCACGCCGAGCTGGCGGGCGATCGTCGCGCCGTCGGTGTAGGCGTCGTTGCGGACGATCCGCCCGTCGCGGATCGTCACGAGGTCGATGCCCCGGATGTCGACGCGCGCCCCGTTGGGCTCCATCCCGTTGAACGGCCCCGGCCCGGCGAACGTCCCGCGCAGCCGCCAGTGCGCGGCCGCCTTGTCGCCGCTCTCGACGAGCTCGAGCAGCTCGAACCGGGCGTCGGGAAAGGCCGCCCACAGCTCCTCGAAGTACGCGATGAGCTCGCGCTTGGACGCGTTCTCCAGGGCGCCCTGGATCGTGATGACCGCGTCGTCGGCGTAGGCGCGCTCCTGCGGCTCGGTGGTGCCGTGGCGGAGCGAGGAGAAGTACTCGTGCGCGACGCTGCCGGACATCGTCCGCGGACACTACTGTGAGGCGCCATGAGCGAGTCGACGCGCCGCCGGGAGGTCGGGCGCGGGGAGCGCGTGCTGCCCGGTGTCTGGCGCCTGCGCCTGCCGCTGCCGTGGCCCGGCGTCCCGCACGGCAACGCCTGGGCGCTCGCCGCGGGCGACGGGATCGTCCTCGTCGACACCGGGATGTACGAGCCCGGGTCGCTCGGGCACCTCGAGCGCGCGCTCGACATGGTCGGCCTCAAGCTCGAGCACGTGCGGCTGCTCGTCTGCACGCACGCGCACTCCGACCACTACGGCCAGGCCGCGCCGATCGTCGAGCGCGCGGGCTGCGAGCTGTGGATGCACCCGAACCACGAGCACATGCTCGCCGGCGCGCGCGACCCCGACGCGGCGATGGAGCGCCGCATCGAGATCGCGCTGCAGAGCGGCGTCCCGGAGGCGCCGCTGCGCCGGCTCGCCGAGCAGGCCAAGGGCCGCGGCACCGGCATCGCGGCGCTCGTCGAGCCCGACCGCGACCTCGTCCCCGGCGTCGAGATCGAGACCGACCTCGGCACCTGGACCGTCCACGAGACGCCCGGCCACGCGCCCTCGCACGTCGTGCTGCACCAGCGCGAGCACCGGCTGCTCATCTCCGGCGACCACATCCTCGGCCGCGTCTCGCTCTGGTTCGACGTCGGCTACACGCCCGACCCGGCCGGCGAGTTCCTGCACTCGCTCGACGTCGCCGACGCGCTCGACGCGCGCCTGTGCCTGCCCGGCCACGGCCGCACGTTCACCGACGTCCACGCCCACATCCAGGCCAACCGCGACGTCGTCGCCGAGCGGATCGAGCGCGTGCGCCGGGCGATCTCGGCGGACGGCGACCGCGCGCTCACCGCGTTCGAGACGATGCCGCACCTCAGCGACGAGCCGGTCACGCCGCTCAACGCGACGTGGCTGCTGAACGAGACGCTCGCCTACCTGACGCATCTCGAGCGGACCGGCCGGGCCCGGCGGATTCCCGGCGATTCCTCCACAGAACCCGAACGCTGGATCTCTACAGTCCCTAGCCATGCGAATCGACGAGCTGCTGGCATCGAGTGACGAGCCCGTCTTCTCGTTCGAGTTCTTCCCACCGAAGACCGAGCAGGGCGAGGCCAACCTCTACACGGCGCTCGAGGAGCTCAAGCGGCTCGAGCCGGCCTTCGTGTCGGTGACCTACGGCGCGCTCGGCTCCACGCGCGACAAGACGATCGAGATCGTCCAGCGCATCCAGCGCGACTTCGGCCTGGAGGCGATGGCGCACTTCACCTGCGTCGGCGCGACGGTCGACGAGCTGCGCGAGGTGCTCGACAAGATGCGCGACGCCGGCATCCAGAACGTCCTGGCGCTGCGCGGCGACCCGCCGCCCGGTCAGGAGGAGTGGGTGAAGACCGAGGGCGGCCTGGAGTACTCGCGCGAGCTCGTCGAGCTCATCGCCGCCGAGTACGACTTCTCGATCGGCGGGGCGTGCTTCCCCGAGACGCACATCCACGCCACCAGCCCCGAGGACGACCTGCGCTACCTCAAGGAGAAGGTCGACGCGGGCGCGCGGTTCCTCATCACGCAGCTCTTCTTCGACAACGAGCGGTACTTCGACTTCGTCTGGCGCGCGCGAGAGATCGGCATCGACGTGCCGATCATCCCGGGCATCATGCCGATCCAGAGCGCGCAGCAGATCGAGCGCATGACCTCGCTGTGCGGGGCGGAGATCCCGCCGGGCCTGCGCGCGGCGCTCGAGGCGCGGGCCGAGCAGCCCGAGGCGGCGCAGGCGCTGGGCGTGGCGTTCGCGACGCTCCAGTGCGCCGAGCTGCTGCGCGGTGGCGCGCCCGGCATCCACTTCTACACGCTGAACCGCTCGCCGGCGACCCGCGCGATCCTCTCGGCGCTCAAGCTCATGCGCCCGTGGGACGACCGCAGCGCGCTGCGCGAGGCGACGCTCGCGGTCGGCTGAGCCCCGCGCGCCGGGGTCGGCGCGCCGGTCTTCAGGGGTTCCGCCGATGTGGGCCGGGCGGCGGACGACGAAGGTGGAGCCATGCTTCGCCTGCCGCTCGCGGCCGCCGTCGTCGTGGCCGCCCTGATCGCCGTCCCGACCGCTCACGCCGCATGGACCGCGCCGGCGGTCGTCCATCCCGAGGCCGAGAGCAAGGACGTCGCCCTCGCGGCCGGAGGCCACGTGACGGCCGCGCTCGAGCGCAACGACCGCGGCGCGATCGCCGAGCGCGCGCCGTGGTCGGCGTCGTGGTCGTTCACCGACACGCCCGAGGCCGGCCTGGACCGCACCTGGGAGCTGTACACCGACCGCGCCGGAACGACGTACGGGTTCACGCTCATCGGCTCGGAGCGGGTCGGCCTGGCGACCAAGCCGCGGGGCGGCTCGTTCGGGCCGGTCGTGCCGGTGAGCGAGCCGGCGACCGGCACCGTCTCGTTCTCGCAGGCGGTGAGCGACGGCGGCGCGGTCGCCGTCGCGCTGCTCGCCGACAGCCGCATCGTCGTGCGCGTCGGCGCCGCCGGCGAGCCGCTCGGCGAGGCCGTCGACCTCGGCGCCGGCCAGACGTTCACGCCGGCGGTGGCCGTTGCCGACGACGGCCAGGCGGTCGTCGCGTGGCGGGTGGGCGACGGCCCCGCCCACATCCGCCTGCGCGCGGCGGACGGGACGTGGTCGCCGGCGCGCACGATCACCGGCGTCAGCGTCCCGCTGGTCGCGATGAACGCTCGCGGCGACGCGCTCGTCGCCTGGCGCGACTGGGCGGCCTTCCGGGCGGTGCGCCGCCCGGCGGGCGGCGAGCTCGGGGACGTCGTCGAGATCGCGCCAGACGGGGCGGGCGTGAACCACCCGCGCCCGCTCGTCGCCCCGGACGGCACGATGCTCGTGCTCACCGACCGCGACGTGCGCGTCGGCGAGGTGTTCCGCGGCCGCGTCGACGCGGTGCCGGTCACCGCCGCCGGCGCGGGCACGCCGGTCCCGATCGCGGGGACCGACCTCAACCCGACGCTCATCGATGGACGGGTCGACGCGCAGGGGCGCACATGGATCGCGTGGTCGTCCGGTGAGGTGCTGCACGTCACGCGCCAGGCCGACGACGGGTCGTTCCCGGCGGGCGTCGACGTCTCGCGTGGCGAGCGGGTGAAGATCTCCTACGTCGACCTCGGGCTCGACGGGCACGGCGGCGCCGCCGTGACGTGGAACACGTACGCCGGCGACACGATGCGGATCGCCGAGTGGCCCGGCCCGCGCGACGCGCGCCCCGGGACCGGCCGGCCGGCGCCGGGCGGCGGGCAGCCCGGGCAGCCCGCGCCGCAGCCGCCGGCCGTCGGCCTCCCCGGCCCCGCGGCGGGCGCGCCGCGGGCGCAGACCCCCGGGCGGGGGACGGTCGTCCGCCAGGCGCTGACCGGGCTGACCGTCACCCGCAAGGGCCGCCGCGCGACCGTGCGCTTCCGGCTGCGCACCGCCGCGACCGTGACGCTCACCGTCGAGCGCGCGCAGGCCGGTCGCCGCAGCCGCGGGCGGTGCGTGAAGCCGACCGCCGGGACGCGCCGGCGGGCGGCGTGCACGCGCTGGGTCACGGTCGGGCGCAAGGTCGTCGTCCGCGCCGGCGCAGGCGCCAACCGCGCGACGCTGACCGTCGGCCGGCTGAAGCGCGGGCGCTACCGCATCACCGCGCGCAGCGGCGCGGCGCGTGCCAGCGCGACGTTGCGGTAGGCGCGGCGCTCAGTGGTGGTCCGCGGTCACCGGACCACAGGCGCGCAGGGTCTGGGCGACCGCCTGCGCGGCGCCCGGCTCCCAGCGGCCGAACCCGACGAGGTCGTCCAGGAGGTCGAGCGCCGCGTCGCGGCGCTCGATCGCGTCGGGCTCGCCGAACAGCAGCGCATCGGCGGCGTCCACGAGCTGCTCGCGCTCGTGGGCATGGAGCACGGCCGGCCCGCGGGCGTCGAGGAGCTCCCGCAGGCGGGTGTGCGCACGACCCCTGCGGGCCAGGTCGTCCGAGGTCGGTTCGAAGCTCATGTGGTTGACGGATCACCAACCCGCGCGGCGTTCAAACCTCACCGGGCGGATGGACGATGTCGAGCGCCTCCGCGACCCGCGGCTGCCCGTCGACCTCGTAGCGCACGTCGACCGAGTCGTTCTGGCGGTACGTGCCGATCCCCCAGGCGCCGAGGAACCAGCGCCAGAACCCGAGCCTGCCCTCCTTGCGCAGGTCGCGGTCGAACACGAGCGTCCGGTCCTCGACCCTGAAGTCCGTGCCGGGCTTCTGGTGCACGCCGTTGACGTACACCTCGAACTCGTCCGGCACGTGGTCGGGGAGCGGGACTAGCGAACGAGCGATCCCACCGCCTCCTCGATCGCCGCCGCGAACCGGTCCACGTCCTCCTGGGTCGTGTCCCACGCGCACATCCACCGCACCTCGCCGGTGTTCTCGTCCCACGTGTAGAAGTGCCAGTCGTCCTGCAGTCGCTCGGTCGCCTCGGGCGGGATGATCGCGAACACGACGTTCGCGCGCACGTCCTGGGTGATCCGCACGCCGTCGATCTGCGCGACGCGGTCGGCCAGGCGACGGGCCATCGCGTTCGCGTGGCCGGCGGCCGACCGCCAGCGCTCGCCGTCGAGCAGCGCCTCGAACTGCGCGGCGACGAACCGCATCTTCGACGCGAGCTGCATCGACTGCTTGCGCAGGTACAGCGCGTGCTCGGCGAGCTCGGGCCGGACGAACACGACCGCCTCGCCGAAGATCAGGCCCGCCTTCGTGCCGCCGAACGAGATCGCGTCCGCGCCCGAAGCCGCCTCGCCGAGCGAGCAGCCGAGCGCCGCCGCGGCGTTCGTCAGCCGCGCGCCGTCGACGTGCAGGAGCATCCCGTGCTCGTGGGCGAGCGCGGCGAGCGCCTGCAGCTCGGCCGACGCGTAGAGCGTGCCGAGCTCGGTCGACTGCGTGACGCTGATGACCTTCGGCTGCACCGCGTGCTCGTCGCCGAAGCGCACGAGCCGCGGGCGGACGAGGTCGGGCGTCAGCTTGCCGTCCGGCGTCGGGACCGTGAGCAGCTTGGTCCCGCCGACCCACTCGGGCGCGCCGCCCTCGTCGACGTTCAGGTGCGCGCTCTCGGCGCAGACGATCCCCTCCCACGGGCGGCACATCGCCCGCGCGCAGACGACGTTCGCGCCGGTGCCGTTGAAGACGAAGAACGCCTGCGCGTCCGGGCCGAACTCGCGCGCCAGCCGCTCGGCGATGTGCGCGGAGTAGGGGTCGTGGCCGTACGACGGCGCATGACCCGCGTTGCGCGCCTCGAGCGCGCGCAGCACCTCCGGCAGGACGCCGGCGTGGTTGTCGCTGCCGAACCCGCGCGGGTGGGGCTTCATGCGTGCAGGCAGAGCCGCTGGCCGTTCATCGCCACGGCCGACTCCGACAGCATCAGCGCGATGGCGTCCGCCATGTGGCGGGCGTCGGCGAAGGTCCGGTACGCCTTGCCGGGGTTGGCCGCGCGCATCTCGTCGGTGACGATCGCGTTCACGACCAGGATGTTGGCAGTCCCGCCCGTCGAGGTGAGCTCGTCGGCGTACGCGAGCGTCCACGCCTCCGCCGCGGCCTTGGCCGCCGCGTAGGCGGCGTTCGTGCTCGTCGGGTCGCGCGCGACCTTGCTCGAGACGAGCACGAACCGGCCGTCCTCGCCCGCCGCCTTCAGCGCCGGCGCGAACGCGCGGGTCGTGTGCTGGACGGTCCGGACGAGCAGGTCGTGCAGGAGGTCCCAGTCCTCGAGCGGCGCCTCGGGCAGCGGCGTGCCGCCCCGCCAGCCGCCGACGAGGTGCACGACGCCGGTCACGCCGTCCAGCGACGCGGCGAACGCGCGCGTCGCGGCCTCGTCGAGCAGGTCGACGTCGTGGTGCGCGCCCGGCAGCCCCTCCAGGCGCGTGGGGTCGGCGTCGACGAGCGCCAGGTCATGGCCCGCCTCGGCGAGCCGCCGGGCGACGTACGGGCCGAGTGATCCGCCCGCTCCGGTGATGACGATCACGCCGAGACGGTAACCGTGTCGAGCTTGCCCTGCAGCTGCAGGTAGAACATCGACAGCGGGAACTCGTCCGGCTCGACCAGGTCGATCCAGGCCTTGGGATCCGACTCGTCCGACGGCCGGCGCTCCGGCGTCCACCTCGACGCGGTCGTCGGCGGCACGTACGTCGCGACGAGGTCGTGCGCGGCGATCCAGTGCGCGACCTTCGAGCGGTCGATGCCGGCGCGGTACAGCTCGTCGACCATCGCCTTGAGCGCCTGCACGCCGTCGGCGATCCGGTCCCACTCGATCGTCAGGCGGTTGTCCGTCCAGTGGATGAACCCGTGCTTGTGCAGGTAGGCGAACAGGAGCTGGCCGCCGAGCCCGTCGTAGTTGCGCACGCGCGAGCCGGTGATCGGGAACCGGAACAGGCGGTCGAAGAGGATCGCGTACTGGACGTTGCGCGCGAACGTGAAGCCCTCGCGCTCGAGCTCCACCGCCTCGCCGAACGCGGTCAGGTCGCAGCGCAGCTCCTCCAGCGAGTACATCCAGTACGGGCTGCGCTGGCGGATCATGAACGGGTCGAACGGCAGGTCGCCGTGGCTGTGGGCGCGGTCGTGGACGAGGTCCCACAGCAGGTACGCGTCGCGGCTGAGCTGCTCGGAGCGCAGCAGGGCGGCGGCGTCCGGCGGCAGGTTGAGGCAGAGCAGGTCGGCGGCCCGGCTGATCACGCGGCGGAAGCGCGCCGCCTCGCGGTCGCAGAAGATCCCGCCGAAGTTGTTCACCGGGCGGCCGGCGACGCTCACCGTCTCGGGGAAGAGCACCGCGCACTCGGAGTCGTAGCCGGCCGTGTTGTCGACGAACGTGACCGGGACGAACTTCGGGTTGCCGTAGCGGGTGCGCTCGAGCTCGCCGAGCCACTCGGGCCACGGCACGCGCACGATGAGCGCCTCGAACCGCGTGTCGCGCGAGGCGTTCTGCAGGTACATCGGGAAGACGACGAGGTGCTCGACGCCGTCGGCGCGCTGCTGCTCGGGCCGGAAGAGCTCGAGCGAGCGGGTGAAGTCCGGCTTGGCCGCCGGGTCCTCCGCCCACGCCGCCAGGTCCTCGACGACCGCGTCGAGGTACGGCTGCTGGTGGGCGAAGTGGGGCATCAGGCCGGCGATCGCCGTGCGCATCCGCGCGACGAGCGGCGCGACGTCGCGGCCCGGCGCGGTGCCGTCGGGCTCCTGCAGCAGGCGCAGCTCGTCGGTGGCGGCCTTCAGCTCGGCCCAGTGCGGGTCGTCCTTCGCGGCCGAGCGCACGGCGGGGACGGGGTGCGCGAACGCCGGCTCGGCGAGCCAGTAGACGAGGTTGCGCCAGAGCTGCTCGTGGTCGAGCTCGCCGAGGCAGTCGTCGCCGAACAGGTCCGAGTCGGCGAGCACCGCCACCCGGCCCTCGCCGACCGCGGCGACCGCGGCGAGCGGCGCGCCCGGCTCGGTCGCGGCGGGCGAGGTGCGGGCGATCACCCGCGCGTGCGGCGCCTCGGCCGCGAGCGTGCCGGCGCGGTAGAAGCAGGCGCGCTCGACGCCGGCGAACAGGTCGGCGCCGCGGGCCGCCGCGACGTGGTCGAGGTCGGCGAGCACCCAGGACGGCGCGAGATGGTGGTGCTCGTAGTCGCTGACGACCGCGTTCTCCAGGCGCAGGCCGAAGCGGGCAAGCAGCGCGTTGAGGTTGTTGCCGTACTTGTCCTGCTCCTCCTCGCCGAGGACGAGCAGGCCGCCGCCGCCGCGGACGAACGCCTCGATCGCGTCGAGCTCGGCCGGGCCGAGCACCGGCGAGCCGCCCGGCACCGTGCGCTCCCACCTGGGGTCGGACGGGTGGGCGAGGACGAGCACGTCGACGCCCTCGAGCACGCCCGCGTCGAGCACGCCCTCGGTGTGGGCGGTGACGGTGAAGTCGCGGCCGCGCAGCGTCTCGGCGGCGCGCGCGTACGAGGAGTCCTCGGGGTGCGCGGGCTGGATGGCCCTGGCGATCTCCGGGCGGATCGTCCACGCCTCGGAGTGCGCCTCGTCGAACAGCACGGCGGCGAGCTTCTGCATGCGCTGATGATGACGACACAACCCGCGGACATGGCTGCGTCTTGCTGCAACACTTCGTCGTATGGACGACGTCGATCGCAAGATCATTGCGCTGCTGACCGAGGACGCCCGGCGCTCGTACGGCTCGATCGGCGCGCAGGTCGCGCTGAGCGCGCCCGCCGTCAAGCGCCGCGTCGACCGGCTGCGGGCGTCCGGCGCGCTGCGCGGGTTCACGACCGTCGTCGACCACGTCGCGCTCGGGCAGGCCACCGAGGCGCTCGTCGAGCTGTTCTACGCGCCCGGCACGCTGCTCGACGAGGTCGCCGAGACGCTGCGCGCGCACCCGGAGGTCGTCGAGGCGTGGAGCGTCACCGGCGAGCCCGACGCGATCGCGCGCGTGCGCACGCGCGACAACGCCGACCTCGAGCGGCTCATCATGGACCTGCAGCGCGACGGCCACGTCATCCGGACGCGTTCGCAGGTCGTCATGTCGCAGCTCGTCGACCGGACCTCGTCCTAGATTGGCCCTCCGGATGGCCGCGCTGCCCGAGGTCGACTTCGACTACACGATCCGCCGGTCGGACCGCGCGCGGCGGGTCCGCGTCGCGGTCGACGCCGAGAAGGGCGTCGAGGTCGTCCTGCCCCGCCGCGCGCCCGAGCGGGCCGCGCGGGCGGCGGTCGCCGAGCTGCGCCCGTGGATCGAGCGGCGCCTGCGCGAGCTGGAGGCCGAGCGCGCGGTCGTCGCCGCGCGCGCCGGGACCGTCCCGTACCTCGGCGAGACGCTGCGGCTCGTCCCGGTGCCCGGGCGCACCCGCGTGCACCGCCACGGCGACGAGCTGCGCGTGCCCGAGGGCGACCCGCGCGAGGCGCTCGAGCGGTGGTTCCGGCGGCGCGCGCACGAGGAGATCGCACCCCGGCTGGACCGCGCGGTGGCGGCGCTCGGGGTCCGCTACACGCGGCTGACGATCCGCAACCAGAAGACGCGGTGGGGGAGCTGCTCGTCGTCCGGCGCGATGAGCTTCAACTGGCGGCTGCTGCTCGCGCCCGAGCCCGTCCTGGACTACGTCGTCTGGCACGAGGCCTGCCATCTGCGGGTGATGGACCACTCGCCGCGCTTCTGGGCGCTCGTCGAGCGGCACATGCCGCACTACGACCATGCGCGGCGGTGGCTGCGCCGCTACGGCGGCACGCTCGTGCTGTAGGCCCGCATGCGCGTCGGGGTCGTCGGTCACGTCGAGGTCGTCGAGTTCGCGCTCGTCGACCGGGTCCCGGCGGCGGGGGAGATCGTGTTCGCGTCGGGGCCGACGTTCACCGAGGTGGGCGGCGGCGGAGCGATCACCGCGGTGTGGCTGCGGCGCGCGGCGGGTGCCGCGGCGTTCTTCACGTCGGTCGGCGGCGACGCCGCGGGCGCCGGCGCCGCGGGGCGCCTGCGCGACGAGCACGGCCTCGAGCTGCACGCCGCGGTCCGCGACGTCCCGCAGCGGCGGGCGTTCACGCACCTGGACCGCGAGGGCGAGCGCACGATCACCGTGCTCGGCGAGCGGCACGTCCCGCACGGCGCCGACCCGCTCCCGTGGGCGGAGCTCGCCGGGTTCGACGCGGTGTACTTCGCCGCCGGCGACGCGGCCGCGCTCCGCGCCGCCCGCGCGGCGCGCTGCCTCGTCGCGACGCCGCGCGCGCTGGATGCGGTCGCGGGGCACGGCGTCGAGGTCGACGTCGTCGTCGCGTCGGCCTCCGACCCGGGGGAGCGGGTGGAGCCGGGCGCGCCGGACCCGCCGCCGCGGGTCGTCGTGCTGACCGAGGGCGCGGCCGGCGGCCGGTGGGACGCCGTCGACGGGCGGTCGGGCCGGTGGGACGCGGTCGCGCCGCCCGGCCCGGCGGTCGACGCGTTCGCGTGCGGCGACGCGTTCGCGGCCGGGCTGACGTGCGGGCTGGGCGCCGGCCTCGGGATCGAGGACGCGGTCGCGCTTGGTGCGCGGTGCGGGGCGGCGGCGGTCGCGGGGCGCGGGCCGTACGGCGGGCTCGGGCTCCTGGCGTCGCCGCTGGTCGCGGGGTAGGGGCGCGTGGGTGCCGGGCTGAGCGGGCGTGGGTGCCGGGCTGCGGCGGGTGGTCCGGGCCCGGGCCGGTCGTGGCGGGCCGGCTCGCTCCGCGCGTGGTCGGTGGTGGCGGGGTGTGGGGTGGACTGAACGGCGCGCTGGTCACGGTGGCCGGGGTGCGGGGTCGCGCCGCGGTTCCTGCCGGCCGGTGGCGCCGGGCGGGCGCCCGCAGCAGATGGCGCCGGGCGGGCGCCCGCCGCGGGTGGCGGCGGGTGGCGGCGGGTGGCGGCGGCCGGGCGCCCGCAACCGTCATGCGGCTTGCGCCGGGGTCGGTTTCGGGCGCTCTCGGTGCCCGGCCGTGATCTTTGGCACTCGTGGGTCGCTCCGCGCACCACGGACGCCAAAGATCGGCCGGAGGCGCGCTCGCGCCGGTGCCGTGCACCCGCACGTGCCGGCCGGGCGCACACATGTCCCGCGCACCCTCGTCGCACCCCCGGGTGTGTCGACTTATGACGGTGATGTCGTAGCGAGTCGACACACCCACCCCGGGCCCGGCCGGGTGTGTCGACTCATGACGGTGATGTCGAAGCGAATCGACACACCCACCCTGGGCCCGGCCGGGTGTGTCGACTCATGACGGTGATGTCGAAGCGAGTCGACACACCCGCTCTGGGTCCGGCTGGGTGTGTCGACTGATCACGGTCATGTCGCAACGAGTCGACACACCCCGGCCCGTGGTGGCGCGCCGGCAGCTGGCAAGGCGCCTGGCGAAGCGCACCGCGAACCCGCTCTGCCACCTGCTGACCGGCGGCCGTTCGGGCCGCGCAGAGCCCGGCGCCACCGGGCCGGCCGGAGCGCGCCGGGCCGGCACCACCGAAACCGGGCCCGGACCACCCGCCGCGCTCCTGACGGCAGGACGGGAAAGCCGGCCCGCGCCCGCTCCTCGCCGCCAGCCCGCGAGCGCGGGAATCGCTGACCCGGATCGGTCGCCCCGCACGCCACCAGCGCCAAGGACCCGCCCGAGGGCGCGGCCCGCGGATCGTTGGCACTCATGGATCGCCAGGCGCACCACGGATGCCAAAGATCCGCCGGCGGCGCGCCCGCGCCCGAGCCCGCCAAGGCGCCTGGAGAAGCGCACCGCGAACCCGCCCTGCCACCTGCTGACCAGCAGCCGTTCAGACCACACCGGACCCGACGACCGACACCGCGCGGAGCGCGCCCGCCCGGCACCGCTCGGCGCGAAGCCGTCCCGCGTCACCGGCCCGCGCCCGGAGCGGCCGTTCGGGCAGCGCAGAGCCCGGCGCCGGCGGGCCGGCCGGAGGAGCGCTGCGCTAGTCCCCCGGCCCGGTCAGCGCCCGCCGCAGCGCCGCGACGGCGCTCTCGCCGTCGCGGCGCTCGACGAGCTGCTTGCGGATCCAGCCGCGGTAGGCCTCGGCCGACCCGTCGCCGCGGACGTCGATGCCGCCGCGGACGCCCGGCCCGCGCAGCTCGAACCGCCCCGCGACCTGGCGGACCGGGTCGTACTCGCGACCGAGCACCTTGCGCGCGGGCGTGCGGCCGGCGCCGGCGCCGGCGCCGACGTGGCGTTCCAGCGCGTCGAGCGCCTCGTCGAGCGTCTCGAAGCGCTCCTTCGTGACCTTCGGGCCCAGGCGGGTGGTGACGACGTACCGGGCGATGCGGGAAATCTACGCGGCGAGCTCGCCGACGACCTGGTCCAGGCCGGACTCGCGCCGGCGCTCGAGCCGCGCGCAGAGCGACGCGAACAGCCGCCGGGCGGGCTCGTTGTCGCTCAGCAGCGAGGCGGTGAAGCGCTTGACGCCGCGCTCGCGCGCCTCGTCGGCCAGCCGCCGCGCCAGCTCGCGGCCGAGCCCCTTGCCCTGCAGCGGGTCGCCGACGACGATCGCCGCCTCGGCCGTGTCCGGGTCGTCGCGCAGCCGGACGAACCGCGCGACGCCGTAGAAGATCTCGGGGTCCTCGGCCGACACCGCGACGATCGCGACGTGGTCGAAGCCGTCGATCTCGGTGAGGTAGCGCAGCTCGGACGAGCTGAAGCGGGGCTTGGGCATGAGGAACCGCCGGCGCTGCGACTCGGGGGACAGGCGCGCGAGCCCCGCTGCCAGCCGACCCTTGTCGTCCGGCCGGATGTGACGGAAGAGGATCGGCGGCAGCATGGGTGAGTCGCATCATGAGACTCACCCATGCGCCGTACTGTGCCGCGCGTCACGCTCGCGTGCGGCGTCCTCGCAGGCCGGTGACGACGAGCCAGCCCGCGAGCAGGAGCCCGAACGCGCCGCCGATGATCTTCAGCACGCCGCCCGTGAGCTCGCCCGGCGTGCCCGGGGTGACCAGGAAGGGGACCGGGTCGGGCCGCACCCGGCGCGACTGCGGCGTGCCCGCGGTGTAGGCGCACGCGACGCGGACCGCCCCCGGCTGCGAGGAGAAGTGGCCCACGGACGCCAGGTCGCCGATGGTCATCGACGAGCCCTGCCGCGCCCCGCGGAAGACGGTCCGCACGCCGTCGGGCATCGTCGCCGTGCACGTCGTGTCGCGCACCGCCAGATCGAGCACGTCGCTCCTCGTCCCCAGCCCGTCGACGTCGAGGTAGACCGTGTACGACCGCCGCTCACCGGCCGGGACCGTGAACCCGGCGGGCGCCGCGGCGCGGGCGGTCACCGTGCCGCGGGCGACCTCGTCCTTGCGCAGCGACCCGCCGCTGCGCACGACGTCGGCGATCCCGGCGCCGATCGCGACGAGCGCCGCGAGCTCGAGCGGGATCCCGAGCAGGATCCGCAGCGCGCGCCGGCGCCTGCGCGCCGGCCGGGCTCCGAACGGGTCCGCGCCGCCGGCGATCACCGCGCCGCTCTCGGGCTCGCCGTCCGGGCGCCCGACCGGGGTGACCTCGAGGTTCACGGCTCGACCGGCGGCCAGCAGTAGCGGTACGGCGCGAGCCGCTCGGTCCCCAGCTCGTCGAGCCAGTCGACCGTCTCGGCGACCCGCGCGACGGCGCGCAGGGCGCGGGTCGGCAGCTCGGGCAGGTCGGCCGGGTCGGCGACCGGCTCGCGCACGGCGACGCCGAGCTCCAGACGCGCCTGGAGGACCTCCTCCTGATAGCGCGCCCAGCGCTCGCGGCCGGCCGCGTACTCCTCGCGGTCGCGGTAGGCGACGACGAGGATCTGCGCCATGTGCGCGCGGGTCCGCGCCTTGCCGTCCGCGCACGGCTGCTTCGTGCCCCAGTTCTTCGTGAAGAGCCCGCCCTGGATGATCGGCCGCGCCCACGCGTTCGTGGCCTGGGCGCTGTAGCAGTCCTCCGGCCGCAGCCCGACGACCTCCAGGTAGGCGCGCAGCAGCTCCTGCGGCGTGGCCGGCAGGTACGGGAACGGCGACGGCACCGGCGGCGGCTCGAAGATCTGCGGGTGGACGGCGCGGGCGACGTCGGCCCAGTTGAGCACCTCGACGTGGACGCCGTCCGGGACGCGCAGGCGCTCGATCGGCGCGGCCGCCCGCATCCGCTCGTAGGCGCCGCGGTCGTCGCCGCCGTGCAGCGCGACGACGCCCTTGACGATCGTCCGCAGGTCGTCGTTCTCGTCGCCGCCGCGCAGCTCGCGGAACTCGGAGACGCGGGCGAGCCCGAGGCAGCGCTCGGGACCGACGCCGGCCTCCGCGCAGTACGCGAGCGCGAGGTCCTCGTCGAGCACCGACGGCTCGCCGATCCGCCGCGCCACCCAGTGCTCGGCGGCGACGAACGACGCGGCGACCACCGGCGCCCCGGCGCCCGCCCCGCCCTCGAGCGGCGCGTGGACGATGTCCCATTCGACGACGCGCCCGCGCTCGGACTGCGGCGTGAGCGTCGTGCTGATCCGGTCGGGCACGCGGTAGACGCCGTACACCCGCTCCGGGTGCGCGGCCAGCCCGGAGGACTCCAGGTGGGCGACGACCTCGGCGAGCTGGGTCTCGCCGCGCGTGGCCAGGCGGCTGATGACGAGCGGGACCGCCCCGCCGGCGCGGTAGGGCGCGCGCGCCGCGTCGCGGGCCGCGCGCTCGGCGCGCGCGATCCGGTCGCGCTCGGCCGGGTCGCGCTCCTGCGGCACCTCGTCCCGGTTGAACGTCTGCCGCAGCGCCTGGCGCAGCTCGCCCTTGCGCTGGGCCCGCATCGAGCGCACGACCGACATGACGCCCTCCTCGGCGATGCGCGCCTCGATCTCGGCCGGCGATCCGTAGTCGGTCATCGCCGAGCCGTACACGTACCGGCCGGCCGGGCCGCGCAGGACCCGTGCGCTGTCCTCGACTGCCGCGGCGGCGTCCCACGACGCGGCGGCCTCGGCGCGGGCCTCCTCGACGCGCGCCATGTTCGCCTCGTACGCGGCGCGCTGCTCGGGCGACAGCGTCGCGAGCTGCGCGTCGATCTCCGCCTGGCTCGGCGGATTGCGCGCCGCCTCGAGGCCGCGCGTGATGTTCGACGGCCTCAGTGCCGCCGCCACGTTCCTGATGAAGCCCATCCCGCCTCCGGGTCGCCTGTGGGCGAACCCTATGGCGGGACGGGCGGCGAGTCAGTCGCAGATCGGTCTCAGCCGCGCTGCTCGATCGGCACGTAGTCCAGGCCGCGCTTGCCGGTGTAGATCTGGCGCGGCCGGGCGATCTTCTGCTCCTTGTCGCCCACGAGCTCGAGCCACTGCGCGATCCAGCCCGACGTGCGGCCGATCGCGAACATGACCGGGAACATCGAGACCGGCAGCCCGAGCGCCTCGTAGATGAGCCCCGAGTAGAAGTCGACGTTCGGGTAGAGCTTGCGCTCGACGAAGTACTCGTCCTCGAGCGCGATCTTCTCGAGCTCGGTCGCGATGTCGAGGAGCGGGTTCTTGCCCGTGACCTCGAACACCTCGTCGGTCGCCTTCTTGATGATCTTGGCGCGCGGGTCGTAGTTCTTGTAGACCCGGTGGCCGAAGCCCATCAGGCGCTCGTTGCCCGCCTTCACGCCCTGGATGAAGTCGGGGATGTTCTCCTTCGACTCGATCCGGCGGAGCATGCGGAGCACGGCCTCGTTCGCCCCGCCGTGCAGCGGGCCGTAGAGCGCCGCGACGCCGGCCGCGATCGACGAGTACGGGTCGACCTGCGTCGAGCCGACCGACCGTACCGCGCTCGTCGAGGCGTTCTGCTCGTGATCGGCGTGGAGGATGAACAGGACGTCCAGAGCCCGCTCGAGCCGGGGGTCCGGCTCGTACTTGAGCTCGGTCATCTTGTACATCATGTTCAGGAAGTTCCCCGAGTACGACAGGTCGTTGTCGGGATAGACGTACGGCTGGCCCATCGTGTGCCGGTACGCGAACGCCGCGAGCGTCGGCATCTTCGCGATCAGCCGGATCGTCTGGATGTGCCGGTTGTCGGGGTCCTGGATGTTGTTCGCGTCCGGGTAGAAGGTCGAGAGCGCCCCGACCGCGCCGCACAGCATCCCCATCGGGTGCGCGTCGTACCGGAAGCCCTCCATGAACTTCTTGACGTTCTCGTGCACGAACGTGTGGACGGTGATCTCGTCGACCCAGTCGTCGAGCTGCTTGCGGGTCGGCAGCTCGCCGTGCACGAGCAGGTACGCGACCTCCAGGTAGGTCGACTTCTCGGCGAGCTGCTCGATCGGGTACCCGCGGTACTCGAGGATCCCGCGGTCGCCGTCGATGAACGTGATCGCGCTCCGGGTCGACGCCGTGTTCGTGTACGCCGGGTCGTAGGTCATGAGGCCGAAGTCGTCCTCGGAGACCTTGATCTGGCGGAACGCCATCGCCCGGACGGTGCCGTCCTCGATCGGGATCTCGTACGTCTTGCCGGTCCGGTTGTCGGTGACCGTCAGGCTCTGCTTGCCGGAGCCGGCCCCGTCGCCGGCGTGCTGCTGCGTCTCCGTCTCAGCGCTCACTGGATGGTTCTCCCTGAAGTTCTCGATCCGGACTCGGCCACGAGTTTCTGACTGCCCGCTTTGCCGCCGCGCCCAACCCTCGGAAGGGTCGGGCGACCTTAGCGCCCGGGGTGCCGTGGAGGCTCCTTGGCGCGGGTCCGCGCACGCGCCGGCGGGCGGGTGCGCGGCGGGGGCGGCGGGAGGGGTTCGCCGTGCGGTCCGCGTCGGCGCGGCCCGCCCGGCGCGGGAGGCCGTTCACGGGGCGGGCGGATGCCGCCGTCGCCGCCGTCGGCGCCCGCCTCCGGCTCAGGTCGCTGCTGCACCGCCCACCACACGAGCCACAGGAGCCCGACGAGCGGGATCTTCAGCGCGACCATGATCCAGAGGAAGCCCCAGACCTCCACAGGCCCAGCCTACCCCTCGCGTCCGTGGTTCACCGCACCGTCGATGTGGAAAACCCGCAGTCGCTACGCCCGCAGCTCGATCGGGGCGTCCTCGAAGTGCGTGATGCGGGCGAGCTCGGCGACGCGGTCGGCCACCTCGGCCGCCGTCAGGCGGGCGACGCGCTCGGTGCCGAAGTCCTCGACGTTGTAGGAGGCCACAGCGGTGCCGTACGCCATCGCGCGGCGCAGGTGCGCGTCGTCGAGCTCCTCGCCGGCGTGCGCGGCCAGGTAGCCCATGAACCCGCCGGCGAACGAGTCGCCCGCGCCGGTCGGGTCGACCGCGGTCTCCAGCGGATAGGCCGGGAGCGCGAAGAAGCCCTCCTCGGTGAACAGCGCCGCGCCGTACTCGCCCTGCTTGGCGACGACGACCTTCGGCCCCATCGCCATGACCTCGCGCGCGGCGGCCAGGAGCGACGGCTTGTTCGTGAGCTGCTTGAGCTCGGCGTCGTTGAGCAGCACCGCGTCGACGGTCCCGATCGTCCGGACGAGCGCGTCGCGGGCGATGTCGATCCACAGGTTCATCGAGTCCATCGCGACGAACCGGGCGTTCGCGCACTGCTCGCGGACCTGGAGCTGCAGCTCGGGCTGGATGTTCGCGAGGAACAGGACGTCGGCGTCACGCGACGCCTGCGAGAGCTTCGGCTCGAACGTCTCGAAGACGTTCAGGTCGGTCGCCAGCGTCTCGCGCGAGTTCAGGTCGTAGCCGTACTCGCCCGCCCAGAAGAACGTCTTGCCGCCGGGCACGTGCTCGATGTCGTCGGTGACGACCCCGCGGCTGCGGAGCACCTCGTACTCGGCCTCGCCGAAGTCGTCGCCGACCGGCCCGACCGGGCGGACCTCGTCGACGAAGAACGAGGCGGCCAGCGCGAAGTGGGTGGCGGCGCCGCCCAGCATCTTCTCGCGCTGCCCGAACGGCGTCTTGACGGCGTCGAAGGCGATGGATCCGACCACGGTGAGGCTGCTCATATGGCGCCGACGATAGCCGGAGGCCTATCGTCACCGCTCCGATGAGGGCGATCCAGCAGACCGCGTTCGGCGGCCCCGAGGTGCTCGAGCTCGTCGACCTGCCCGAGCCCGAGCCCGGTCCCGGCCAGGTGCGCATCCGGGTCTCGCGCGCCGGGATGAACTTCGCCGACACGCACCAGCGCGAGAACCGCTACGTCCAGAAGGCCGACCTGCCGTTCGTGCCCGGCCAGGAGGTCGCCGGCGTGCGCGAGGACACCGGCGAGCGCGTCGTCGCGCTCACCGGCGGGCGGGGCGGCTACGCGGAGGTCGCGGTGGCCGACGAGACGCTCTGCGTGCCGGTGCCCGACGGGCTCGACGAGGGCGCCGCGCTGGCGATGATGATCCAGGGGGCGACCGCCTGGCACCTGCTGCGGACCGCCGCGCACCTGCGCGACGGCGACGCCGTCGTGGTGGTCGGCGGCGCGGGCGGGACCGGCTCGCTGTGCGTGCAGCTCGCGAAGGCGTTCGGGGCGGGTGCCGTCATCGCGACCGCGTCCACCGAGGACAAGCGCGCGCTCGCGCGGGAGCTCGGCGCCGACGCGGCGGTCGACGGCGACCCGGACGGGCTGACCGAGCGGCTGCTCGAGGCAAACGGCGGCCGGCCGGTCGACGTCGTGCTCGAGATGGCGGGCGGCGCGGTGTTCGACGCCTGCCTGCGGGCGCTCGGGCCGTTCGGCCGGATGGTCGCCTACGGGATCGCGACGAAGGAGCAGAACGAGGTCCGGACCGGGACGCTGCTGAAGCGGTCGATCAGCGTCGGCAGCCTGTGGATCAACCACGTGATCGAGCGCCCGGAGATGTACCGCGAGGCGCTCGCCGACTGCTTCGACCGCGCGCGGTCCGGGTCGCTGCGGGTCGTCGTCGGCGCGACCTACCCGCTCAGCGAGGCGCGCCGTGCGCAGGAGGACCTCGCCGGGCGCCGGACGAGCGGCAAGCTCCTGCTCGACCCGTCGCGCTGACCGCGGCCACAACGAAGGCCGGCGCCTTGCGGCGCCGGCCCGGTGATGCGTCCTGGTGCTGTCGGGGCTGTCGTGGGTCAGGCAGCCCGTGCGGGTCACGCCTCGGCGGCGGGCACCCTCGAGTCAGCCGTCTGGGCGTTCCGCGACAGCAGCCGGATGCTCACGACCCCGAAGCCGATGCCGGTCAGCAGGAGCGCGACACCCATCACGATCGAGAAGAGCGCGACCTGCTCGGCGAAGTAGCTGGTGTTCAGCGCGGTCGTCAGCGCGGTCTCGGTGACCCAGAGCTGGCGCAGCGGGTTCTCGACGGGCTTGCCGTCCTCCTTGAGCGCCGCGGCCTCGTCGTTCGTGGTCCCGCCGTCCTCGGTGACGTAGCGGTCGAGCTCGGCGTACGTCTTGCCGCCCGTCGCCTCGAGCGTGTGCTTGCGCATCGTCTCGGCGAACTTGCGCGCCTCGCTGCCGGTGTCGACCTTCTGGCCGGCGATCTCGGAGTCGTCGGTCCCGACGATCTTCTCCTTGGCGAGCTCGCCGCGGACGAAGTTGCGGCCGTCGATGCCGCTGTAGACCGCGCCGATGCCGAACGCGATGAGGATGATGCTGGCGATGATGCCGCCGTACCGGGTGAGGGTGCCCATGGTGTGCTCCTTGGAGCGGTTGGTGGTCTCGGTCTCCCTTGCTTGGCCAAGAGCATCGGGATCCGGCGAGGCCCGGCCATCGGCCGCGGGCCGCACACCGATGGGGGAAAACCCGCAGCCCTGCTACGCCACGGCCGCAGGCGGGCGCTCCGCGGCGAACAGCCGGGCGAGCTGGGTCCGCGAGCGCACGTCGAGCTTGCGGTAGATGTGGCTGAGGTGGTGCTCGACGGTCTTCGGGCTGAGGAAGAGCGAGGCCGCCACCTCGCGGTTCGTCATGCCCTGCGCGACGAGCAGCGCGATCTTCAGCTCCGACGGCGTGAGCTCGTCGGTGCGGACATGGTCGGCGCGCGGGCCGGTCGGGCCGCCCGTCGCCTCCATCTCGCCGCGCGCGCGGGCCGCCCACGGCTTGGCGCCGAGGCGGTCGAAGATCTCCAGCGCGGCGGTCAGGTGCGGCCGCGCCTCGGCGCGCTGACGCACGCGGCGCAGGCGCTCGGCGTACGCGAGGTGCGTGCGCGCCCGCTCGAACGGCTGGCCGTCGCCGGCGTGCAGCTCCAGCGCGCGCTCGAAGTGCGGCGCGAACGCGTCCGGGCCGGCGAGCAGCCCGCGGCAGCGCTCCACTGCCGCCAGCGCCCAGGTGCGCTGCGTGCTCTCGGCCAGCGCGGTGAACGCGTCGAGCGACTCCTGCGCGCGGTCTGACCGGCCGGCGCGCGCGAGCGCCTCGACGTGGTTGGGGTGCCACTGCACGAGCGCGGGCTCGAGCATCCGGATCCGCTCGGCGACGAGCTGGGCCTCGTCGTACAGCTCGATCGCCTGCTCGACCCGCCCGCAGACGAGCGCGTCGACGCCCAGCGAGTTCAGCGCGTAGACGCGGATCGCGTCCGAGCCGAGCGCGCGGCAGATCTCCAGCGCCTCGCGCCCGTGCGCCTGCGCCTCCTCGCTGCGCCCCAGGCCGGACTCGACGTCGGCGAGCGCCGACAGGCTGTGGGCGAGCAGCCCGATCTGGCCGGTCTGGCGGGCGAGCTCGACCGACTCGCCGGCGTCGGCCAGCGCCGCCTGCCAGCGCCCGAGCCGGAACTCCAGGTGCGAGCGGGCGGCGAGCGGATAGATGAGCAGGCCCAGCGCGCTGGCCTCGCGCGCGGCCTCGACGAGCCGGTTCAGGACCTTCTCGGCCCGGTCCCACTGCTCGACCCAGATCGACGAGTGGCCGGCCATGCCGACGACCTCCGGCAGCCCGGAGAGGATGTTGTCGCCCTCCAGCAGGATCGGCACGACCGCGTCGAGGAGCCGGTTGCCGTCGTCGGTGCGCCCGAGCGCGAGCTGCGTCTCGCCGATCATGAGCGTCGAGACGAGCTCGACCGGCGGGTTGACGCCGCCGCCCGCCAGCGCGCACGCGCGCGCCGCGGTCTCCTCGAGCAGCGTCATGTCGCCGGTCAGCATGTGCGACACCGCCGCCTCGATGAGCGTCTCCGCCGCGCGGGCCGGGTCGGTGTCCTGGATGCGGCGGGCCTCCGCGTCGAGCAGCTCGTAGGCGATGCGCGGCGCGCCGCGGCGCAGCTCGACGCTGCCGCGGGCGCGGCGCAGGTCGGCCAGGACGAGCGGGTCCTTCGTGCTGGCCATCGCGTCGTCGATGAGCTCGAGCGCGCGCTCGAAGCCGCCCGAGACCGTCAGGTCGCGCGCGGCCTCGAGCTGCCGGCGGGCGCGGGACTCGCGGTCGACGCTCAGCTCGGCCGCGCGCTCGAACGCCGCCGCCGCGGCGGCCGAGCCGCCACGCTCGCGCGCGTCGCGGCCGGCGTCCTCGAGCGCGCGGGCGACCTCCTCGTCCGGGGCGACCGCCGCGAGCGCGAGGTGCCAGGCGCGCCGGCGCGCGTCGAGCACCGACTCGGCCAGCGCCTCGTGCGCGGCGCGCCGCTCGGGCGCGCCGGCGGCGTGGTAGATCGTCGAGCGCAGGAGCGGGTGGCGCACCTCGACACGGCCGTCGCGGTAGCGGACGACGTCGGCCTCCTCGGCGGGGGCGAGCGCCCGGGTCGTCAGCCCGAGCCGCCCGAGCGCCTGCTCGAGCACGTCGACGCGGCCCTGGCGCATCGCGCTGACGACGGTGAGCGCGCGCCGCGTGTCCTCGGGCAGCGCGGCGAGCTGGCGCTCGAACGCCCCCTCGACGCTCGACCCGGCCGGCAGCGGGGACGGCAGCGCCTCGCGGCCCGACAGCTGGGCGCGTGAGAGCAGGCGCGGGATCTCGACGAGCGCGAGCGGGTTGCCGCCGGCGGTCTCGATGAGCGCGCCCGCGACCGCGGGGGCGATCCCGTCGACGGTCTGCTCGAGCAGCGCGCGGGCCGCCTCGGGGTCCAGGCCGCCGACGCGCAGGCGCGGCAGGTCGAGCTCCTCGACCTTGATTCCCTCGCCGTCGCGGACGCCGAGGATCAGCACGATCCCCTCCGCGTCGATCCGCCGCGCGGTGAACAGCAGCGCCTCGCGCGTGCCCTCGTCGAGCCAGTGGGCGTCGTCGACGACCGCGAGCACCGGCTGGTCCTCGGCGGCGGCGCCGAGCACGCTGAGGACGGCGGCCGGGACCGCGAACCGGTCGTGCGGCGAGGCCTCCTCGATCGCCATCGCCCCGCGCAGCGCGCGGGCCTGCGCCTCGGGGACGCGGTCGAGCAGGTCCAGGAGCGGCGTCAGGAGGTCGAGCAGGCCGGCGAACGGGATGCCGGACTCGGACTCGTATCCGCGCGCGCGGAGGACCCGGAAGTCGGCGGCGGCCTCGATCGCGCCGGCCAGGAGGGTGCTCTTGCCGATCCCCGCCTCGCCGTGGACGACGAGGGCGCTCGAGCGCCCGTCGCGTGCCGCCTGGAGCCGAGCCTCCAGCTCGCTTCTCTCGCGTGTGCGTCCGAGCACCCGCCCAAGCCTACGGGGTTCCTAAGCTCTCCCCGTGACCAGCTTCGCGGATCTCGGCCTCTCCGCGACCACACTCGAGGCCCTACACGACGTCGGATACGAGAAGCCCAGCCCCATCCAGGAGCAGGCGATCCCGCCGATGCTCGAGGGGCGCGACATCATCGGGCAGGCCCAGACCGGCTCGGGTAAGACCGCCGCGTTCGGCCTGCCGATCATCGAGTACGTCGATCCGTCCGAGAACGAGGTGCAGGCGCTCGTCCTCACCCCGACCCGTGAGCTGTGCATCCAGGTGACGCAGGCGCTGCGCGCGTACGGGCAGCGCAAGGGCGTCGACGTCGTCGCGACGTTCGGCGGCGCGCCGATCCGCTCGCAGCAGGCGCAGCTCCGTGCCGGCGGCCACGTCGTGGTCGGCACCGTCGGGCGGGTGCTGGACCTCATCCAGCGCGCCTCGCTCATCCTCACCTCGTGCCGGTTCGTCGTGCTCGACGAGGCGGACGAGATGCTCGACCTCGGGTTCCTGGAGGACGTCGAGCGGATCCTGTCGCTGACCCCGAACGGCCGGCAGACCGCGCTGTTCAGCGCGACGATGCCGCCGCCGATCCGCAAGCTCGCCGACCGGTACCTCTACGAGCCGGTCCACATCAAGATCAAGGCCGAGACGCTGACCGTCGACACCGTCGAGCAGTTCCAGCTCGAGGTCAAGCCGGCCGACAAGGCCGACAAGCTCGTCGAGGTGCTGCGGGCCGAGCGGCCCGAGCAGGCGATCGTCTTCGTCCGCACGAAGATCCGCACCGACCAGCTCTACCGCAAGCTCCGCGACCGCGGGCTGAACGTCAAGGCGCTGCACGGCGACATGTCGCAGGGCGCGCGCGACGGCGTGATGCTGGCGTTCAAGGGCGGCCGCGTGCCGATCCTCGTGGCGACCGACGTCGCCGCGCGCGGCCTGGACATCTCGACCGTCACGCACGTCGTCAACTACGACGTGCCGACGTCGCCCGACGTGTACGTGCACCGCATCGGGCGGACCGGCCGCATCGGCCGCTCGGGCCGCGCGATCACGTTCGTCGAGCCGCGCCAGAAGAAGGAGCTGGCGGCGATCGAGGACCACATCGGCACGTCGATCGCGCCGTGGATCGAGGGCGCGCACGTCGCGCCCGCGCGCGTACGAGAGCGCCCGCGGCGCCACACCAAGCCGCGCGTCGGCCGCGACGGCGACGGGCCGTTCGTGACGCTCATCGCCGGCAGCGGCCGCGCCGACGGCGTCGAGGTCGCCGATCTCGTCCACGCCGTGACCGACGCGGCGGGGATCGACGGCGAGGCGGTGCGCGACGTCCGCGTGCTCGAGCGGTTCTCGCTGCTCGCCGTGCCGGCCGACGAGGCCGAGCGGATCACCGAGGCGCTGAAGGACCGGCGCCTGGACGTCGAGCTCGCGCGGAGCTGATCCCCCGGCGCCGCACCCGTGCTCGCCGCGGGCGCGGCGGATTCCACTAGCCTGAGGTTCCGCGCCGAGCGGAGAGACCATGGCCGGACTTCTCGATCGACCCAGCACCGACACCCCGCCCGAGGCAGAGCAGGCCGCCGAGCAGCAGGCGCCCGAGGCGCCCCAGGCCGAGGCGCCCGCGCGCGCGTGCGCGACATGCTCGGCGCCGCTGGCCGACGGCCAGGACTGGTGCCTGGAGTGCGGGTCGGCGCAGCCCGGTCGCCTCGGCGGGCGGCCCGGCTGGCGCGCCGCGCTCACGGTGCTCGGGATCACCGGCATCCTCGTCGGCGGGGCCGGCGCCGCCGCGTATGCCGCACTGTCCTCCGACGCCCAGCGCGACGCGCGGGCCGCCGCTCCGCCCGCGGCCACGCCGCAGACGCAGGCGCCGCCGGTCGTCCAGGCGCCGCCGCCCACCGTCGAGACCCCGCCCGCCGAGGACACCCCGTCGGTCGAGGCGCCCGACACCGAGGACCCGACGGTCCCCGCGCCGAGCGACGACGCCGGCGACGACGCGTTCTCCGACCCCGGGCCCGCCCCGGCCCCGGCTCCGGCACCGGCGCCCACGCCCGCGCCGTCCGGGTCGTCGGGCTCGTCCGGCTCCGGGACGCCGGGCGGCACCGGCTCGGACACGACGACCGAGACCGCGCCCGCCGAGCCCGTCGCGATCGAGCTCAAGCGCGACGCCGCCGCGCTCTACGACCCGTTCTCGCGCGCCGCCGACTCGCCCGGCAAGCCCGCCCACGCCGTCGACGGCAAGGAGGACACGGCGTTCGAGCTGCCGGTCGCGCCCGACGGGACCGTCCGCGCGGGCCTGACCGTCAGCCTCCCCAAGGCGCAGACGCTCAAGCACCTCGTCTTCACCGCCGGCACGCCCGGCTTCACGGTCGAGATCTACGCGACCAAGCACCCGAAGATCCCGCCGGACGTCCTCGACGCCCGCTGGGAGCACGTGGCCAACCGCCGCGACGCCGACGTCGAGGAGAAGGTGAAGCTCGACGGCCGTTACCGCCACGTGCTGCTCTGGTTCACCGAGCAGCCGGCGGACTCCAAGATCCTCATCCCTGAAGTCCAGCTCTTCGACTAGGAGGGGCCTCATGCCCAGCACCGCAACGATCCGGACCACGGAAGGCCCCATCACGCTCGAGCTCTTCGACGAGGATGCGCCGAAGACCGTGGCGAACTTCCGCAAGCTCGCCGCCGACGGCTTCTACGACGGCGTCGTCTTCCACCGGGTCATCAAGGACTTCATGATCCAGGGCGGCGACCCGACCGGGACCGGCGCCGGCGGCCCGGGCTACACGTTCGAGGACGAGATCAACCACCACAAGGTCGTCCGCGGCGCGCTGGCGATGGCGAACGCCGGGCCGAACACGAACGGGTCGCAGTTCTTCATCGTCACCGTGAACGAGGCGCCGTGGCTCGACGGCAAGCACACGGTCTTCGGGCGCGTGACCGACGGGATGGACGCGGTCGACCGCATCGAGGCGGCGGACACCGACGGCCGCGACCGCCCCGTCAACGACATCGCGATCGAGGGCGTGGACCTGGACGTCTGAGCGGCGCTCGCCGCGCCTGGCGGCACCGGGCTGGCGCGGAGTCGGCGCGCGGGGCGGTGCGGGCGGGAGGTGCTCGCCCCGGCGGGCCCGGTGGTGCGGGGCTGTCGCGTGGCCCGAACGGCCGCTGGTCAGGAGTCCGAGGGAGCGGCCCGCGCCGCTCCTCCTGTCGCTCGCGTCCTGCGCCGCCGGGGTTGCCGGCCGTTCCGGCTCGGTTCCAGGGCCCGGCGCTGGGTCCCGGGACTTGACCCGGTGCTGCTCGCGACGAGCGAGCCGGACGACACGGCCGATCGAGCGCGCGTTTGATCCGGTTCGTTTCCCGCGAGCCGGCCGGCTTTGCCTCTTGCCGCGCGAGCCGGACCGAACGGCCGGTCCGGTGCGCGTTTCGTCCAGGTCGCCGACCGACGGGTCCCGAGCGCCCGGGCACCGACGGCCGCGACGTCCCGCCCACAGGCGACCGGTAGGGTTCTTGGCCGGGTAGCCAAAAGCGGCGAGGAGGAAGGCCACATGGCAGGCGTCGAGGAGCGCGTCGAAGACCAGGTCCAGTCGTCACAACCGTCGGCCGCTGCACAGGCCGACGGCGAGATCATCGTCACGAACCCTGCGACGGGTCAGGAGATCGGGCGCGTCCCCGACCTTCCTCCGGAGGCCGTCGTGGAGATGGCGCGCAAGGGCCGCGCCGCCCAGCCCGGCTGGGAGGCGCTCGGCTTCCAGGGCCGCGGCCGCGTCCTGCTCCGAGCGCAGAAGTGGATCGTCGACAACCGCGACCGGGTCATCCGCACGATCGTCGCCGAGACCGGCAAGACCTACGAGGACGCGCTCATCGCCGAGCTCAACTACGCCGCCGCCGCGTTCGGCTTCTGGGCGAAGAACGCGCCGAAGTACCTCGCCGACGAGAAGGTCAAGAGCGCGTCGCCGCTCGTGCTCGGGCGCAAGCTCCTCGTGCGCTACCAGCCGCTCGGCCTCATCGGTGTCATCGGGCCGTGGAACTACCCGCTGACGAACTCGTTCGGCGACTGCATCCCGGCGCTCGCGGCCGGCAACTCGGTGATCCTCAAGCCGTCCGAGGTGACGCCGATGACGTCGCTCCTCATGGCCGAGATGCTGCGCGAGTGCGGCCTGCCCGAGCACGTCTACCAGGTGGCCACCGGCCGCGGCGAGACCGCGCAGGCGCTCATCGACCAGGCCGACATGATCATGTTCACCGGCTCCACCCGGACCGGCAAGAAGGTGATGGAGCGCGCCGCGCAGACGCTCACGCCGGTCGCGCTGGAGCTCGGCGGCAAGGACCCGATGATCGTCCTCGCCGACGCCGACGTCGAGCGCGCCGCGAACGCCGCCGTCTACTACTCGATGCAGAACGGCGGCCAGACCTGCATCTCGGTCGAGCGCGTCTACGTCGAGGAGCCGATCTACGACGAGTTCGTCGCCAAGGTCACCGAGAAGGCGCGCGCGCTGCGCCAGGGCGTGCCCGGCGAGCCGGGCACGGTCGACGTGGGTGCGGTCACCTCGCCGCCGCAGATCGACATCGTCGAGGAGCACGTCAACGACGCGCGCGACAAGGGCGCCCGGATCCTCGTCGGCGGGCACGCCAAGCGCGGCGCCGGCAACTTCTTCGAGCCGACGGTGATGGTCGACGTCGACCACACGATGAAGGCGATGACCGAGGAGACGTTCGGGCCGACGCTGCCGATCATGAAGGTGCGCGACGCCGAGGAGGCGATCCGGCTGGCGAACGAGTCGCCGTACGGCCTGGCCGCGTCGGTGTGGACGAAGGACGTCCGCAAGGGCGAGGCGATCGCCCGGCGCATCCAGGCCGGCGCGGTCGACGTCAACGACGCGATGCTGAACTACGCGGCGCTCGAGCTGCCGATGGGCGGCTGGAAGGCGTCGGGCCTGGGCACGCGCCACGGCGCGGGCGGCATCCGCAAGTACTGCGCGCAGCAGACGATCCTCGTCACGCGCTTCGCGCCCAAGCGCGACGTGCACATGTTCCCGTACCGGAAGGGCACGGCGCGGCTCATCGGCGGTCTGACCAGGCTGCTGTACGGGCGCGGCCGGCGCTCGTAGCCGGGTCGCCCGGACGACGCGCGGGCGCGCCGGTCGGCACGATTCCGGCCCGTGCTCGCCGTCGTCCTGTCGCTCGTGGCCGCGACCTCGTGGGGAGCCGCCGACTTCCTCGGCGGCCTCGCGACACGCGAACGCGGTCTCCTCGCCGTCCTGGCGATCTCCCAGGTGGCCGGGCTCGTCGTGCTCGCGATCGTCGCGCTGCCCCTCGCGGGCGACCCGCCGTCCGGCGCCGACCTGGTCCCGGCCGTCGCCGCGGGCGTGGTCGGCGTGGTCGGCCTGGGGCTGCTCTACCTCGCGCTGGCGATCGGCACGATGAGCATCGTCGCGCCGGTCGTCGCGATGAGCGCGGTCGTGCCGGTGTTCGTGTCGCTGGCCGGCGGCGACCGGCTGTCGGCGGCGGTCGCGGCCGGGATCGTGCTGGCGCTCGCCGGGGCGGCGGGCGCCGCCGCGGCCGCCGACGAGCCGGACGCGGCGGTGCGCGCGCGGCGGGCCCGGAGCCTGTGGGTGGCCGCGGGCGCCGCCGTCGGGGTCGGGCTCGGCCTCGTCCTGCTCGACGACGCCGCCGAGGGCGGCGCACTGTGGGGGGCGCTCGTCGCCCGGACCTGCGGGGTGCTGACGATCGGCGCCGCCTTCGCCGTGCGGCCCGCGCCGCTCGGCCTCCGGGACCCGGGCATCGGGCGCGTCGCGACGATCGGGGTCCTCGACACGGCCGCGATCACGCTCTTCTCGTTCGCGTCGAACGAGGGTCTGCTGGCGGTCGTCGCGGTGCTCTCGTCGCTCTATCCGGTCGTCACGGTCATCCTCGCGCGGGTGGTGCTGCAGGAGCGGCTGCGCGCCATCCAGGTCGCCGGCGTCGCGGTCGCGTTCGTGGGCATCGGGCTCATCGCGAGCGGCAGCTGACCGCCGCCGCGGCGTTGGACATCCGGCGCGCTCCCGCTCATGACGGGGCGGCACCGGCCGATCGGAGGAGGTGATGACCGTCGACGACGCCACCCTCTCGCCCGACGCGCGCCTGCACGACCTGCGCGTGGCGGCGGACCGCCTCATGGGCCTGCTCCTGCTCGCCCACCTGCCGGTCGGCCTCGTCCTCGGCCTGCTCGAGGGAGGGCTCGTCACCGCCGCCGTGTTCGGCTCGCTCGCGACCGGGCTGCCGTACTGGCTCGTCCGCACCCAGCCGGGCGCCCGCTCGACCCGCTACGCGGTCGCCGTCGGCTTCATGTCCTGGTCGGCGATCCTCATCCAGCTCAGCGGCGGGATGCTCGAGCTGCACTTCCACATCTTCGTGTTCCTCGCGTTCCTGCTCATGTACCGCGACTGGACCGTCCCGGTCGTCGCGGCGGGCGCGATCGCGGTCCACCACCTCGCCTGGGCGTTCCTCCAGGAGGGCCACGCCGAGCACTTCCGGGCGTTCCCGGACGGGCAGAACGACATCCCGACGGTCCTCCTGCACGCCGCGTTCGTCGTCTTCGAGACCGGCGTCCTCGTCTACCTGGCGCGCCGGCTCCGCGCCGAGGTCGTCGAGCTCGCCGAGCTGCGCCGCAGCGAGGCGCGCGAGAAGGCGGCGCTCGTCGAGCTCGCCCGCGCGCTCGAGCGCCGCGACCTGACCGTCAAGACCGACGGCGAGGCCTCGAGCGAGGCGGTCGAGGCGCTCGGCGACGGGCTCGACCACGTCGCCGTCCTCCTGCGCGCCATCCAGCGCACCGCGGGGACCGTGTCGAGCGCCTCACGCGAGGTGTCGGCCGCGTCGGAGGAGGCCGGCCGGGTCAGCGACGAGATCGCGACCGCGATCAACGAGGTCGCCTCCGGCGCCGAGCGCCAGGTCGCGCTGCTGCTCGAGTCCAAGCAGTCCGCCGAGGCGGTCGTCGAGGCCGTCCGGGCGAACGCCGACGCCGCCGCCCGCGCGACCGGCACCGCCGAGCGCGCCCGCCGGACGGCCGCCGAGGGCGTCGCGGCGGCCGAGCAGGCCGACGCCGCCGTCCAGGAGGCACACGCGAGCTCCCGGCAGGTCGAGGCGACGATGGGCGAGCTGGCCGCCTCGTCGGCGCGGATCACCGAGTTCGCCGACATCATCGCCGGCATCTCGGGCCAGACGAACCTGCTCGCGCTGAACGCCGCGATCGAGGCCGCGCGCGCCGGCGAGTCCGGCCGCGGGTTCGCGGTCGTCGCCGAGGAGGTGCGCAAGCTCGCCGAGGAGTCGCGCGACGCGGCGGAGAGCATCGCGGGCGTCGTCGCCGAGATCGAGCGCGCCGCCGCCCAGGCCACCGAGGCGGTCGCGCAGGGCACCGGCCGCACCGCCGAGACCGCCGCGACCGTCGAGCAGGCCCGTGAGGCGTTCGGGCGCATCGCCGGCGCGGTCGAGGAGGTCAGCAGCGTCGTCGAGGAGATCGCCGCCGCGAGCGGCGCGGTCGCCGGCGACGCCGACGCGATGCAGCACCGCATGGACGAGGTCACGGCGCTCGCCGAGCAGTCCTCGGCCTCCACCCAGCAGGTGTCGGCCTCGACCGATCAGACGACCCGGTCGGCGGTCGCGATGGCCGAGTCCGCGCGCGAGCTCGAGGAGGCGGCCCACCGCCTCGAGGAGCTCGCGGTCCAGGTCACGGTCCCGGACGAGAGCTCACAGCCGGCCTGAGGCCCGCGGCGAGCAGGCGCCCCGGCGCGGTGCTCGCCAGCTCCGCCGGCACGCTGCCGGCGGTCGCGTCGGCGAGCTGGTACGGGCGGCGCGGCGGATGCGCGTCGGTCGCGACGACGTGCGCCAGGCCGCGCTCGACCAGGTGCCGGGCCGCCGCGGCGCGCTCGGGCGTCTCGCGGCCGGTCAGCGGCCCGACATTGATCTCCAGCAGGGCGCCGGCGGCGACGAGCGGCTCGAGCAGCGCCAGGCCCCCGTCGAGCAGGCCGCGGCTGCGCTCGGGGTGGGCGAGCAGAAGGCCGTAGCCGCGGGCGGTCAGCTCCTCGGCGCCGGCGAGGAACGCGTCGTCGACGCCCGAGAACGGCACCTCGTACAGCAGCCAGCGGGCGCCGGGCGGCCCGTGGGCGATGATCTCCAGCTCGTACGCGTCGAGCACGCCGACCGACTCGGGCTTGAGCTCGCCGCCGACCTCGACGTGCAGGTCGACGCCCTCGGCGGCGAGCGCGGCGCGCACCTCGGCGACGCGGTCGGGCAGCGTCGCGACGTCGACGACCTCGACGTGCGGCGTGGCGACGATCGTCCGCGTGCCCGCCGCGGCCGCGTCGCGCGCGTACGCGACGGTCTCGTCGAGCGTCTGCGGGCCGTCGTCGACCCCGGGGAGCAGGTGGCAGTGCAGGTCGACTCCGGTCACACGATCCAAGGTAGCCGCGCCGTTAGCCTGCGCCTGTGGCTGTCGTGGGCTTGCTGGAGCCGGCGCTCGAGCCGCTGCAGGCGATCGGCCCGGTCGTCGTCGGCGCGCTCTACGCGCGGCGGTGCGCGACGCTGGCGCGCGAGGGGCGGCCGGTCGCGACGTGGCGCCAGCTCTGCTTCGCCGGCGGCCTGCTCGTCGCGGTGGCCGGCACGGTCCTGCTCGGCCGCGCCGGCGGCGAGCGGTTCGTCGTCCACATGGGCGAGCACCTGCTGCTCGGCGACCTCGCGGCGCTTCTGCTCGTCCTCGGGCTGACCGGCCAGGTCCTCGCGCCGGTCCTGCGCGTCCACGCGCTGCGCTGGATCCGGGCGATCGCCCACCCGGTCCCCGCGCTCGTGCTGTGGTCGCTGAACCTCCTGCTCTGGCACCTCGCCGCGCTGCACGAGGCGGCGCTCGACGACGGCACGGTCCACGCGCTGCAGCACGGGCTGTTCCTCGCGCTCGGCGTCAACATGTGGATGCCGCTGTTCGGGCCGCTGCCGCAGCCGGCGTGGTTCGGCAACCTCGCCCGGCTCGGCTACATCGTCGCCGTGCGGATGGTCGGCACGGTCCTCGCGAACGTCCTGTTGTGGATCGACCGCCCGCTCTACGACGGCTACGAGGTCGCCGACCGCGCGGCGGACCAGACCGAGGCGGCGTCGCTGATGATGGTCGAGGGCTCGCTCCTGACGCTCGTCCTGTTCGGCTGGCTGTTCCTGCGCGCCGCCCGCGAGGGGGAGGAGCGCCAGCAGCTCGTCGACCTCGGCGCCGACGAGGCGCGCGCGGCGCGAGCGGTCCGCGCCGGCCGGGGCGAGGAGCTGCGCCGCCGGCTGGTCGAACGTCGGTGAGCGCGCCCTGACGCGCGCTCGCCGCCGCGGTCAGCGCAGCGGGACGCCGAGCAGCTCCTCGAGCTGCGGGATCGTCTCGGCGGCGTCGGTGTGCCTGACCGTCGCCATGCCGAGCTCCCGGGCCGGCTTGAGGTTGCCGCCGAGGTCGTCGACGAAGACGCACGCCTGCGGCGGCAGCCCGATGCGCTCGGCGCCGAGCAGGTAGATCCGCGGGTCGGGCTTGCGCAGGCCGACCTCGTGCGAGATCACCCACCCGTCCAGCAGCTCCGGGAAGCGGTCGCGGTCGTACCTCAGCGCCTCGCCCCAGGAGTTGGAGATCAGGCCGGTCCTGATCCCCGCGCGCCTGGCCGCCGCGACCGCGCCGAGCATCGCCTCGTCCGGGGCGGCGCCGGCGAACAGGCGCTCGACGAGGTCTCCGGCGTGCGACGGGTCGAGGCCGAGCGCCGCGCACAGCCGCTCGGAGAACTCCTCGGCGGGCAGGCGGCCGAGCTCGAGGTCGAACAGGAGCCGGCGCGGCTCGGGCTCGTCGCGGAACGCGCGCGCGATCCGGTCGGGCGGCAGGCCCTCCTCGGCGCAGAACGCGGCGAAGCTGTCGAAGACGTTCGTCGTCAGGACGCCGCCGAAGTCGACGAGGAGCCCCTCACGAGCCGCCAAACGCCAGCTCCTCCGCGCGCGCGGCCAGCTCGACGACGCCGTCGCCGAACGACTTGAGGAACGGGTCGTCGGTCGCGCCGGAGACCGCGCGCTTGTAGTTGCCCTCCATGAACACGATCGACTTCCACAGCGCGAGCGTCCGGTACCAGCGGATGTCGGTCATCGAGCGGCCGCTGCGCTCCTCGTAGCGGGCGATGAGCTCCGCGCGGGTCGGGAAGCCCTCCTGGCGCGTCACCGCCGACAGCTCGAACATCCCCAAATCCGGGTCGTCGTGGTCGGTCCACAGCGTGCACAGGTAGCCGAGGTCGGCGAGCGGGTCGCCGATCGTCGCCATCTCCCAGTCGAACACCGCGACGACGCGGGCGGGCGGCTCGGGCCCCATCATCACGTTGCCGAGCCGGTAGTCGCCGTGCACGATCGTCGCCGGCGGGGAGGTGGGCAGGTTGTCGCGCAGCCAGCCGCCGACGCGCTCGACCGCGGCGATCTCGCGGGTCTTGTTGTGCTCCCACAGGCCGGTGAAGCGGCGGAGCTGGCGCTCCAGGTAGCCGGTCGGCCGTCCGAAGTCCTCCAGTCCTGCGGCCTTCCAGTCGACCGCGTGGATCTCGACGAGCGTGTCGATGAGCTCCTCGCCCATCCGGCGGCGGTCCTCGACGGTGTCGAGCGCGGGCGGGACCTCGCTCGTGACGACATGCCCGTCGATCTTCGCCATGACGTAGAACGGCGCGCCGATGACCGACGGGTCGTCGCACACGGCGAGCACCTCGGGCACCCGTGCGCTGCCGGCGAGCGCGCGCAGCACCCGCGCCTCGCGCAGGACGTCGTGGGCGCTCGGGGGCAGCGGCCCGCGCGGCGGGCGCCGGATGACCGCCTCCCAGCCGCCGCGCCGGATGACATAGGTGACGTTCGAGTGGCCCTCGCCGACCGGCACCGCCTCGATCGGCCCGTCGCCGAGCCCGCGCTCGGAGAGGAACGCCTCGAGCGGCTCGGTGACGAGCAGCGGCTCGCGGTCGTTCCCCGCGGCCTCGTCGAAGGTGCGGACTATGTCGTCCGGCGCGATCGTGTGCATGTCCGGGTGGCGTCTCCTCTCCTGCTCAGGCGGGCTAGTGAACCACGTCGTCCGCCCCGCGCGCCGCAACCTCGGCGCGGTTACGTTGTTCGTCTTCCCTGATGCCCACCGCACTCCGCGCCATCACGGCCGCGGTCCTGCTCGCCCTCGCCGGGGCGGGCACGGCCCAGGCCTCCTCGACCCAGTCGCTCATCTTCGACGCCCAGCGCGAGGTGACCGACGCCTCCACGCGCGAGGCCGCGCTGGAGGAGCTCGCCGGGCTCGGCGTGCGGCACATGCGGGTGCTCCTGTACTGGAAGGACGTCGCGCCGCAGCCGGAGGCGACGAGCGCGCCGAACGTCGACCTGCGCGACCCGGCCAGCTACGACTGGTCGAAGTACGACCCGGTGTTCGAGGCGCTGCGCGCGCGGGGCTGGAAGGTGCTCGTCACCGTCACGACGCCCGGCCCCAAGTGGGCGATGGGCGGCCGCAAGGACTTCGTGACGCGCCCGAGCCCGACGCAGTTCGAGCGGTTCGTCACCGCGGTCGGGCGCCGCTACGGCGAGCAGGTCGACCAGTGGGCGATCATCAACGAGCCGAACCACCCGGACTTCCTCGGGCCGCAGTACAGCGCGAAGAAGCGGCCGCTGTCGCCGGGCATCTACCGCAGGCTCTTCCAGGCCGCCGACAAGGCGCTCGAGGCCAGCGGCAACGGCGACGACACCGTGCTCGCCGGGGAGACCGCGCCGCGCGGGACCGGCAAGGTCGTCGCGCCGCTGACGTTCCTGCGCGGCACGTTGTGCCTGGACTCCCGCTACCGCAAGCGCCCGTCGTGCGGGCGCCTGGACGCCGACGGCTGGGCACACCACGCGTACACGACGAAGGCCGGGCCGTTCTTCGTGCCGCCCGGCAGGAACGACGTCACGATCGGCGTGCTCTCGCGCCTGACCCGCGCGCTGGACCGCGCCGGCCGCGCCGGCGCCATCCGGCGGTCGATGCCGATCTGGCTGACCGAGTTCGGCATCCAGTCCTCGCCCGACCGGTTCGTCGGCGTGTCGGTGGACCGGCAGGTCGAGTACCGGGCGATCTCCGAGCGCATCGCCTACGGCAACCCGCGCGTCCGCGCGTTCAGCCAGTACCTGCTGCGCGACGACCTGCCGCGTGAGGGGGTGCCGGCGTCGCAGCGCTACGGCGGCTTCGAGTCCGGGCTGCGCTACTCGGGCGGGCGTGAGAAGCCGTCGCTGCTCGGCTTCCGGCTGACGCTCGCGGCGCTGCGCAGCGGCAGCCGCACCTCGCTGTGGGGCCTGGTGCGCAACGCCGAGGGCCCGACGTCGGTGGACATCCTGTACCAGGACGCCGGCCGGCGCGGGTTCCGCCGCCTGAAGACCGTGCGGACGAACAGCCGCGGGTACTTCACGCTGCGCACCTCCTACCGGCAGGGCCGCCGCTACCGGCTGCGCCACGACGGCGTCGAGAGCCCCGTCGTGCGCGTCTACCGCCGCCCGTAGGCGGGTCGCCCTCCGGGGCGCGCCCGGATAGATTGCGGCGCCGTGGCCCAGCAGCTCTGGCTCCTGCGGCACGGCGAGGCCGTCCCGCACGCCCCCGACGACGACGGCCGCGCGCTGACCGAGCGCGGCCGCGAGCAGGCACGCGCCGCCGGCCTCGCGCTCGCGGCGCTCGACCTGAGGTTCCAGCACCTGTTCACGAGCCCGAAGGTGCGCGCCGCCGACACCGCCGCGCTCGCGGCGGCCGCGCTCGGCATGGAGCCGGTCGTCCACCAGCCGCTGCGCCAGGGGTTCGACGCGGGCGAGGCGCGCGCGCTGCTCGGCGCGGCCGGGGAGGACCAGCGGGTGCTCCTCGTCGGCCACAACCCCGACTTCGTCGAGGTCGTCCACGACCTGACCGGCGCGCGGATCGAGCTGAAGAAGGGCGGCGTCGCGGGGATCCGTCTCGACGGCGCCCGGGGCGAGCTGATCGCGCTGCTGCGCCCGCGCGAGCTGGACCGGCTCGCGGCGTCGGCCTGAGCGCCGCAGGGTCTGGCGTGGTCCGGACGGCCCCTGGTCAGGCAGGCGAGCGAGCGCCTGGAACGTGAGAGGGCCTGCCGTCTCCGCGGGCATGGCGTCACGTTCTCGTGCGGGCCCCGGATCTTTGGCGCTCATGGGTCGCCCCGCGGACCACGAACGCCAAAGATCCGCCGCGGGCGCGCGCCGGCGCTCGCGCACGGCCGAGAGGGGGACCACCTCGAGAGAGGACGAGGCCGCCTACGCCTCCTCGAGCGCCCGGACCGTCGCCGACGCGGCGACGAGCACCGGGTCGAACACCGGCGCGACCGGCGGCGCGTAGCCGAGGTCGAGCAGCTCGAGCTCGTGCACGGTCATGCCGGACCAGATCGCGGTGGCGAGCACGTCGACGCGCTTGGCCGCGCCCTCCACGCCGACGATCTGGCCGCCGAGCAGGCGCCCGGTGGAGCGCTCGGCGACGAGCTTGACCCAGATGTCGCCGGTGCCGGGGAAGTAGGCGGCGCGGGTCGTCGAGCGGGCGACCGCGGCGACGACGTCGAGGCCGGCGAGCTCCTCGGCCTCCGCCACGGTCAGGCCGGTGCGCCCGACCTCGCGGCCGCAAATCCGCGTCACCGCGGTGCCGATCACGCCCGGGAACGCGGCGTCGCCGCCGGTGAGGTTCACGCCCGCAATCCGGCCCTGCTTGTTGGCGTGGGTGCCGAGCTGGACGTTCACCGGCCGCTCGAGCAGCCGGTGCCAGGACTCGACGCAGTCGCCCGCCGCGTAGACGCCGTCGTGGCCCGGGCAGCGCTGGTGGTCGTCGACGGTCAGGCCGCCCTGCTCGCCGACCTCGAGCCCGGCGCCGGCGGCGACGTCGACCGCGGGCCTCACGCCGGCCGCCAGCACGACGTGGTCGGCGTCGAGCGTCCCGCCGGCCGTCCTCACCGCGACCGGGGGGCCGTTGTCGCCGTGCTCGATCGCCTCGACCGGATCCTCGAGCCGCACCTCGATCCCGACGCCTTCCGCGCCGTCCTGGACGTGCCGGGCCATGTCGGGGTCGAGCGCGCCGGACATGACCTGGCCCGAGCGCTCGACGAGCGTGACGCGCAGGCCGCGGCGGCTCAGCGCCTCGGCCATCTCGATGCCGATGTAGCCGGCGCCGATGACGACCGCGGTCCGGCCGCCGGCCTCCAGGGCGCGGTGGAAGCGCTCGGCGGCGTCGATCGTCCGCGCCGGCTCGACGAGATCGGCGCCCGGCACCGGCGGGGCGACGGCGACCGCGCCGGTGGCGACGAGCAGGCGGTCGAACGGCTCGACGAGGTCGCGGCCGCGCGCATGGTCGCGGACGGCGAGCGTCCGCGCATCGAGGTCGATGCCGACGACCTCGTGGTGCGTGCGCGCGTCGATGCCGCGGCGGCGGTGCTCCTCCGGGCCCCGGACGACGAGTCGCTCGTGGTCGGTGAAGTCGCGGGCCAGGTAGTACGGGATGCCGCACGCCGAGTAGGACGTGTACGGCCCGCGCTCGAACGCGACGATCTCGAGGCCGGGGTCGCGGCGGCGGGCCCGGCTCGCGGCGGACATCCCCGCGGCGTCGCCGCCGATGATCGCGAGCCGCTCGGCCATCGGCCGCACCCTAGACAAGCCGCCCGCCGCCCGTGCCGGACTCGTAAGCTCGTTCACACGTGCCCGAGCTGCCCGAGGTCGAGATCACGGCGCGCCTCATCGGCGAGGCCGTCCGCGGCGCGGTCGTCGAGTCGACGATGGCGCCGGGGATCAACGCGCTGAAGACGTTCGACCCGCCGCTGCACGCGCTCGACGGCAAGGCGCTGCAGGGCGTGCGGCGGATCGGCAAGCACCTTGTCATCGACGTCGCCGGCGACCTGCACGTGCTCGTCCACCTCATGAGCGCCGGCCGGCTGCAGCTCTACGACAGGCGCGCCTCGATGCGCGACCGGACGTCGCGGCTGCTCATCCGCCTCGAGGACGGGCGCGAGCTGCGGCTGCGCGAGTTCGGGACCAGGCAGGCCGCGTGGGTGAAGGTGCTGCGCGACGGGGACCTCGAGGCCGACGAGGCGATCGCGAGGCTCGGCCCGGAGGCGTGGCCCGAGCCGCCCGCCGACCTCGCCGAGCGGCTCGCCGTCTCGCGCCCGCTGCACTCCGTCCTGCGCGACCAGCGGGTGATCGCGGGCATCGGCCGCTCGTGGGTCGACGAGATCCTGTGGACCGCGAGGCTCTCGCCGTTCAAGCGCGGCGACGACCTCGCGCCCGAGGAGGCGGAGGCGCTGCGCGACGCGATCGGGTCGGTGCTCGGCGGCGCGCTCGAGGTGTACGAGAAGACGCTCTCGCTGCCGCTGCCGGACAAGCTCCCGCTCCCGCTGCAGGTCCACCGCCGCCACGGCGAGCCGTGCCCGCGCTGCGGCGCGACGATCGAGGCGGTCCACTACGAGGACTACGTCATGTGCTACTGCCCGGCCGAGCAGACCGGCGGCAAGGTGCTCAAGGACCGGCGCCTGTCGCGGCTGCTGAAGTGACCGGCGCGATCGACGACAACCCGCGGGCGTGGTTCGAGCTGCTCGCGCGTCAGCCCGGCGCCCGCGCCGGCAACTGCTGGGTCGTCACCGACATCGCGTTCCCGCTGTGCAACTCGGTGCTGTTCCCGCCGTGGCGGCCGGCGGAGGTCGACGAGCGGATCGACGCGGTGCTGGGGGAGGCGGCCGCGCGCGAGGTCCCGCTGCTGTGGTGGCTGGGCTCGGTGCCGGGGATCGTGCTCGACCGGCTGGAGGCGCGGCGGGTCGTCGTCGACGCAGAGCCGCTCCCGGGGATGGCGCTCGACGACCTCGGCCGGCTCGGCGGGGTCCCGCCGGCGCCGCCCGCCTCGCCGGCCGGCGGGAACGGCGCGTCCGCGCACGGGCCGTCGCTCGCCGTCCGCCGCGTCGCGTCCGCGCGCGACCTCGAGGCCTTCGGGATCCCGTTCCGCGTCGGCTTCGGGATCCCGGCGCGGGCGCTCGAGTCGCTCCTCGCGGCGTTTGCCGCGTACGGGCTCGACGGCGATGTCCGCCACTACGTCGGGTTCGCGGGCGACGCGCCGGTGTCGTCGGCGACGGTGATCCTGCGCGACGGCGTCGCGGGGCTCTACGACGTCGCGACGGTGCCCGAGGCGCGCGGGCGCGGCCACGCGACCGCGATCACCGTGCACGCGCTGCGCGAGGCCGCCGGCGACGGCGCCCGCGGCGCGATCCTGCACGCGAGCCCGTCGGCGTTCGGGATCTACGAGCGGCTCGGCTTCCGCACGGTCGCGACCGTCCGGACGGTCCAGACCGGCGTCGGGCATCCTTGACGCATGATCGAGACCGGCCAAGAGGCGCCCGACTTCCAGCTGCCCGACCAGGACGGCAACCCGGTCCGCCTGTCGGACCTGCGCGGGCGGCGCGTCGTCCTCTACTTCTACCCCAAGGCGGATACCCCCGGCTGTACCACCCAGGCGTGCGGGATCCGCGACCACGCCGCCGAGTACGAGCAGGCGGGCGCGGTCGTCCTCGGCGTCTCGCCGGACCCGGTGGAGGCGATCAAGAAGTTCCACGCCGGCCAGTCGCTGAACTTCACGCTCCTGGCCGACGAGGACCACGCGGTCTGCGAGACCTACGGCGTGTGGGTCGAGAAGCAGATGTACGGCAAGACCTACTGGGGCGCCCAGCGCGCGACGTTCATCATCGACGAGCAGGGCGTGGTCCGGCACGTCATCCCGAAGGCGTCGCCGAAGACCCACGACGAGGAGGTCCTCGCCGCGCTGCGCGACCTGCCGGCGGCGGCGTAGGGGCGCGGCGGTGCGCCGGCGTCAGCTCGACGCCGGCGCGTGGTGGCGCGTGTACTCGGCGGGGCGGAGCGCCATCGCGAGCGCCATCGCCGCGAACATCGCGACGTGCTCGACCGCCATCACCGTGTGGAAGCCGGCCAGGCCGGCGGCCTCGACGGGGATCGCGACGAACGTCGGGACGAACATCGCCGCGGCCATCTCGGCGCACGGGCGCGGGCCGTGGCCGCGGTGGCGCATCCAGGCGACCATCGGGACGGTCATCGCGGTCGCCATCGCGAGGAGGCCGAGCGCCGGCGCGTCGGCGAGCCGCGCGCCCGTGGCGGCGAGTGCCAGCCCGAGCACGCCCATGCCGAGCAGCATCGCCGCGACCATCTCGACGTAGTGGCGCACGAAGTGGCGGACGGGTGCGCTCACCGGGATTCGATACAGGGTGGGGGTATGCATGGCCCGGGACCGTAGATACCCCCACCCGGTATGTCAAGGCGATGGCGGAAGCCGTGGGGAACGTGTCCGGGCGCGGCGGGCCGGGCGGAGCGCGCACGGGATCGACCGCGCCGCCCGGGCGCGACGCGCTCAGGCGCCCACGGCCGCCACGTAGCTCTCCGGGTCGGTGACGCCCTCGGTCGCCACGAGCAGCACGCGCGACCGGGGCCCGAGCCCGCCGACCGCCGCGCGCAGCTCCCCCGCCGCCGGGTCGCCGGCCAGCGCCCGCAGCGCGGCCAGCGGCGCCGCGCCGCAGTCGCCGATGCGCAGGCCGGCGGCCGCGAGCTCGCGCATCGCCGCCCGCGTCTCGTCGTCGCTCACCGTGACCGTGCCCGTGATCCCGTCGCGCAGCACCGGCCACGCGGCGACCGACACCTCGGCGCAGTCCATACCGGCCATGCACGTGCCGGGGTTCTCGATCGTCACCGGCTCGCCGGCGGCCAGCGAGGCGGTCAGGCACGCGGCGGTGGACGGCTCGACCCCGACGACCGCCGCGCCGGTCGCCGCCCCGAACCGCGCGGCCGCCGCCGCGAACGACCCGACGCCGACCGGGGCGAGGATCACGTCGAACGGCCCGGCCTGCCCGGCCACCTCGGCGAACAGCGTCGCGTACCCGTCGACGACCCACCGCGCAGGTCCCGAGTCGCCCACGTCGGCCAGCTCGAGCGAGCCGGGCTCGGCGCCCTCGGCCGCCGCGCGCCCCACCGCGTCCTCGTAGCCGCCGTCGGTCACGACGACCTCCGCGCCCTCGGCCTCGATCGCCGCGACCCGTGCGGGCGCCGCGCCCGCCGGCAGCAGGATCCGGCACGCAAGGCCCCGCTGCCGCGCGGCCCAGGCGACCGCACGCCCGTGGTTGCCCGCGCTCGCGGCCACGAGCCGGCGCACGTCCGGACGCGAGCGCAGCGCGCGCTCGACCGCCCACGACGCACCGAGCACCTTGAACGCCGGCAGTCCGAACCGGTCGGATTCGTCCTTCAGCGCGACCGCGCCGACCCCGAGATCCGCCGCGACGCCCTCCAGCGGGCGCAGCGGCGTCGGCGCGTACGCCGGAAGCGCCCGGTGGAACGCGAGCGCCTCCTCCGAGGGCGGCGGCACCGCCGCCCGCCGGGCCGCGGTGTTGACGAGCGCCCTCACCGGCAGAACCGCTCCGCCACCGCGACGAGCGTCTGCGCGACCGTGACCGTGTCGCCGACGCTCACCCACTCGGTCGTCGCGTGCGCGCCCTCGCCGCCCGGCCCGAACATCACCGTCGGGATCCCGGCGGCGGCGATGAACGCCGCGTCGGCCCAGTACGACGCGCCGCCCAGCGGCCGGCCCGCGACCTCGCGGACGAGCGCGACGATCTCCTCCGACGGCGCGACCTCGAACGGCTCGCGGACGAGCAGCGTCCGCTGCTCGGCGACCAGCTCGCCGTCGGCCGCCCGGCAGCCGTCGAGCAGCGCCGCGATCTCCGCCTCGACGCCGGCCGCGTCCTCGCTCGGCAGCGTCCGGCGCTCGAGCCCGACGACGCACCGCTCCGGGTAGCTCGACATCTCGGCGCCGCCGCTGATCACCGACGCGTGCACCGACCCCCGCCCGAGCAGGGGATGGGTGCGCGCCGCCAGCGACCGGTCGAGCTCGCCGATCGCGGTGAGCACCGGCCCGGCCTTCACGATCGCGTCGACGCCCAGATGCGGGCGCGAGCCGTGCGCCGCCCGCCCCGTGATCTCGATCTCGATCCACGCGAAGCCCTTGTGGGCGATCGCGATCTCGAGCTCGGTCGGCTCGGTGACGACCGCCGCGTCCGCGCGCACCGCCTCGAGCGCCTCGGCCACGCCGAGGCTCGCGTGCTCCTCGTCGGCGACCGCCGCCACGACGACATCCCCGCGCAGGCCCAGGCCCGCCGCCTCCCGGCACGCCAGCAGCGCGGCCGCGAGACCGGCCTTCATGTCGTACGCGCCGCGGCCGTACAGCCGGTCGCCGGACAGGCGCGGCTCGTGCGGCGCCGTCATCCCCTCGACGCCGACCGTGTCGAGATGCCCGCACAGCAGCAGCGTCCGGCCGCCGCCGGATCCCACGGCCCGGACGAGCACCGACGGCCGCCCGGACGTGCGCTCGAGCACCGTCGCCTCGAGCCCGGCGGACCGCGCCCAGCCGGCGACGAACGCCGCGATCTCCGGCTCCCCCGCACCGCCCGCGACGAGCGACGGGTTCACCGAGTCGATCGCGACGAGCCGCGAGGTGAGGTCGACGACGTCCGCGCGCACCGGGCCCGGCATTCAACCGGACGCGACGATGACCGGATCGCCGACGCGGATCACCGCGGGGCGCTCGCACGTCCCGTACACGCCCAGGCAAGAGTCGCGGTGCCGCGCGACCGCGCGCAGGACCGACGGGTCGCGCTCGGCGGTCTGCGGGTCGGTGTTGATGACCATGCAGCGCTTGTCGCGCATCGCGACGTGCACGCGCGCGTCGCCGAGGGCGAGCGACGAGCCGACCAGCTCGTCCTCGGGGAACGCGCCGCGCCCCGGCAGGTCGACGACGACCGACATGCGGAAGCGGGCCGGCTCGAGCGGGCGGCCGACCAGGTCCCCGAGCGCCCGGACCGCCTGCACGCTGATCACCGAGACCGGGAACGCGTCCTGCGTGCCACGGTGGTCGCGATGCAGGTGGACCGGCCCGCCGTAGCGGGCGGCGAGGTCCTCGGCGAGCTCGGGGGAGCGCAGCCGCAGCTCGCGCCCCTCGGGCGTGCGGACGACCGGCTCGCGGCCGTCGGTCAGCGACGGCACGAACCGCGTCAGCTCCGGCACCTGCCGGATCGTCAGCCACGGGAAGTCGGACGTGTCGTCCCCCCGGACGAACGCGTACCGCCGGTCGCCCTCGACCCCGAACCAGTCGAGGTGCGCCTCGGTCAGCGCCTCCGCCGCCATCGCCTTGACCGGGAAGCGGTACAGCGCGGTGATCGTCCCGATTCGCATCGACGGGCAGCCTACGGCTCACGTGTCGGCGCGATGTGGGGATACTGCGCGCATGCGCCGCCGCCCCGCCGCCCTCGCGCTCTGCCTCGCCGCCGTGCTCGCCGCCGGCGCCTGCGGGGGCGGAGGCGACGAGGACGAGATCACCGGCGTGCTCGAGACCGGCTTCACCACGACCGACGCGAAGGTCCGCTGCGAGCAGAGCCTCAGCGCCGGGCTCGTCGAGCGCATCTACGGCGACACGGCGGCATGCCGCAAGATCGAGGGCGAGGACGCCAAGAACGACGCCCGCGCGACGTCGGTCGACGTGTCGGACATCGAGATCGACGGCGACCGGGCGACCGCGACGATCAAGCTCGACGGCGGCCTCCGTTCGGGCGCGACCGGGCCGATCGCGCTCACGAGCTCCGGCGGCGACTGGCGGATCGACGACCTCGGCGTCGCGTTCCTGCGCTCCCAGCTCCAGGCAGCGATGAAGCACGACAACGAGCTCGACGAGCGGATCCGCACCTGCCTGGGCGAGAAGATGCTCGAGCTGCCCGACCGCGAGTTCCGCGCCCTGGCCTACGGGACGATCGGCGAGCAGCCAGACGCCCAGCAGCGGCTCGTCGGCATGCTCGGCGAGTGCGAGGCTGCGCAGGGCGGGGGCGAGAACGTCAGCCTCATGCGTGAGAAGTTCGAGGAGGGCATCGCCCGGTCGCTGCGCAAGAACGGGGCTTCCGCCGACGAGATCGCGTGCGTCAACCGGAGGCTGCGCGAGCTCATCGACGACGAGGAGCTCAGCCGCCTCGTCGGGCAGGCGGCCGACGAGGTGCCACGCCAGGTGACGGCTGCCGCAGCGCGCGCGATCGAGACGTGCGAGGCTTCCGGGCCGGGCGGCTGACCCCCGGCCGCAGGCCACACGGGTCCCGGCGCGCGATGTGCCGCGCCCACATGTTGGCTGATCGGCCAGTCAGTACCGTTAACGCGCAGCGCGACGCGTTTCAGCGTGCCACGCAACCAACCACATCGACGGAGTCACGATGAGTTCATCCGAAGCCCTGGTCTTCGATGCCATCCGCACGCCACGCGGCAAGGGCAAGAGCAACGGGTCCCTGCACTCGACCAAGCCGGTCGATCTCGTGGTCGGGCTGATGCACCAGATGCTCGCTCGCCACGAGAACCTCGATCCGGCGCGGGTCGACGACGTGGTGCTCGGCTGCGTCACGCCGGTCGGTGATCAGGGGGCCGACATCGCCAAGACCGCGGCGATCAAGGCCGGCCTGCCGGACACGGTGGCGGGCGTGCAGCTCAACCGGTTCTGCGCGTCGGGCCTCGAGGCGGTGAACATCGCCGCCCAGAAGGTCGCCTCCGGCTGGGAGGACATGGTCTTCGCCGGTGGCGTCGAGTCGATGTCGCGCGTGCCGATGGGCTCCGACGGCGGCGCGTGGGCGATGGACCCCGAGACGAACTACGACACCTCGTTCGTCCCGCAGGGCATCGGCGCCGACCTCATCGCGACCGTCGAGGGCTTCAGCCGCGAGGAGGTCGACGCGTACGCGGCCCGCTCGCAGGAGCGCGCCGCGACCGCGCAGGCCGAGGGCCGGTTCAAGAACTCCGTCATCCCCGTCAAGGACATCAACGACCACGTCATCCTCGACCACGACGAGTTCATCCGGCCGGGCACCACGGTCGAGACGCTCGCCAAGCTCAAGCCGTCGTTCCAGGTGATGGGCGAGATGGGCGGCTTCGACGCGGTGGCGCTGCAGAAGTACCACTGGATCGAGCAGATCAACCACGTCCACACGCCGGGCAACTCGTCGGGCATCGTCGACGGCGCGTCGCTGCTGGCCATCGGCAACGAGAAGACCGGCGCCGAGATGGGCATGACGCCGCGCGCGCGGATCCTCTCGACCGCGGTCTCGGGCGCCGACCCGACGATCATGCTCACCGGCCCGGCTCCCGCGTCCAAGAAGGCGCTCGAGAAGGCCGGCTTGACCATCGACGACATCGACCTGGTGGAGATCAACGAGGCGTTCGCCGCGGTCGTCCTCCGCTTCGTCAAGGACATGGGGCTCGACATGGACAAGGTGAACGTCAACGGCGGCGCGATCGCCATGGGCCATCCGCTCGGCGCGACCGGCGGCATGATCCTCGGCACGCTCATCGACGAGCTCGAGCGCCAGGACAAGCGCTACGGGCTGGCCACGCTCTGCGTCGGCGGCGGCATGGGCATCGCGACCGTGGTGGAGCGCGTCTGATGGCCGAGTCGAAGACCATCCGCTGGGAGCAGGACGACGACGGGATCGTCACGCTGATCCTCGACGACCCGAACCAGTCCGCGAACACGATGAACGCCGCCTACGGCGAGTCGATCCGCGCGACGGTCGACCGCCTCGAGGCCGAGAAGGACTCGATCACCGGCGTCGTCATCACGTCCGCCAAGAAGACGTTCTTCGCCGGCGGCGACCTGAACGACCTCAAGAAGGTCACGCCGGAGAACGCCGACGAATTCGCCGAGTTCGTGCGCGAGAACAAGGCCGTCCTGCGCCGGCTCGAGACGCTCGGCAAGCCGGTCGTCGCCGCCATCAACGGCGCGGCGCTCGGCGGCGGCTTCGAGATCACGCTCGCCTGCCACCACCGGATCATCGTCGACGACCCCAAGGCCGTCGTCGGGTTCCCCGAGGTCCAGCTCGGCCTGCTGCCCGGCGCCGGCGGCGTCGTCCGCTCGGTGCGGATGCTCGGCATCGTCGACGCGCTCATGCAGCTCCTCCTCCAGGGCCAGCGGCTCAAGCCCGCCAAGGCAAAGGAGCTCGGCGTCATCGACGAGATCGTCCCGACCGTCGAGGAGCTCGTCCCCGCCGCCAAGGCGTGGATCAAGAGCAAGGCCGGCGAGGAGGTCGTCCAGCCCTGGGACGTCAAGGGCTACAAGATCCCGGGCGGCACCCCGTCGAACCCGAAGTTCGCGCAGAACCTGCCCGCGTTCCCGGCGAACCTGCGCAAGCAGCTCAAGGGCGCGAACTACCCGGCGCCGAAGGCGATCATGGCGGTCGCCGTCGAGGGCGCGCAGGTCGACTTCGACAACGCGCTCGAGATCGAGGGCCGGTACTTCGTCGACCTCGCCAAGGGCCAGGTCGCGAAGAACATGATCCAGGCCTTCTTCTTCGACATGCAGGCGGTCAACAACCGCCCGCGCCCGGAGGGGACCGAGCCGTTCCGGTCCGAGAAGGTCGTCGTCCTCGGCGCCGGCATGATGGGCGCCGCGATCGCGTACGTGTGCGCGAAGGCCGGCATCGAGGTCGTCCTCAAGGACGTCAGCCAGGAGGCGGCCGAGCGCGGCAAGGGCTACAGCGAGAAGCTCGTCGCCAAGGGCGTCGAGCGCGGCAAGACGACGCAGGAGAAGGGGCAGGCACTCCTGGACCGGATCCTGCCGACGACCAAGGCCGAGGACGCCGCGGGCGCCGACCTCGTCATCGAGGCGGTGTTCGAGGACCCGAAGGTCAAGGCCGAGGTCTTCGCCGAGATCGAGCCGCACCTCGCCGAGGGCGCGCTGCTCGGCTCGAACACCTCGACGCTGCCGATCACCGAGCTCGCCGAGGGCGTCAGCCGGCCGGAGGACTTCATCGGCCTGCACTTCTTCAGCCCGGTCGACAGGATGCCGCTGCTGGAGATCATCAAGGGCGAGAAGACCAGCGACGAGACGCTCTACCGCGCGCTCGACATCGCCAAGCAGATCCGCAAGACGCCGATCGTCGTCAACGACTCGCGCGGCTTCTACACCTCGCGCGTCATCGGGACGTTCATCAACGAGGGCATCGCGATGCTCCTCGAGGGCATCCCGGCGCCGACGATCGAGCAGGCCTCGTCGCAGGCGGGCTACCCGGCCCCGGTCCTCCAGCTCTCGGACGAGCTGAACCTCAACCTCATGCGGAAGATCCGTGACGCCTCCAAGGCGGCGGTCGAGGCGGCCGGCGGGACCTGGGTCGGCCACCCGGCCGAGAAGGTCATCGACACGATGCTCGACGAGTACGACCGCGGCGGCCGCCTGGCCGGCAAGGGGTTCTACGACTACGACGAGAACGGCAAGCGCGCCGGCCTGTGGAAGGGCCTGCGCGAGGCGTTCCCGCCGGTCGACGACCCGTCGGCGATCGACCTGAAGGACCTCGAGGAGCGGATGCTCTTCATCGAGGCGATCGAGACCGTCAAGTGCCTGGACGAGGGCGTGCTCGAGACCGTCGCCGACGCGAACATCGGCTCGATCCTCGGCATCGGCTACCCGGGCTGGACCGGCGGCACGATCCAGTTCATCAACGGCTACGAGGGCGGCCCGAAGGGCTTCGTCGCCCGCGCCCGTGAGCTCGCCGCCAAGTACGGCGAGCGCTTCGAGCCGCCCGCCTCGCTGGTCGAGAAGGCCGAGCGGGGCGAGATCTACTCCGACGAGTCCGAGCTCGTCGGCGCCGCCTAGCCGGACGCGCTCAGCCGCTTCCGGCCGCCGTGCCGCGGCCCTCGCCTCGAGCGAGGGCCGCGGGCGCGGCCGTGCTCCCGGCCAGGCCTCCGAGCTCGCGCAGCCACGTCGCGGTCAGCGCGACCTCGCGCCGGCGCCGCTGGGTGGCGGCGGTGCGTCGCGACGTCTCGCTCGGGACGGGAAGGGGCGTGGTGCTGCTCGTCGGGGTGCTCGGGGTGGCGGCCAAGGTCGCTCCGGGTCCGGGGTGGGTGACGGTCGGTCATTCCCCGGCGGAGCGACGTTCCAAGCGCCGCTCGGCGCGTCGGGGCGCGTCGCGGCGCGGTCGCCGTCTCCCGGCGTCCGTGCGGCGCCGCGTCAGGTGCCGGCGCGGGCCTGCGCCTCGGCCTCGGCCTGTCGCCGCTTGGCGCGCTTGGCCTGCTGCTCGGGCGTGACGCGGACGACGTCCCAGACGAGGCCGAGCCGCTCGAGCCCCCGGATCACGAGCGCCGAGATGTCGAACTGGCGGCCGTGGCCGTGGAACGCGGCGGTCGGGAACGCGTGGTGGTTGTTGTGCCAGGCCTCGCCGAACGTCGGGATCGCGAGCCAGGCGAGGTTGCGCGACTGGTCGCGCGTCTCGTAGTCCTGGCGGCCGAACACGTGGCAGAGCGAGTTGACGCTGTAGGTCACGTGGTGGACGACGAGCATCCGGATCAGGCCGCCCCAGAGCAGGCCGGTCAGGCCGGCGATGAGCGAGCCGCCGAGGATGAGCCCGAGCACGAACGGCAGCACGAAGCCCGCGAGCACCCACCACAGGAACGTGCGGTCGACCCAGCGGACGACCGGATCCTCGAGCAGGTCGCGGGCGTAGCGCTCCTTCAGCCCGCGCTGGGTGTGGATGAACAGCCAGCCCAGGTGCGCGTGGAACAGGCCGCGGAGCGTGCCCTTCAGGCCGCCGCCGTGGCCGACGTGCGGGCTGTGCGGGTCGCCCTCCTCGTCGGAGAACGTGTGGTGCTTGCGGTGGTCTGCCACCCACGAGATGACCGGCCCCTCGATCGCGGCCGAGCCGAGGATCGCGAGCGTCGCGCGCATCTTCTTGCCGGTCTTGAACGCGCGATGGGTGAGGTGGCGGTGGAAGCCGACCGTGACCCCGAGCGCCGTGAGCGCGTACATCACGCCGAAGATCACGAGGTCGTACCAGTGCAGCCAGGAGTTCCAGGTCTGCCACCCGGCGATACCCAGGCCGATGAACGGCAGGACGGTGACCAGACCCGTGAGGAAACGGTCGAGCGTCTCGTTCTTGACGGGCTCGACGTCGTCGCGCAGTGCGGTCGCCATGACTTAGGGCACCCTACTTCCAGATGTTGAACTGACGGATCGTCAGCGACCGGCCGCGCCCTCGGCAAGCCGGCGCTGATCGCTCAGGACGTCCACGGGTGTTGCCCATCCGGGACGGTCCATAGTCGGGGTTCGTGTGGTTTGGTCGGTCGGTTCGGCGTCACCGCCGGCCGGTCCTGCCGGCAGCTTGTCACAGCGGCGGTCGGACGCGGCGCCCGCGGACCGCGGACTCCGCACCGAGCGCGCGGACGACCTCGACGAGCACGCGGCGGGCGGCCTCGACACGGCGCGGGCCGAGGCGCTCTGCCAGCTCGGTGGTCACGCGGTCGCGCTCGGCGCGCGCGGCCTCGACGACGGCCTCGCCGCGGGCCGCCAGGCGCACGAGGCGGACGCGTGCGTCGGCCCGGTCCGGCGTGCGCTCGACGTACCCGCGCCGCTCGAGGTCGGCGACCGCCTTCGACGCGGCCTGCTGGGTGACGCCGAGGCGCTCGGCGAGCGCGGAGATCGCGAGGGGCCCGTCGACGAGGTGCTGGAAGACGACGCCGTCGGCGAAGCGGGCGTCGGCGAACCCGCGCGCGGCGAGGCGCCGCCGGATCTCCTCGGCCATCGCCCAGCCGGCGAACGTGGCCGCGAGCGAGAGGTCGGCGTCGTCGAGGTCGTACACAACCACGGTTGTACACTGCACAACCATGGTTGTGGAGTCTGCCGTGCCTCCGGACGACGTCGCCGGCGCGTTCGTCCGCATCGCCCACCGCGTCGTCTGGTGCTCGCTGGCGACGGTCGACCGCCGCGGACGGCCGCGCTCGCGCGTCGTCCACCCGATCTGGGAGCGCGCCGACGGGCGCCTCGCCGGCTGGGTCGTGACCCGGCCGACGCCGCTCAAGCGCGCGCACCTCGCGGCGAGCCCGTACGTGTCGCTCTCCTACTGGGACCCGCGGCACGACATCGCGGTCGCCGAGTGCCGGGCGTCATGGGTGCAGGACGCGGCCGGGCGCGCGCGGGCGTGGGAGCTGTTCCGCGCGGCGGAGCCGCCGCTCGGCTACGACCCGGCGACGATCTGGCCGGGCGGCCCGGACGCGCCCGACGCGGCGGTGCTCAGGCTCGATCCCTGGCGCCTGCGCGCCGCGGACGCAGCGAGCCTGGCGAAGGGCGAGGAGGCGCTCACGTGGCGCGAGACGTCCCCGCCCGGCGCGAGAACCCCGCAAACTGCGTCAAGGGGTCTGACCCCTTGAACCTCTGAGGGATCTCAAGGGGTCAGACCCCTTTAGGTCTGGGCGGGCTCGACCGCGGGCGGTGGCGTCAGGGCGGCGGCGCAGATCACGAGCGCGAACGCGAGCAGGCGGAGCGTCAGCCCGGCCGGGTCCTCCGGCAGCGGCTCGGCGAATACGATCGGGCCCGACGCGATCGTCGCCGTGTTCGCCGTCGCGCTCGTCACCGCGATCACCGCGACCGGGCGCCCGAGCTGCAGGCTGCGCGCCGACACGAGCAGGCCCAGCAGCGACAGGACGAGGATCACGAGCGCCAGCGGATGCAGCACCACGCCGGCGCCCAGGTCGCCGAGGCTCGCGCTCAGCGCCTTGATCGACACGTCCGAGCCGCCCCACAGCAGCCCCGCCGACACCGCCAGCGCGGTGCCCGCCCGCGCGCCGGTCCGCCACAGCGCGACGAGCACCGCCCCCGCCACCGACGCCAGCCCGACGTAGCCGGCCAGCGTCGCCGCCGCATAGTCGCTGTGCGCCTCCTCGCCGGTGCCCGACAGCGTCGCGGCGAGGAACGCCAGCCCTAGCGCCGTCAGGGCCACCCCGATCCACTCGCGCCGCGTCACGTCGTGCCGGAAGACCCGGTCGGCCACGACCGTCAGCAGCACCAGGCAGCCGGCGATCGTCGCCTGCACGAGCGAGATCGGCGCCAGCGCGAGCGCCGCCACGTGCAGCCCCCACGACCCGAGCGCGACGAGGATCCCCAGCGCGTACCAGGGGGAGCGGAACAGCGCGATCGAGCTCGCCACCGGGCGCGAGAACTCGACCGGCGGAGCGGCCACCGATCCGCGGTGCTTGTAGAGGAACCCGACGATCGACGTGAGCGCGGTGGCCACCGCCAACAGCAACCCGAGCTGGACCGACGCGCTCATGACGAGGCGAGGGTAGTCCTACGGACGAGCGCGCTTGACACGATCGAGACAGGTGCTACAAACGCTGGTACGGACATAGGTCATTCGCCACGGCGGATCGACGATGTACCGCCAACACGTCCCTTGCCAGGGACGTCGCAGGAAATCGCCAGCGCCCTCCAACCGAGGGCGCTGCTCGTTAACGTCCCGGGCCTGCTCCGAACGGTCTGCATCTACGCCGGCTCGCTCGAGGGCACGCGCCCCGGCTACCGGGAGGGCGCCGAGGCGTTCGCGCGCCTGCTCGCGCGCGAGGGGATCCGCATCGTCTACGGCGGCGGACGGACCGGGATGATGGGCGCGGTGGCCGACGCCGCCCGCGCCGAGGGCGGCCAAGTCACCGGCGTCATGCCCCGCCAGCTCGTCGAGCGCGAGATCGCCCACCGCGAGCTCGAGGACCTGCGCGTCGTCAGCTCGATGCACGAGCGCAAGGCGCTCATGGCCGAGCTCAGCGACGCGTTCGTCGCGGTCCCCGGCGGCATCGGCACGTGGGAGGAGCTCATCGAGGTCTACACGTGGGCGCAGCTCGGCATGCACCGCAGCCCGGTCGGGCTGCTGAACGTCGACGGCTACTACGACCGGTTCGTCGCGTTCATCGACCACGCGACCGCCGAGGGCTTCGTCCGCGAGCGCACGCGCGCGATGCTCGTCGTCGAGTCCGACCCCGGCCGCCTCCTCGCCGCGCTGCGGGCCTACGAGCCCCCCGACGTCCCCCGCTGGATCGACCGCGAGGGCACCTGACGTGCGCCTGCGCAGCCTCGACGGCCGCTTCGCCGTCTGCCGCCTGCCCGCGACCGAGCCGCTGCCCGCCTGGTTCTCGCTCGCGGCAGGCCCGCTCAGCGCCGCGGTCCGCCGCGGCGACGAGCTGTCGCTCGTCTGCCCCGACGACGCCCCGCCGCCCGGCACGACCGCCGAGCGCGGCTGGCACGCCCTCGAGGTCGAAGGCCCGATGGCGTTCACGCTGACCGGCGTGCTGGCCTCGATCGCGACGCCGCTCGCCGACGCGGGCGTGCCGATCTTCGCCCTGGCGACCTACGACACCGACGTCGTGCTCGTGCCCGGCGCACGAGCCGGCGACGCCATCGCCGCGCTACGCGCGGCCGGACACGAGGTGAGATGACCCGAGAACCGCTCATCCTGCTGCACGGCATCGGCTCGTTCCGTCACGTGTGGGACCCGGTCGTGCCCCACCTGGAACGCGAGCGCCAGGTCCACGCGCTCGACCTGCCGGGCTTCGGCGACGCCCCGCCGCTGCCCGCCGGGGAGGAGCCGTCGCCCGAGGCGCTCGCCCGCGCGATCGCGCGCGAGCTCGACGCGCGCGGGCTCGACACCGTGCACGCGGCCGGCAACTCGCTCGGCGGCTGGGTCTCGCTCGAGCTCGCCAAGCTCGGCCGCACCCGCTCGGTCTGCGCGCTGTCGCCCGCCGGCTTCTGGCGCGGGTGGGAGCGCACGTTCTGCGCCGCGTCGCTGCGCAACGCCCGCGCGCTCTCCAAGGCGCTGCTCCCGGTCGTCGACACGATCAGCGCGAACGCCGCGCTGCGGCGGATCGCGCTCGCGCAGTTCGCCGCCCGCGCCGACCGCATGACCCCGGCCCAGGCGGCCGCCTCGAGCCGCAACCTCGCGCTGTGTCCAGGCTGGAGCGCGACGCTGAAGGCGATGAGCGCGCGCGAGTTCACCGGCGGCGAGCAGGTCCAGGGCCCGGTGACGATCGCGTGGGCCGAGAAGGACCGCCTGCTGCTCCCGCGCCAGGCCGAGCGCGCCCGCGCGGCGCTCCCGAAGGCGCGCCACATCGTGCTCACCGGCTGCGGCCACGTGCCCACGTACGACGACCCGGAGCTCGTCGCCCGCGCGATCCTCAGCTCCGCGTGATCACGCCGGTACCGTGAGAGCCAGGTGCTCGCGTCGATCGGATCCAGCCTCGACTCCTTCTTCGACGCGGTCGGCTCGTTCTTCGACTCGCTGGCGAGCATCCAGTGGCCGTCGCTGCTGATCGGCCTCGCCGCGTTCACGGTCTACCTGTCGCTGCGCGCCCGGGCCGCGTTCAACATCCTCCGCGCCGCCTATCCGGACGAGCGCTTCGAGTTCCGCCGGATCTGGGGCGCCTACCTCGCCGCGTACGGCTTCAACGGCGTCATCCCGGCCCGCGGCGGCGACGTCATCCGGCTGTACCTGACGAAGACGTCCGTCCCGCGGTCGAGTTACCCGGCGGTCGCGTCGGCGATGGTCGTGGAGAACGTCTTCGACGCGACGATGGCGGTCTTCATCCTCACGTTCGCGTTCAGCCAGGGCGTGTTCCCCAAGCCGCCGGACTTCTCGCAGATCCCGGCGTTCGACCTGCAGTTCTTCGCGTCGCACCCGCGGTTCACGCTGTTCGTCCTGACCGCGCTGGCGGTCGGCGGGCTCGTCGCGTTCGCGCTGCTGTCGGCGCGGGTGCAGGCGTTCTGGGCGCGGGTGCGCCAGGGGCTGACGATCCTGTTCGACCGGCGCCGGTACATCCGCGAGGTGTGGCTCGTCCAGTTCGCGGGCTGGCTGTTCCGCTTCACCGCGTTCTGGTTCCTGCTCGAGGCGTTCAACGTCGGCGGATCGGTGCGCAACGTGCTGCTTGTGCTCGGGGTCAACGCCGTCGCCGCCGTCGTCCCGTTCACCCCGGGCGGCGCCGGCGTCCAGCAGGCACTGCTCGTCAAGGTGTTCAGCGGGACGGCCACGGGCGCGACCGTCGCCGCCTACTCGGTCGGCCAGCAGATCGCGATCGCCACGTGGATGCTCGGCGTCGGCTTCCTGGCGCTCTTCTTCATCTTCCGCTTCCGGTCGTTCAAGGAGGTGATCGCGGCCGGGCGCGAGCACCGCGAGGCAGAGCGCCGCGCCGAGGCCGAGGCGCAGGCCGGGACGGTCGCGCCCGAGGCGGCGGAGGAGACCGCGGTCACCCGTCGAATCGCGACGGATGTTCCCCGCCGCCGCGCGTGACCTCGTCACGCCGCCCGCCGTACTCGCGGCGGCGTTCGTGGCGCTCGTCGCGCTCGCCGGCGCCCAGGCGGGACCGGTCGCGGCGCTGCTCGCCCTGCCGGCCGGGATCCTCGCCGGGGCCGCGGGGCGGCGCCGGGCGGCGCGCGAGGAGCAGCTCCGCCTGCTCTCCCAGCAGGACGCGCTCACCGGCCTGGGCAACCGCCGCCTGCTGCACCAGCGAATGACCTACGAGATCGCGCGCCACCGCCGGCACGGGCGCCGGTTCAGCGTGCTCGCGCTCGACCTCGACGGGTTCAAGAGCGTCAACGACCGCTTCGGCCACCACGCGGGCGACGAGGTCCTGCGCGAGATCGCGCGGGCGCTGGAGCGGGCGGTGCGCGACCAGGACACGCTCGTACGGGTCGGCGGCGACGAGTTCTGCGTGCTGGCGCCGGAGCTCGACGAGCGCGACGCCGAGCACCTCGCCCGCCGCCTGCGCCATGCGGTCGCGACCGCGGTCGCGGGGATCGACACGCTGTCGGCCAGCATCGGCGCCGCGGTGTTCCCCGACGACGGCGAGGCGCCGGCCGAGCTGCTGCAGGCCGCCGACGAGGCGGCGATCGAGGCCAAGCGGCGCGCGCGAGAGCGCCGCCGCCCGCCGGCCGGGCGTCGCCGCGCGGCCTAGCCGGTCGCCGGGGTCTGCGGCCGGGGCGTGGTGGGCGCGCGCTACTGCAGGCCCTCGCGGGCCTCGCGCACGAGCGTCACGGCCTCGGGGAACACCGTCGCCATCACCGCGCGGATCTGCTGGGCCTGCTGCTCGGGCGTGCCCTGCACGTTGATCCGGTTGATCGAGGCGACGGTCATGTCGACCGCCAGCTTGATCGCGTTGTCCGCCCAGGCGAGCCGCTGGCTGCCCTGGAGCTGCTCGGCGAACTCGGCGAACTGGCGCCGGAGCTCGTCCGGGTCGCCGCCGAAGCCGAAGGGGAAACCGCCTTCCATGCGATCGACGGTACCAGCCGCCTGTCACCGGCCGCTCGGCTACGTTCGCTCCTGTGACGCGGATCGTCGAAGGCGCGGGCGTCCCGCTCGCGGTCATCCACGAGTCGGCGCCGGACGGGCCGGCGATCGTCCTCGTGCACGGGATGGGCGGCACGGTGTGGCCGCTCGACGCGCTCCCCGGCCGGGTCGTGTCCTACGACCGGCGCGGCTACGGGCTGTCCGGCGCGCCCGAGCCCTACACGCGCACGACCGTCCACGAGCACGCCGAGGACCTCGCCCGCGTCGTGCGCGCGGTCGGCGCGGCGCCGGCGGTGCTCGTCGGCGCGGACTTCGGCGCGCTCGTCGTGCTCGACGTGCTGCTGCGCCACGCGGCCCTGGCGCGCGGCGCGGTGCTCGTCGACCCGCCCGCCTACATGTTCGTGCCGGAGGCGACCGAGGCGCTGTCGGAGGAGCGCGACGCGCTGGAGGAGGAGCTGCGCCGCGGCGGCTCGGAGGCGATGGAGCGGCTGCGCCCGCGCGTCGTGGACTTCGGCGCGATCGCGTCGCTGCCGCTGACGTACGGCGGGCTGCGCGCGATCGAGGTGCCGGTGGCGATCGTCTCCTCGCCGGCGCCGCGCCCGCACGACGTGGCGGCGGCCGAGGCCCTGCTCGACGCGATGCCGAGCGCGACCGGCGCCCGCGACGTCGTCGACGGCGTGGAGCGGGTGCTGAGCTGACCTCAGCCGGCGAGCCGCTCGCGCACGAGCGCGGCGGGCGTCACGCCGGCCAGGCGCCTGCACTCGCGCGTCAGGTGCGCCTGGTCGGCGTAGCCGGCGTCGAGCGCGAGCGTCGCGAGGTCGTCGCCGCCGCGGTCGACGGCGTCGACGAACCGGCGGAAGCGCAGGATCCGGGCGAGCGTCGCCGGTCCGTAGCCGACCGCGGCCTGGAAGCGGCGGCGGAGCTGGCGCTCGCTGACGCCGAGCGCGCCTGCGGCGGCACGGACGTCGGCGCCCTCCGAGCGCTCGTCCGGTGGCGGGATCCCGTCTCCGGCGAGCAGTCGCGCGGCGTGCTGGACGAGCGGGTCGCCGGGGCGCGCGGCCGCCGCGGCGGCGAGCCGCCCGGCGACATGGCGCGGGTCCTCGTCGGGGTCGATCGCGAACGCGGGGTCGACGTCGCGCGCGTCGACCCGCAGGTCCCGCAGCTCGGAGAGCGGCAGCCCGAGCGCGCCACCGCCCGCGCCGGGCCGGAAGCGCAGGCCGACGATGAGGTCGCCCGGCTGCGTGGAGGCGAGCTTGGCGCTCGTGTCGGGCCCCGCCACGACGACGCCGCGCCCGCGCGTCCACACCACGTCGGTGCACGCGTCGGGCAGGACGCGGACGCTCCCGTCGCTCGCCGGGGCCCTGACCCACGGGCACGCGACGGTCCCGCGCAACGCCGGGGGAGCGGCGAACTCCCGATACCCGCGAGGCAGCTCCATCCCGCCAGTCTCGCAGCATCCCTGCGCGGAGCCATGTCTGTCACCTCCAACCGGGGCCAGGCCCTTCACCTAAGACGGGGCCAGGCCCTTCACGGTTAATCGGGGCCTGTCCCTTCACGGTTAATCGGGGCCTGGCCCCTCACCTCCGACCGGGTTAGGGAGGGGGCCTGGCCCCGGTAGTGGGGGAGGGGCCTGGCCCCGGTGGTGGTTTCGCGCCTCTGGCCCCGGTGGCGGCCCGTGGCCGTTTCGTTCAAGACGGCTCGGGCCCGGCGTGGTGGAGTGCCTCGCATGCTTGACGCAGCTGAGCTCTTCCTCTCCGGGCACGGCCGCGTGCTCGAGCGCCGGCGCTTCGAGCGCCTGTTCCGTGGCGGTCCGGGCGAGCCGGTCGTCCACGCGCTGCTCGCGTTCCGCAACGACGACGGTGGGTTCGGGCACGCGCTCGAGCCCGACGGGCGCGGGCCCGAGAGCCAGCCGATCGCGGTGCTCACCGCGCTGAAGGTGCTCGACGAGTGCGACGTCTGGGACCCCGGGCTCGTCGGCGCCGCCTGCGACTGGCTGGCCTCGATCGCGCCCGCCGAGGGCGGCACGCCGTTCGCGCTGCCCGGCGGCGACCGCTACCCGCACGCCCCGTGGTGGGTGGCGCCCGACGGGCTTCCCGCGTCGCTCGCGATCACCGGGCAGATGCTCGAGCCGCTGCAGCGCCGCGGCGTCGGCCACCCGTGGGTGGAGCAGGCGCGCGCGTGGATGTGGGCGCAGGCCGAGCGCCCGGCCGGGAGCGAGCGGCTGGGGGCCTACGAGGCGATCGGCCTCGCGTGCTTCCTCAACACGGCGCCCGACCGCGAACGCGCGCAGGCGGCGGCCGGCCGGCTCGCCGACCGGCTGCGGGAGGCGCTCGAGCCGCGCCCCGACGGCCCGCCGGACGAGCACCGCGCGCTCGACCTCGCCCCGCGCCCGGACGACGTCCTGCGCCGGATCTTCGACCCGGCCCGGATCGACGCCGACCTCGACGCGCTCGAGGCCGGCCGGCAGGACGACGGCGGCTGGACGTTCTCCTGGCTGGCGTGGTCGCCGGTCGCCGCGGCCGAATGGCGCGGGGTGATGACGATCGAGGCGCTCAAGACGCTGCGCGCGAACGGGCGGCTGTAGCGAGCACCGCGATCGTCCCGCCACGCCCGGCCAGGCCCGCGCCGAGCTCGGCCGCCGCTGCGACCGGCGCCAGCGGCAGCGCGGCGGCGGTGATCGCGAGATCGACCGGGTCGGCCCGCACGTTGCGCTTGAGCAGGTGGTACAGGTACGCCGGCGTCCGGGTCGGGACGAGGCTCTGCCACATCCCGAACGGGTTGTGCTCGGCGAGCACGTGGTGCGTCGCGACGACCGTGAACCCGTGCGCGCCGAGCAGCCGGCGCAGCCCCTCGAGCGTGAAGTGCGTGCGATGCCGCGGCGCGTCGAGGTGGAACCACCGCGTGCCGGCCAGCCGCGCCTGGAGGCTCGCCCGGTTCGGGACGCCGACGAGCAGCGCGCCGCTCGGCCGCAGCCACCCGGCGATGCGCTCCAGCGCGCCCGCCGGGTCTTCGAGGTGCTCGAGCACGTGCCAGAGCGTCACCGCGTCGAACGGCGCCGGCGGCGACGCCTGCGCGATCGTCGCCTGCTCGAGCGTCACGCCGTACGCCGAGCGGGCCGCCGCGACGCCCCGCGCCGACGGCTCGATCCCGTGCGCGTCGTACCCCGCGGCGCGTGCCGCGGCGACGAACCGGCCGCGACCCGCGCCGGCGTCGAGCAGCCGCGCGGGCGGGGGAGCCGCGGCGCGCAGGAACGCCAGCCGCTGCCGGTCGAACACCGCGAGCACCGGCCCCGCGGCCCGGGCGAGCCGCGGCGACGGCGTCGCGTACGCCCCCGCGTCATGCGCGTCCGGTGGCGGCGGCGCCGCTGTCACGCCCGTCCCGCACGCGACGCACCGCAGGACCGGCACCCGCCCGCCGCCCGGCTCGCCGCCCGCTGCGAGCCGCCAGCCGCGGAGCATCCCGCCGCACGCGGGGCACGCGGAGGGCGGGCGCGCGCCGGGGGCAAGCGGGCCGGGGGCAAGCGGGCCGGAGCGGCGCTCCCGGCCAGGCCGCGGCGGGCCGGCGGCCCCGCTCACGCCCGCGCGGTCTCGCCCGCCCGGGCCGGGGACTCGACACGGTACGAGACGCCGTGCTCGCCGAGGAAGCCGAGGAACGCCTCCGGCGCGACCGCCTGCGCCGGCGCCAGCGCCCCCGCGCGGTCGTAGCCGTCGGCCGACATGAGCCGGGCGAGCTCGACCGCGATGACCGCCGTGATCCCGTAGACGTCGGAGCCCTCGACGACCGCGCGCCCCACCGTGCCGTCCTCGCCGCGCGCTTCCGCGACGATCGTGTACCGGCTCGCGCGCCTCGCGTCCTCCGGCGGGCCCTCGGGGAGCCGGTCGATGAGCGCGTCGAGCGCGCCCCGGGCCGGCGTCCGCAGCAGCGGCGCCAGCGCGAGCCCTGCGACCACCGGCACCGCGCCCGCCAGCGACGGGTGCGGCGCGAACGTCCGGGCCGTGATCCGCTCGCGCACCGTGCGGACGTCCAGGTGCCGCGGCGCGGTGACGACCTCGCCGCCCGGGTACCGGGCGACCGCCTGGGTGCCGATCGGCGCGGGGAACGTGAAGCGCTCGCGCAGCGGCGCGCGCCCGGCCGGGCGCCAGTCGCCGTCGACGTACTCCTCGTCGCCGCCCCGCAGCATCTCGAGCGCCGAGTGCAGCGTCCCGCGCGAGGCGCCGAAGCCGCTCACCGCGTAGGCGACGACCAGCTCGGCGATCGGCTCGTGCCCGGCACCCGCCAGCGCGCACGCCAGGTCGCCCGGCACGTAGTCGAACCCCGCGCCCGGCACGACGGCCTTGCCGGCCTTCCGCGCCGGCGCGTCCAGGAAGCGGAACACCCGCTGCATGTACGGCTGCTCGCCGGTCGTGTCGCAGTAGTGCGCGCCGACGTCGAGCGCGGCCTCGATCACCGGGGCCCCGTAGTACGTGAACGGCCCCGCGCAGTTGATGACCGCGTCGGCGCCGAGCAGCGCCTGCCGCAGCGCGCCCGGGTCGTCCACCGCCGCCGCGCGCACCGGCCAGTCGACCTCGAGCTCCCGGACGACCGCCTCGAGCTTGCCCCGGTCGCGCCCGCACAGCGTCGCCGACAGTCCCCTGCGCCGCAGCTCGCGCGCGACCAGCCTCCCGGTGTACCCCGTCGCTCCGTAGACCGCGATCATCGGCCAACTCTTACACTTGCCGGACCTCATGGCGACGCACACCCCCAGCCGGCGGGCCGGCAGCGATCCGACGCTGCGCCGGACAGCTCCTCTCACCGACCGTTCCCTCACCGCCCCCGGCCGGGGCGGGACCCCGCACTCGTGAGCACCACGGTCGAGGAGACGCTGGCCTGGGAGGCCGAGCAGCGCCCGCGCGCTGCCACGATCGCCGTCGCCGGCGGCATCGCCACCGTCGGCGGGAACGTCCTGTTCACGGCGATCACCGCCGGCGCGCCGTCCGAGAGCGACGGCTTCATCACGTTCGGCGAGTCGCTCGGCGCGCACCTGGAGGGCAACCGGCCCGAGGAGGGCAGCCTCGTCGCAGGGATCGCCGAGTACTTCGGCGACAACGTCGTCCCGCTCGCGCTGAGCACCGTCCTCATCGCGATCGCGCTCGTCGGCCTGGCGATGACGACCCTCTTCCTGTACCGCGCGACCTACGCGCGGTTCGAGCAGGTCGGCCGCCTGCCGTACTACGCCGCGCTCGCCGGGCTCTTCCTGGCGCCGGTCGGCCATCTGCTCTGGCAGCTCCCGCAGTGGATCGGCGCGGCCGGCTTCGTCGACGAGGCCGACAAGTCCGCGGGCGCCGCGCGCGACGCGCTCAGCCCCAGCGTGTCGGGCTTCGGCGGGCTCATCGCCCAGCTCGGGCTGTTCCCGCTCGCGCTCGCGGTGATCCTCGTGTCGCTCAACGCGATGCGCGCCGGCCTGCTGACCCGCTTCTTCGGCGTGCTCGGCATGATCGCCGGCGTCCTGACGCTCCTCGGCAGCCAGTTCGACCAGCCGGGGATCGTGCGCGCGTTCTGGCTCGTCGGCGTCGGCCTGATCATCGCCGGGCGGATGCGCGTGCCGCCCGCCTGGGAGACCGGGAGGGCCGAGCCCTGGCCGACCCAGCAGCAGCTGCGCGAGCAGCGCGAGGCCGAGCGCGGTGGCGGGCGCGGCAAGGACGGCGGCGGGGCCGGCAAGGGCGACGACCGCCCGGCGAACGGCGGCGGCGAGAGCAGGCCCCAGGGGCAGCGCCGCAAGCGCAAGCGGCGCCGCTAGTCGCAGCTCAGCTACCGCTCGTCGCACGAGATCGACCGCTCCTCGACGCGGCCTTTTCGGCGCGGCGCCTTCCGGGCAACGTGCGCCGGCGAGAGGGTCCACGTTTCCCATGGGGAGGGAGATATGGCGTCGCACAACGACGACCGCAGCTGGGAGGACGAGCTCCACGACGTCGACTGGGAGGCGGTGGAGAACACGGCCGAGTTCCAGGAGCTCGTGCGCAGCAGACGCAGGTTCGTGGTCCCGGCCACGGTGTTCTTCCTCGTCTGGTACCTGGGCTTCATCGCCCTGGCCGGCTACGCGGAGGACTTCATGGCCGAGTCGGTCATCGAGGGCCTGACCGTCGGCTACTGCCTGGCGCTGACGCAGTTCGTGATGGTCGCGGTGCTCGGGCTCATGTACCTGCGCCGCGCGCGGGAGACCTTCGACCCGCTGGCCGACCAGGTCGCGCGGATGGTCGCCGACCGCGGCTCGCGCTTCGCGCGCGACCCTGACGCCCGCCCCGCGGGCGATCGGACACCGGCGGCGCAGCCGGTCACCACGACCGATCCGGAGGCCCGCTCGTGACCTCGCCCGTGCTGCCGCTCGCCGACGTCAACGTCGAGGCGCTGACGATCTTCGGGGTCGTCCTCGCGATCACGCTCTACATCACCTACTGGGCGTCCAAGCGGATGACGGGCGCCGACACCTTCTACGCCGCCGGGCGCTCGATCACCGGGTTCCAGAACGGCCTGGCGATCTCCGGCGACTACCTGTCGGCGGCGTCGTTCCTCGGCATCGCCGGCCTCATCTACATCTACGGCTTCGACGGGTTCCTGTACTCGGTCGGCTTCCTCGTCGCGTTCCTGACGGTCATGTTCCTGCTGGCCGAGCGGATGCGGAACGCCGGCAAGTACACGATCGCCGACGTGCTGAGCTTCCGCCTGAACCAGCGGCCGGCGCGCACCGCGGCCGCGCTCGGGACGCTCGCGGTCGTCGCCTTCTACCTCATCGCGCAGATGGTCGGCGCGGGCGTGCTCATCCAGGCGCTCGTCGGCCTGGACTTCAGCACCGCGGTGATCATCACCGGCATCTGCATGCTCGCCTACGTGGTCTTCGGCGGCATGCTCGCGACGACCTGGGTGCAGATCATCAAGGCCGTCCTGCTCATGGCCGGCATCCTCGTCATGTCGGTCTTCGTGCTCGAGCGCGTCGGCTTCAACCCGATCGAGCTGTTCAACCGCGCGAACGAGAACAAGGGCCCCGAGTCGGCGTTCTCGCTCGGGCCGGGGACGTACCTGAGCTCGCCGATCGACACGATGTCGCTGGGCCTCGCGCTCGTGCTCGGCACCGCCGGCCTGCCGCACATCCTCATGCGGTTCTTCACGGTGCCGGACGCCAAGGCGGCGCGCGGGTCGGTCGTCTACGCGATGTTCATCATCGGCGGCTTCTACATCCTCACGACGTTCATCGGGTTCGGCGCCCGCGCGGTGATGGGCGACGCCGGCCTGGAGGCGGCCGGCAAGGGCGGCAACCTCGCCGCGCCGAACCTCGCGGCCGAGCTCGGCGGCGGCGTCGGCACGTTCGGCGGCGACGCGTTCCTCGCGATCATCGCGGCGGTCGCGTTCGCGACGATCCTCGCCGTGGTGGCGGGGCTCGTGTTGAGCGCGTCGGGCGCGGTCGCCCACGACATCTGGTCGAACGTCATCCGGCACGGCCGGGACTCCCAGAAGGAGGAGCTGTGGGCCGGCCGCGTCGCCGCGGCGGGGATCGGCGCCATCGCGATCGCGATCGCGATCATCGGCGGCCCGGGGCTGAACGTCTCGTTCATGGTCGGGCTGGCGTTCGCGGTCGCCGCGAGCGCGAACTTCCCGGCGCTGCTGCTCGCCCTGACGTGGCGGCGGTTCAACACGACCGGCGCGATCACCGGCGTGCTGTTCGGCGTCGTCAGCGCGATCGTCCTCGTCATCATCAGCCCGGGCGTCTGGCCCGGCCCTGACAGCGAGGGCGGCGCATTCTCGTGGTACTCGCTGGCGAACCCGGGAATCATCTCCATACCGCTCGGGTTCCTCGGTTGCTGGCTCGGCACGATGCTCAGCTCGGAGAAGGCGCAGGAGCGCAGCTTCCACGAGTTGTATGTTCGGTCCGAGACCGGGATCGGCGCCGAGCGCCCGATCCACGTGTAGAGGGAGAGGAGATCCATGGCCGACACGTTGAGCGCCACGCTCGAGGAGCTGCAGCAGGTCGAGCGGTTCGAGCCTCCTGAGGAGTTCCGGGAGCGAGCGCTCGTGTCCGACCGGTCGCTGCACGAGAAGGCCGCAGCCGACCCGGAGGGCTGGTGGGCCGAGCAGGCCGAGACCCTGCTGGACTGGTTCAAGCCCTGGGACACGGTGCTCGACGAGTCGAACCCGCCGTTCTACAAGTGGTTCGTCGGCGGGAAGCTGAACGCCTCGTACAACTGCCTGGATCGTCACGTGGAAGCCGGCCGGGGCGGCCGCGTGGCGTTCCACTGGCGTGGCGAGGAGGGTGAGGAGCGCGACGTCACGTACGCGGACCTGCTGCGCGACACGCAGCGCTTCGCGAACGTGCTGAAGGCGCACGGCATCGGCAAGGGCGACGTCGTCGGGATCTTCCTGCCGATGATCCCCGAGGTCGCGGTGGCCATGCTCGCCTGCGCGCGGATCGGCGCGATCCACAACGTCGTGTTCGGCGGGTTCTCCCCGCACTCGGTGAAGGAGCGCATGGAGTTCTCCGACGCCAAGGCGCTCATCCTCCCCGACGGGGCGCGGCGCAAGGGCCGGACCGCGCCGGTCAAGCAGCAGGTCGACGAGTGCGGCATCCCCGTGCCGACGAAGATCGTCGTGCGCAACACCGGGATCGACTGCCCGATGGGCGACGGCGACTTCTGGTTCCACGAGGAGATGGAGAAGGTCGACGCCGAGTGCCCGCCCGAGGAGCTCGACGCCGAGCACCCGCTGTACATCCTGTACACGTCGGGCTCGACGAACAAGCCGAAGGGCGTGCTGCACACGACCGGCGGCTACCTGACCGCGGTCGCGTGGACGACCCGGAACGTCTTCGACCTCAAGCCCGACGAGGACGTGTACTGGTGCTCGGCCGACGTCGGCTGGGTCACCGGCCACTCGTACATCGTCTACGGCCCGCTGCTGAACGGCGTGACGAGCGTCATGTGGGAGGGCGGCCCGGACTACCCGGACAAGGACGTCTGGTGGTCGCTCATCGACCGCTACGACGTGACCGTCTTCTACACGGCGCCGACCGCGATCCGGTCGTGCATCAAGTGGGGCGAGGAGTACCCGGCCCGGCACGACCTGTCGTCGCTGCGGCTGCTCGGGACGGTCGGCGAGCCGATCAACCCGAAGGCGTGGCTGTGGTACCGGCAGGTGATCGGCGGCGGGCGCTGCCCGATCGTCGACACCTGGTGGCAGACGGAGACCGGCGCGATCATGATCACGACGCTGCCGGGAGCCGAGGCGGCCAAGCCGGGGATCGCCGGCCGGCCGCTGCCGGGGATCGCCGCGCGGGTGGTCGACGAGCAGGGCAACGACGTCGAGCTCGGCCAGCAGGGCCTGCTCGTCCTCAACCGGCCGTGGCCGTCGATGCTCCGGACGCTGTACCGCGAGGACGACCGGTTCGTCGACACGTACTTCTCGCGCCTGGGCAAGGAGACGTACGTCGTCGGCGACGCGGCCCGCATCGACGAGGACGGCTACATCTCGATCGTCGGCCGCATCGACGACGTGATCAACGTCTCCGGCCACCGGATGAGCACGGCCGAGGTCGAGTCGGCGATCGTCTCGCATCCGCTCGTCGCCGAGGCGGCGGTGATCGGCCAGTCCGACGAGGACACCGGCCAGGCGATCGCGGCGTTCGTGACGCTCGAGGGCGACCGTGAGGGCGACGACGAGCTCGTCGCCGACATCCGCGAGCACGTCGCCCAGCGGATCGGCAAGCTCGCGCGGCCCAAGCGCATCATCTGGGCCGACGACCTGCCGAAGACGCGGTCGGGGAAGATCATGCGCCGCCTGCTGCGCGACATCGCCGAGGGCCGTGAGCTCGGCGACGTCACGACGCTGCGCGACCCGTCGGTCACCGAGCAGCTCAAGGAGAAGATCGCCGAGCGCCAGAAGGCCGAGGCGAGCTAGGCAGCCGCTCAGGCGAGGGTGGGCGTGCCCGCGCCGCGCGGGCGGGCGCTCACCCTCGCCGGCTTGCGCCCGCGGACGATGACGACGTCCTCGTGGCGCTGGCCGGGCGCGAGGAGCCCCTGCGCCTCGAGCGCGTGGACACGCGCGCGCATCAGCGGGCCGAGCGGGCCGCGGCGGCGCGCGACGCACTCGGCCTCCAGGCCCGCCGCCTCGAGCGCGGCGATCGTGCGCTCGGTGCCGAGCAGCGAGGAGTGCGTCAGCAGGACGAAGCCGCCGGGCCGCAGGTGCTCGTCGGCCCCGGCGATGATCCGGTCCAGGACGAGCCGCCCGTCGCGGCCGCCCTCCCACGCGCGCTGAAGGCCGCGGCCGGGAAGCGCGTCCTCCGCGCCGGGCACGTAGGGCGGGTTGGAGACGATCGCGTCGAAGCGCTGACCGGCGACCGGCTCGTACAGGCTGCCGCGCAGGGCGCGCACGCGTACCCCGTTCAGCCGCGCGTTCAGGCGGACGGTGAGCACCGCCCGGCGCGAGACGTCGACGGCGGTGACCTCGCGGGCGCCGCGCAGGGCGGCGGTGATCGCGAGGATGCCGCTCCCCGTGCAGAGGTCGAGCGCCGATGCGCGCGGCGGCAGCGTCTGCTCGCGCAGCACGTCGGCGAGGAAGCGCGAGTCGCTGATCGGCGAGAAGACGCCGGGCGGGGTGACGAGGCGGAGCGGCATTCGCCGGCGTCCTATCCTGGCCCGGCCCGAGGCAAACGATGAGCGTGGACGCCGAGAGCCTGCGCGCCCGCTTCGACGCGCCGGCGCCGATGACGGTCGGGGTGGAGGAGGAGCTGATGATCCTCGACCCCCGGACCCTCGATCTCGCCCCGCGGGCGCGCGAGGTGCTGGCCGCGGTCGGCGAGGACGGCCGGTTCACGCTCGAGCTGCCGGCCGCCCAGCTCGAGATCGTGCTGCCGCCGGCGGCGACCGCCGGCGAGGCGGCCCTCATGCTGCGCGCCGCGCGCGAGCGCCTCGTCGAGGCGACCGGGGGCGAGCTGCGGTTCGCCGCGGCGGGCGTGCACCCGTTCACGGCGCCGCTCGGGACGCTGAACACCGGCGAGCGGTACGCGCGGATCGCGCGGCGGTACGGCGAGGTGGCGCGGGCGCAGCTCGTGTTCGCTCTGCAGGTCCACGTCGCGGTGCGCGGGGCCGAGCGGGCGCTCGCCGTCTACAACGCGATCCGCGGCGAGCTGCCGCTCGTCGCCGCGCTCGCCGCGAACGCGCCGCTGTACGCCGGGCGCGACAGCGGCCTGGCGTCGGTCCGGTCGCAGATCAGCGGGCTCCTCCCGCGGCAGGGGGTCCCGCCGCGGCTGGAGAGCTGGGCGGCGTACGCCGCGGCGCTCGAGCGGCTCGAGGATCCGGCGCAGTGGTGGTGGGAGGTCCGGCCCCATCCGGGCTACGGGACGCTCGAGGTGCGGGTGCCCGACGCGCAGCCGAGCGTCGAGGCGGCCGGCGCGGTCGTCGCGGTCGTCCACGCGCTCGCCGCGTGGCTGGCCGAGCGCTTCGACGCCGGCGAGCCGCTCGCCGCGCGGCCGCGCTTCGAGATCGAGGAGGACCGCTGGCTCGCCGCGCGCCACGGGTGCGGCGGGCCGCTGCGCGGGCGGGTCCACGCGCTGCTCGACGCGCTCGAGCCGGTCGCCGAGCGGCTCGGCTGCGCGGCCGAGCTCGAGCACGCCCGGCGCCTGGCCGAGGACGGCGGCGCGGAGCGGGTGCGCGGCGCGTTCGAGCGCTCCGGCGCCCGTGCGGCGGTCGAGCTGCTCGCCGACGCGTATACCCGGGCGCCCTGAGTGGGTAGAGCGAGGGCGCCGATGCTCTCCCTGCCAGAACCCCGCGGAGCGCTCACCGAGGCGCTGTTCGCCGCGCTGCGGCGGCCCGTGCACCCGCTCGAGCCCCTGCCGCCGCTCACCCAGGCCGACGATCCCCTCACGGACGAGGACCTGCAGCTCGCGCTGTACTGCTGCTACGAGCTCCACTACCGGGGGCTGCCCGGCGTCGACGAGCGCTGGGAGTGGGAGCCGTCGCTGCTCGCGGTCCGCCGCGAGCTCGAGACCCGCTTCGAGATGGGGCTCGAGGCGCTGTCGGGCCCGCCCGCCCGCGAGGATGTCACGCCGGAGGAGATCGACGTGGCGCTGCGCGCGATCGCCGAGGGCGACGAGGGCCCGTCGCTGTCCAAGCACCTGGAACGGTCGGGCACGCTCGAGCAGCTCCACGAGTTCCTCGTGCACCGCTCGGCCTACCAGCTCAAGGAGGCCGACCCGCACGCGTGGGCGATCCCGCGCCTGTCCGGCCCGCCGAAGGCCGCGATCGTCGAGATCGAGGCCGACGAGTTCGGCGGCGGCCGCGCGCCGCGCATCCACGCGCAGCTCTTCGCCGACGCGATGGAGGCCGTCGGCCTCGACCACCGCTACGGCGCCTACCTGGACCACATCCCGGCGATCACGCTGGCGACCGTGAACCTCATGTCGCTGCTGGGGCTGCACCGGCGCCGCCGCGGCGCGATCGTCGGCCACCTCGCGCTCTTCGAGATGACCTCGTCGCTGCCGAACCGCCGCTACGGCAACGCGGTCCGGCGCCTGGGCTTCACGTCGGAGGCGGCGACCGCGTTCTTCGACGAGCACGTCGAGGCCGACGCGGTCCACGAGGCGATCGCCTCGGTCGACCTCGCCGGCGGCCTGGTCCGGCAGGAGCCCGCGCTGGCCGGCGACCTGCTGTGGGGCGCGCGGACGCTCGCGGCGATCGAGGCGCGCTGGGCGCGGCACCTCATGGACGCGTGGGAGGCCGGCCGCAGCTCGCTGCGGATCCCGCTCGCCGAGCCGGCGACGGCCTAGCGGGCCCGCGGCTGCCTAGGTCGCGCCGTCCTCGGACGCCGGGCGCTCGCCTTCCCGGCCGGGACGGTCGAAGCGGGAAGCGTCCGGCCGCGCCGCGCTCCCCGGCGCGCGCCCGCGCTCGGCGGCGCTCGGCGCGCGGAAGCGGATGAGCGAATGCGTGCCGTCGCAGAACGGACGGATGCGGGACTTGCCGCACCGGCACAGCGCGACGGTCTTGCGCCCGACGTCGATGACGTTCCCGTCCTGGTCGGCGAGCTTGAACGGCCCGCGGACGAGCAGCGGCCCGTCCCGGTACGGGGTGATCACGACCTCGTCGTCAGCCACGCGCCGGCACCGGGGAGTCGATCAGCATGCGGGCCGTCCTACCCCGGCGGCCCGCCCTCTCACCTCAGGGCTTCGTCGTAGGCGGTGAACGCCTGCCGCGTGACGCGCTTCTTCGTGTCGCGCGCGGTCAGCGAGAACCTCAGCCGCAGGTCGCCGCGGCGGGCCCGCGCGCGCGTCTTCGCGCCCCCGCGCACCGCGCCGCGTGACAGCGTCACCGTCACCCGCGGCGCCCCGCGCGACCCCAGGCCGCCCCGGATCCGCAGCGTCTTGGTCTTGCGCGACAGCGACCACCACCGCCGCGACAGCGTGCGCCGCCCGACCCGGACGGTCACGCCGCGGCGGGTCGAGCGCACCGCGAGCTGCCTGGGTAGCCTCAGCCGCAGCGAGCGCAGCCGGCCGCCGAGCGGCCCGCGCCGCACCTCGACGCGGATGGTCGGGCGTGTCGTGCGCATCCGTCGCATCCGGACGCTGACGAGCGGCGCGCGGCGACAGGCGGCGAACGCGATCTTCAGGTCGGCCGCACGGCGCGCGCCGCTGTGGCCGAACAGCCGCGCCGGTCCGCGCGCGAAGTCCCGCGCGCACGGCGACTTCGTCGCCACGAGCGCGCCGCCCTTCAGCGCCAGCCGGAAGCTCGTCAGCGGCACGTCGGGCAGGTCGAGGAACCGGCCCTCCAGCCGGCCGTCGCGCAGCGCCAGCCGCCCGTCGATGCGGATGCGGGCCGGCCCGCCGGCGCCCTGGAGCACGGCGGTGGTGCTCGGCAGCTTCAGGCCGGCGCCGGAGACCGCGTCGGGCTGCTCGGGGAACGTGAGGTAGACCGGCCCCTCGAGCGCGTACGGCAGCAGCGGCGACGTGGCGCGCGCGGTGCCGATCCGGGCGGCCTCCGGGCAGCGCCCGGCGTCGACCGCCGGCGAGTTGCACACGGTCCGGAGCAGGTCGATGTTCGGCTGCAGGTCGCGCGGGAACACGACGACCACGTCCTTCAGCGCGGTGTCCGAGCCGCGCGGGCGCACGTCGACGGTCAGCGGCGGGCGCCGCGAGCGCCCGCGCGGGGAGGCGTCCTCGCCGAGCACGCGGATCGACGGCGCGAACGGCAGCGCGCCGCAGTCGCTCACCGCGAACGCCGCCGACGCGGCGCCGGCGGTGCCGTCGGTGGCGCCGAGCACCTCGTCGACCGCCCGCCCCGTGCAGCCGGTCGGGTTGACCATGAAGCCCTTGCGGTCCAGGTCGAGCGCGATCCGCCGGATCGCCAGGCGCACGCCCTTGAACGCCTCGGGGAGCGCGGCGGTGACGGTCACGCGCCCGTCGCGCTCGCCGAGCCGGATCGGGGCGAGCATCGTGAACATCCCGAGGTCGATCGGCCCGACCTTCGACGGGATCGCGAACGCGAGCCGGGCGAGCGCGCCGTCGCCGGCCGGGGCGGCGAGGTACAGGTCGCCGCGCAGCGGGCTCGTCCGCGGGCCCGAGCCGACGTCGACCGCGACCGAGCCGACCCGCGAGGAGGCCGGGCACGTGCCGCGGTTGGCCTGGGCGACCGGGCAGAACGGCACGTCGTAGATCCGCCCGAGCAGGCCCTTGGGCAGGACCGTCGTGAGCGTCCGGACCGGCTTCGTGCGCGGCGGGCGCACGATCTCCAGCCGCACGCCGGTCTCGGCGCCCGCACGGCGCGTGGACGGCGTCGCCGCGACCTGCGGCGTGACCGGCTGGTCGCAGCCGCCGGCGCCGTCGTGGGAGATGTCGAAGCTCGCGGCCGGCCGCCGCGTGACGCCGTCGCTCCACGGCAAGATCGCCTCGGTGCCGGTGTAGCGGCCGCACGTCGGCGGGGTGGCGAGCACCGACCGCTCGCCGCCGCGGAACGTCAGCGCGAACCGCGTGATCGGGAACTGCGGCAGGTCGCGGAAGACCGTCGTGATCTGGCCGGTCTCGTCGTCGAGGCGGACGCTCGCCTTGATCTTCACGCGCAGGTTGCCGTCCTGGGCGACGATGAGCAGCCGGTACGGGTCGCCCGGCGCGGTGCCGAAGTACACGTCGCCGCGCAGCGGGGCGAGCACCGGCGTCTCGAACACGACGTCGCCGATGTCCGACGAGGCCGGGCACCGGACCGGCAGGTCGTTCTCGGCCATGAACTGCGCGTCGGTGCAGAGCACCAGGCCGTCGGCGACCGGCGGGTTGAGGCCGACGCCGCGCGGCAGCGTCACCGTCGCGTGGCGCAGGTGCGCCTGCGCGCGGCCGCCCTCGTCGCCGGGCAGCCGGACGCCGATCGTGAACGCGCTGTTCATGTCGGTGCGCGGGTCGTGCGGCGTCAGCTCCATCGCCGGGCTGAACGGCACGCCCTCGCACCCGGTGGCGGTGAACGCCGCCTGCGCGCGGGCGGTGGCGCCGCCGTAGGACTGGACCGTGACGGTCGTGGTGGCCGGGGTGCACCGCGTCGGGTTCGTCATGAAGGCGCCGCCGCCGGCGACGCTGCCGCTGAGCGTCAGGTCGATCGCGCGGACGTCGATCGGGATGCCGTTCAGCGACCGCGGCATGTCGGTGAGCGTGGACGTGAGCCCGTAGTCGCCGGCGTCGCGCACGCTGATCGGCGACTCGAGCATGAACTTGCCGAGCAGGCCGCCGATCGGCCGGACGACGATGCCGAGCTTCGCCGGGTCGCCCGGGTTCGGCTCGACGTTGTAGACGGTCCCGGGGGAGACGATCTGCAGCCCCAGCGCGGCGGCGGTGACGCGGGTGGAGCCGACCTGCGACGCGGCCGGGCAGGCGTCGGCCATGAGCTGCGCGCGCGTGCAGCGGGGCGTCGCCTGCGGGTTGCCGATGAGCCCGGGCGGCAGGTCGATCCGCAGGTTGCGCAGGTCGTCGCTCGCGCCGCTGAGGCCGATGGTCAGGCGGAAGTCGCTGTGGGCCCCGGCGGTGGTGTCGGCCGGCGCGGCGGTCAGCGAGGCGATGCCCAGCGCCGCATGCGCCTGCGCGGGCGCGAGCGCCGACGCGGCGACGGCGACGGCGAGCGCGACGAGCAGCAGCAGCCGGGCGCGCCGGGCGGCGCGCGCCGAAGGGTCCCCTACCTTCATGCGGACGGCATCGTACATCTGAGCCGCCCGGGCGCGAACACCGAGGCGCGGGTGCCCGCGAGGCACGCTCCTCGGCGCTCGCGCGCCGGGCCGGCTCAGTCCTCCGGCGGCGCCGCGTCGGTGGACTCGCCCGACTGCTCGGCCGACTCGGCGTCGTCGGGGACGCCGTCGCCCTCGGCGCCGCCGGTGCCGGCGGCCGACGGGGTGGCGGGTGTCGTGGCCTCCTCCTCGACGACCTCGGCGAGCGGCTTGGGCGTGCCGTCGTCCTTGCCGCCGGTCGTGTTCTCGCCCGAGGCGTCGGCCTTCGTCTCGTCCCCGGGCTTGCCGTCGTCCTTCGCGCCCGCGTCCGCCTCGGCCTTCCCGGACGCGGACGCCGCGGGCGCCGGCGCGGGGGCCTCGGCCGGCGCGGCCTGCGGCTGCGGCGGCGGGGACTCGGCGGGCGTCGCGGGCGTCGCGGCCTCCTCGCCGCCCTTGAGCTTCTTGGCGACGAACGCGGCGAGCGCGGCGACGCCGATCAGCACCGGCAGGCGCCGAGCGAACTTGTAGTTGCGGTACGCACGGCGGGCGACGCGTTGCGCGACGAGCCCGCGCAGGCCCAGCCGCGCGTAGCCGAGGACCTGCTCGGCCGGCGACGGCTTCCTGGTGCGGCGGATCAGCTTCATGGGCATCGCGTACCCACGCTACCGGGCCGCGAAGCCGGCCGGGGCGGCTCAGCCGCCGGCGGCGTCCGGGTTGCCGGTCGCCTTGCTCGGCGGCGAGTCCTTCCGGCCCGCGTCCACGTCGGGCTCGGGCCGGCCGGTCCCCGCCGACGGCCCCTGCTCGGTCCCCTCGACGGGCGTCTGGGACTCCGGGCCCGACTCGGGATAGCCCTCGGCCGTGCCCTGCCCGCGCGGGTCCTCGCGGATGTCTGGCTCGCGTTCGCTCATCGCCCGGAGGCCTACCCGCGGCGCGCGACGCCTACCACGCCGCGCGCGCGAGGTCAGAGCAGGCCCGTGATGCTGTCGCCGGCCTGGCTGACCAGGTCGAACAGCCAGCCCGGCACGATGCCGGTGACGAGCACCGCCGCCCCGGAGACGAGCGCGACGAACGTCACCTCGGGCTGCAGGCCGCCGCGCTGGTCGAGCTCGGGCGAGCCGCCGGCCAGCACCGGCTGCCCGGACGGGCCGCCGCCGACCGCCGCCGCCGGCTCGCCGGTCGGCGCCGAGCGCATCCACAGCGCGGCGACGACCTTCAGGTAGTAGGCGAGCGACACCGCCGAGCCGAGCACGATCACGATGCCCAGCCACATGTAGCCGCCGTCGGCGAGCGCCTCGATGATCCGGAACTTGCCGATGAACCCGCCGGTCGCGGGGATGCCGGCCAGGCCGAGCATCGCGACCGTCAGCGGCCAGGCCAGCCACGGCTGCGTCCAGCCGATCCCGGCGACCGCGTCGATGTGGTCGCCCAGGCCGGTCGCCCGCTCGCGCGCGATGACGACCGCGAACGCCGCGACGTTCATGACGAGGTACACGGCGAGGTAGAAGAGCGTCGCCTCGAGCCCGAGCTTCGTCGCGACGACCACGCCCGCGAGCAGGTAGCCGGCCTGCGCGACCGACGACCAGGCGAGCAGCCGCTTGAGCGAGCTCTGCCCGAGCGCGCCGACGTTGCCGACGATGATCGTGATCGTCGCGAGCGTCGCCAGCACCGGGCCCCACGACGGCTGGACGTCGATGAGCGCGACGTCGAACAGGCGCAGGATCACGCCGAACGCCGCGGCCTTCGTGGCGACCGCCATGAACGCGGTGATCGCGGTCGGCGCGCCGTGGTAGACGTCGGGCGTCCACTGGTGGAACGGCGCGACCGACGCCTTGAACGCGAGGCCGACGACGACGAGCGCGACGCCGGCCAGCAGCAGCGAGTCGCCGGTCAGGGCCTGCTCGGGGATGGCGGTCGCCATCCCGCCGAAGTCGGTCGTGCCGGTGGCGCCGTAGACGAGCGCGAGGCCGTAGGCCAGCGTCGCCGAGCCCACCGAGCCGATCACGAGGTACTTCAGGCCCGACTCGAGCGACCGCGCGCGCCGCATCTCGGCCGCGCAGAGGATGTACAGCGGGATCGACAGCAGCTCGAACCCGAGGAAGAGCGTCACGGTGTTCGTCGCCCCGACGAGCACCGCCATGCCGCCGACCGACGCCAGCAGCAGCGCGTAGAACTCGCCGTGGGCGGTCTCCCGCGGCGCCTCGGCGCGCCACGCCAGCAGGGCCGCGGCGATGCCCGACACGCCGAACAGGACGTTGAGGAACATCGCGAACGTGTCGACCCGCATCGCCCCGGCGATGAGGTCGATGCCCTCGTCCCACTGCCAGATCGACAGGCCGATGAACGTGCCGAGCGTCGCGATCGACAGCACCGGCACGAGCACCTCGCGGATGAACCGCGACCGCATGAGACCGGCGACGAGGACGATGAGCGCGCCGCCGAAGACGGCGAGCAGCGGGGACAGCCCCGCCCAGTCGACCGCCGGGGACCTCATCGTGCGGCCACCTCCTCCGCCTGGCGCGCCTCCTGGGCCGCCGTGATCGAGCCGTTGATGTCGCGCTCACCCTTCTTCAGCGCGACCTGCGGGTACAGCGACAGCGCGATGATCGCCAGCACCGCCGGGACGAGCACGAGCCCGTCGGCGAGGCGGATGTCGCGCGAGGTCACGGCGGCGCCCTCCCGGTTGTGCATCGCGCGGATGAACATCCGGAGCATGTAGACGCTCGCCATCACGACGCCGACCGAGCCGACGATCGCGATGACCATGTTGTCGCGGAAGACGCCGAGCAGGATGAGGAACTCGCCGGCGAAGTTCGACGAGCCGGGCATCGCGAGCGTCGCGAGCGCGACGACGAGGAACAGCCCGGCGAGCACGGGCGCGCGGAACGCGATGCCGCCCATGTCGCGCAGGTCCTGCGAGCCGCCCGCGCGGGCCGCGAGCAGGCCGATGATGAAGAACGCGGGCACGACGACCAGTCCGTGGTTGATCGACTGCAGGATCGCGCCCTGCGCGCCGTCCTGCTGCAGGGCGAAGATGCCGAGCACGATGAAGCCCATCTGGGCGATCGACGAGTAGCCGAGGATCAGGCGCGTCTCGGTCGTGGTGAACGCCATCGCCGACCCGTAGAGGATCGAGGCGAGCGCCAGCACGAGCACGAGGAGCTGCAGGTCGGCGGCGGCGGCCGGGAACAGCGGCAGCGCGAGCTTCAGGAAGCCGTAGGCGGCGACCTTCGACAGCACGCCCGAGAACACGGCGAGCGCGGGCAGCGGCATGTTCCGGTACCCGTCGGCCATCCAGCCGTGGAACGGGAACGCCGGCATCTTCACGAGGAACGCCGCGGCGAAGCACAGGAAGATCCACTTCTGCGTGCCCTCGCCGAGCAGCGGCGCGGTCTCGGCCAGGTCGCTCATCACGAACGAGGTCTGCTCGCCCGCGGCGAGCACCCCGGTCGCGATCGCGGCGGCGAGCATGAGCAGCGAGCCGACGAGCGTGTAGATGAACAGCTTGACGATCGCCGCGATCCGGTCCGGCCCGCCCCAGATCCCGGTCAGGAAGAAGAACGGGACGAGCATGAGGTCGAAGAACGCGACGAACAGCGCCAGGTCCTGGGCGAGCAGCGCGCCGAGCACCGCGGTGTGGCCGACCGACAGGTGGAAGAAGTACTGGCGGTCGCGGCCGTCGCCCGGGTGGGCGGGGTCGAGCGCCGACCACAGCACCGCGACGCTGAACGCGGCCGACGTCAGCAGGACGAGGAAGAGGTTGAGCCCGTCGACGCCGAGCTTGTAGTGGATGCCGAGCTCGGCGATCCACACCTCGTCGGTGACGTGCTGCAGCCCGGCGCCGCTCTCGAAGTCGACGACGAGCGCGATCGCGTAGCCGAGCGCGGCGAGCGAGCCGAGCAGCGCCACCCAGCCGGCGGCACGCCGCGGCGCCAGCGCGGCCAGCAGGCCCGCGAGGGCGGGGAGCCAGAGCAGGAAGGACAGATGCAGGGTCACGAGGCCTCGATCAGGAACCAGAGAAGGGCGCCGGCGATGCCGACGAGCATGAGCGCGGCGTAGGCGCGCAGGAAGCCGGTCTGGCGGGCGCGCACCGCGGCGCTGCCCGCGCGGATGAGCCCGGTCGTGCCGCCGACGAACAGGCCGTTGACGACGACCCGCTCGAACGTCGACTGCGCGAAGCGCCCGAACCACAGCGCCGGCCGGACGACGAGCACGTCGATGATCTCGTCGCCGTACCAGCGGTTGGAGAACAGCGTGTACAGCGGGGCGAACCGCTCGCGCATCCGCGCGGCGGTGCCGGGACGGCGCACCCAGATCGACCAGGCGACGAGGATGCCGAGGATCCCGAGCGCGGCGCCGAGGGCCATGCCGCCCCACGTCAGCGCGTCGGACGGGTGCAGCTCCTCGAAGTACCGCGACCCGGCGAACGTCGGGTGCAGGAAGTCGTCGACGACGTGCGTCACCTGCGGGATCTGGAGGAACCCGGCGCCGATCGCGCCGATCGCCAGCAGGCCCATCGCGAGCTTCATCGGCATCGCGCGCTCGGCGATGCGGTGCTCGGGGCCGGGGAAGCCGACGTCGGTGTCCTCCTCCTCGCCGGTGACCGGATTGCGCGGCACGTCGGCGTGGGCGAGGTGGCCGGCCTCGAGCTCGCGCGCCTCCTCGACCGGCTCGCCGAGGAACGCGCGGAAGATCATCCGGAACGTGTAGACGGCGGTCAGGAACGCCGCGATGTAGCCGACGATCGCCAGCACGACGTGCCAGTCCTCGCGCGCTGCGGTGTAGGCGAGGATCTCGTCCTTGGAGAAGAAGCCCGAGAACGGCGGGACGCCCGCCAGCGCCAGGCCGCCGACGACCATGCAGCCGAACGTGAACGGCATCGACCGGCGGAAGCCGCCCATCTTGTCGAGGTTCTGCACGTTGGCCATCGCGGCGATGACCGAGCCGGCCGCCATGAAGAGCAGCGCCTTGAAGAACGCGTGCGTCATGAGGTGGAACAGGCCGGCGACGTACGCGCCCGAGCTGACGCCCACGACCATGTAGCCGATCTGCGACATCGTCGAGTAGGCGATGACGCGCTTGAGGTCGGTGACGACGAGCGCGATCGTCGCGGCCATGATGAGCGTCAGGCAGCCGATGATCGCGCCGACGTCGGCGGCGGCCGGGGCCTCCTCGAACAGCGGCCACATGCGCGCGATGAGGTAGACGCCGGCGGTGACCATCGTCGCCGCGTGGATGAGGGCGGAGACCGGGGTCGGGCCCTCCATCGCGTCGGCGAGCCACGTGTGCAGCGGCACCTGCGCGGACTTCGCGAACGCGCCGACGAGCAGCAGGATGCAGCCGGCGGTCAGTTCGCCCTGGCCGACCTCGCCGACCCGCTCGAACGAGCCGAGGAAGTCGAGCGTGCCGGTCCCGATGAAGATCAGGAACGTCCCGAGCGTCAGGCCGACGTCGCCGAGGACGTTGATGACGAACGCCTTGATGCCGGCCGCCGTGGCGGTCGTGCGGCGGTACCAGAACGAGATGAGCAGGTACGACGCCGCGCCGACGAACGCCCATCCGACGATGAGCAGGAAGAAGTTGCCCGCCAGGACGAGCAGCAGCATCGAGAAGACGAAGAAGTTCAGGTACGCGAAGAACCGGCTGTAGCCCCGGTCGCTGTCCATGTACGCGATCGAGTACAGGTGGATCAGCATCGAGACGCCGGTCACGACGAGCGCCATGAACACGCTGAGCGGGTCGACGAGCAGGCCGAGCTGCACGTCGACGGTCTGGCCCTCGCCGCCGGCGACGACGGCGTAGTCCCAGGCGATCGCGCGGACCTGGCGCTCCTCCTCGGCGAGGCCGAGCAGCGCCGACAGCATCGCGATCGCGCACCCGAACGATGCGGCGAGGAACAGCGTCCCGATGTAGCCGGGCGCGCGTCCCTTGAACACCTTGAATCCGAAGGCGTTGACCAGCGTGCCCGCGAGGGGCAGGAGCAGGGTCAACCACGCGAAGGTCTTGACGTCCGTCATGTCAGCCGTGCAGCTCCCGGAGCTCGTCGACGTCCACCGGCAGGCGGCGCCGGTACATCGCCACGATCACGCCCAGGCCGACGGTGACCTCGCACGCGGCGACGACGAGGATGATGATCGCCATGATCTGGCCGTCGCCGTTGCCGTGCATGCGGCTGAAGGCGATGAACGCCAGGTTCGCCGCGTTGAGCATGAGCTCGAGGCAGAGGAGGATGACCAGCGGGTTGCGGCGGATGAGCACGCCGCCCGCGCCGATCGCGAAGAGGATCGCGGAGACCACGAGGTACCAGGTGATGCTCACCAGCCGCCCTCCCGGTCGGTGCCCGCCGAGGTCCCGGTCGTGATCTCCGGGCGCGAGCCGGGCGCCGGCTCGTGGACGTCGGGCAGGCCGCTGACGGCCTCCTTCTGCGAGCCCGTGCCCGGCGGCAGCCGGAGCGCGTCCATCACCGACAGGACCTGCTCGTCGCCCGCCGCCTCGTCGACCGTGCCGCGTCGGCGGCGCGCGAGCACGACGGCGCCGATCGCCGCGATCGTCAGCAGCAGCGAGGCGAGCTCGAACGCGACGAGGAACTTCGTCAGCAGCAGGTCGCCGATGTACCCGGGCGAGCCGAAGCCGGGCTGGTACCCGGCGCCCTCGCCGTCGAGCGCCTTCAGGCCGCTCCCGGCGAACGCGATGACGAGCTCGACCAGGATCGCGCCGACGAACAGGATCGCGACCGGCCGCAGCTTCGGGCCGAACGGGCTGATCTCGGCCGGCTCGGCGCCGCCGATGTACGCGACGACGAAGACGTAGAGCACCATCACCGCGCCGGCGTAGACGACGACCTGGGCGGCGGCGAGGAACTCCGCGCGCAGCAGGAGGAACAGCGCCGCGATCGAGATCAGGTGCACGACCAGCGCGAGCACGTTGTAGAACGGGTTCCAGTTCCAGATCACGCCGACCGCGCCCCCGAGGGCGCCGATCGCTGCGATGAAGAAGAAGACCTCGGCCATGGGCGGCGGTGGAAGCTACTCGCCCTCTCGCCGGAGCGGCGTGCGCTCCAGCGGCTCGGCGAGCAGCATCTCCTTGGTGAAGATCAGGTCCGACCGGTTGTAGTCGGACAGCTCGTAGTCGTGTCCCATCGTGATCGCGTCGAACGGGCACGCGATCTCGCAGTAGCCGCAGAAGATGCAGCGGCTCAGGTTGATCTCGTAGACCGCGGCGTAGCGCTCGCCGGCGCTGACGCGGTTCTCGGGCGTGTTCTCGGCGGCGACGACGCGGATGCAGTCGGCCGGGCAGGCGGCGGCGCACAGCGAGCAGCCGACGCACTTCTCCAGTCCGGTGTCCTCGAAGCGGTGGAGGCGATGCCGCCCGCGGAAGCGCGGGTAGACCGGCGTCTTCTCCTCGGGGTACTGCATCGTCACCGGCTTCTCGAACAACCGGGCGAACGTCGTCTTGAGCCCGCGCAGCGTCTCGCCGAACGCGCGGTACGCGCCGCCCGGCCCGCCCGGGGAGGGCGCGCGGACGACCCTGATCTCGTCGTCGGAGAGCTGGTACGGCATCAGTCGAGGGTCACCACCAGGATCGCGGTCACCAGGGCGTTCACCGTCGCGAGCGGCAGCAGCACCTTCCAGCCGAACGACATGAGCTGGTCGTAGCGCAGCCGCGGCAGCGAGGCGCGGACCCAGATGAAGAAGAACAGGAAGATGCCGGCCTTGGCGAACACGACGATCGGGTCGACCCAGGTGGGCGGGTCGATCCCGAACGGGAGCTGCCAGCCGCCGAGGAACAGCGTCGCCGCGAGGAACGAGACGATGATCATGTTCATGTACTCGCCGAACAGGAACGCGACGAGCCGGGTCCCGCCGTACTCGGTCATGTAGCCCTGGACGAGCTCGGCGTCGGCCTCCGGCAGGTCGAACGGCGCGCGGTTCGTCTCGGCGAAGCCGGCGACGAGGAAGATGAGGAAGCCGACGAACTGCGGGATCACGTACCACATGCCCTCCTGGGCGTGGACGATCTCCGTCAGCGACAGCGACCCGGCGGTCATGAGCACGCCGAGCAGCGCCAGGCCCTGCGCCACCTCGTAGGAGATGAGCTGCGCCGCGGCGCGCATCGCGCCGAGGAACGAGTACTTCGAGCCGCTGGCCCAGCCGCCGAGCATGAGCGCGTAGAAGGCGATCGCGCCGAACGCGAACGCGTACAGGACGCCGACCGAGACGTCGATCCCGTAGAGGCCGACCTGGCTGCCGAAGATGTCGACGGTGTCGCCGAACGGGATGATCGCCAGCGCCGAGATCGCGGTGAGGATGCCGATGACCGGCGCGGCCGCGTAGAGGAACGGGACCGCGCCGCGCGGGCGGATGTCCTCCTTGCGCGCGAACTTGATGATCTCGGCGAGCGGCTGCAGCAGGCCCAGGTAGCCGACGCGGTTCGGGCCGTAGCGCATCTGGAAGCGGCCGAGCAGCTTGCGCTCGATGACGATGATCACCGGGAGGATCCCGAGGATCACCGCGAAGATCACGATGGCCTTGAGGATCTGGATCCACCAGGCCTCGTAGTACGTCACATCGGCGAGGACGAGGCTCACGACGTGCGGACCTCCACGAGCTCGGCGCCGTCCAGCGCGTTGGCGTTGTCCTCGGCGACGTTCTCCTCGAGGAAGACCGTCCCCGCCGGCATGTCGCTGCGCACGGCGACGGTCGCGCGGACCGCGGTGCCGTTCACGCCGACCTGCACCTTCTGGCCGTTCGCGACGCCGAGGCGCTCGGCGTCGGCGGGCGACAGCTCGGCCCGCTGGCGCGCGGTGAGGAACTTCAGCGCGGGCGACATCTCGACCTCGGGCGCGGCCCAGATCGAGCGGAACGTGCCGAGCCGCAGCCGGCCGTTCGCCTCGGGTGGCGCGCCCGGCGCCGGGGCGCCCGTGCCCGCGATCTGCGGCACCGCCGGGAACGCCGACACCGCGTCGCGCTCCTGCCAGCGCACCCCGCGGCCGCCGATCTCGTCGAGCGTCACGCCCGCCCAGAACGGCACCGCCTCGGCGATCTGGCCGAGGACCATGCCGGACGTCAGCGCGTGCACGTCGAGGCCTGCGCGGCGGGCGACGTCGGCGATGACCTGCCACTCGAAGCGGCTCCGGCCCTGATGGGCGATCGCCTGGCGGACGCGCTGCAGGCGCCCGTCGGGGTGCACGAGCGTGCCCTCCTTCTCGGCGTGCGACTGCATCGGGAAGACGACGGTCGCGTGCTCGCGGATCCCGTCGGTGAGGAACGCGGCGTGGGCGATGACCGTCGTTGCGCGATCCAGCGCGCGCTCCCACGTCGCGCGGCCGGGCAGCTCGCGGAGCGGGTCGACGTGCAGCAGGTACAGGGCGGTGATGTCGCCGGCGGCGGCCGCCTCGGCGATCTGCGGCGTCGTGCGGCCCGCGGTCGTCTCGGCGAAGCCCGGGCCGGCGAACGGGGTGAAGCCGACCTCGCGCAGGCCGCGGCCGTTCGTGCCCGCCGGGATCTCGATGAGCCCGGCGCCGGGGCGGCCGGACAGGCCCAGCTCGGACGCGAGCGCGAGCACGGCGCCCGCGTCGCGCAGGCGCTCGCCGTAGAGGATCACGACGTCCTCGCCGGCGCCCTCGAGCAGGTGGGCCAGCTCGCGGACGGCGGCCGCGTCGGCGCCGGCCGCGCGGGCGGGCGTGTCGACGTCGCCGCCGCGCAGCGCCGCCACCAGGGCGGCGGCCAGCTCGGACCCGCGGCCGGGCGCGTGGCGGACCGACACCTGCGCGTTCGGGTCCAGCGAGCTCGGGCGGCTCGTGGCGATCCCGAGGCGCACGCGGTTGCGGCGCACGCCCTTGCGGATCCGCAGGTCGAGGATCGGCGCGTCGTCGACCGGCTCGGTGTCGAGGACCAGCACCGCGTGCGCGTACTCGATGTCCTGGACGGTCGCGCCGAGCGCCGGGTCGGCGAGCGCGATCTGCTCCTCGCGCGTCCGGGACCCGTAGGGCGACGAGTCGAGGTCGGCCGAGCCGAGGCCCTCGCGCAGCAGCCGCTGCAGCAGGAAGGCCTCCTCGTTCGTGGTCTGCCCGCCGGCGATCGCCGCGGTGCTCGCGCCGGCGCGGCGCAGCGCCGCGGCGGCCTCGTCGAGCGCGCGCTCCCACGAGACCTCGCGCAGCACGCCGCCGTCGCGGACCATCGGCGCGGTGATGCGCTCGTCGACGTGCGCGGACTGGTAGGCGAAGCGGCCCTTGTCGCACAGCCAGCCGTCGTCGACATGCTCGTTGCCGCGGCCGAGCACGCGCAGGACGCGCTCGTCGCGGACCGTGAACGACACGTTGCACTGCGACGGGCACAGCGTGCAGACCGAGCCGGCCTGCTCGATGTCCCACGGGCGCGCGCGGAAGCGGTACGGGCGCGAGGTCAGCGCGCCGACCGGGCACAGCTCGGTGATGTTGCCGCTGAACGGCGCGACGTACGGGTGGCCGTCGAACGTCGCCACGTAGGTCGCGGCCCCGCGCTCCTGGAGGACGAGCTGGTAGTCCTCGGAGATCTCCTGGCTGAAGCGCACGCAGCGGTAGCAGAGGATGCAGCGCTCGCGGTCGATGTGGATGAGCGGCGAGAGCGCGAGCGGCTTCTGGAAGTGGCGCTTGGGCTCGATGAACCGCGACCGGCCCCCGCCCCAGCCCATCGCGATGTCCTGGAGCGGGCACTCGCCGCCCTTGTCGCAGACCGGGCAGTCGAGCGGGTGGTTGATGAGCAGGAACTCGACGACCGCCTGCTGGGCGACGCGCACGCGCTCGGTCTGGGTGTGGACGACCATGCCGTCCTTGACCGGCGTCGAGCACGCGGTCTGGAGCTTCGGGATGCCCTCGATCTCGACGAGGCACATGCGGCAGGCGCCGACCGCCTGGCCGAGCTTGGGCTCGTAGCAGAAGACGGGGATCTCGACGTCGCCGTACTTGGCGGCGTCGACGAGCATGGCGTTCTGCGGGGCGGTGACCTCACGACCGTCGATCGTGAACGTCACCATCGTGACTTCGGGACGGGGCATGGAGGTGTCTAGTGCGCTCCCTGCAGCACCTGGAGCGGGGGATCGAGCGGCTCGTCGGTGCCCAGCTCGTTGCGCTGCCGGGCCTCCTCGATGTACGCCTCGAACTCGTCGCGGAACTTGGCGATCATCGAGCCGACGGGCATGGCCATCGCGTCACCGAGGACGCAGAGGCAGTTGCCGATGATGTTCGAGCAGACCGAGGCCATGATGTCGAGGTCCATCGGGGTCGCCTCCCCCGACTTGATCCGCTCGAGCATCTTCACGGTCCAGTTCGTGCCCTCGCGGCACGGCGAGCACTTCCCGCACGACTCGTGCCGGTAGAACTCCGCCGTCCACAGGGCGACGTCGACGACCGAGTTCGAGTCGTCGATGACGATGATCGCGCCCGACCCGAGCATCGAGCCGGCCTTGGCCATCGTGTCGAAGTCGTAGGCGAGGTCGAGGTCGTCGGCGGTGAGCACCGGCGACGACGAGCCGCCGGGGAACCAGAACTTGACCTCGCGGCCCTCGGGCGGACCGCCCGCCAGGCCGTAGATGATCTCGCGCGCCGGGATGCCGAGCTCGATCTCGTAGTTGCCCGGGCGCCGCACGTTGCCCGACACCGAGACGACCTTCGTGCCGGTCGACGTCTCGGTGCCGATCTTCGCGTACTCGGCGCCGCCCATCCGCAGGATGTGCGGGACGCAGGAGAGCGTCTCGACGTTGTTGATGAGCGTCGGCCCCTGGTACAGGCCCTGGTTGGCCGGGAACGGCGGCTTGAGGCGCGGGTTGCCGCGCTTGCCCTCGAGCGAGTCGAGCAGCGCGGTCTCCTCGCCGCAGATGTATGCGCCCGCGCCGCGGTGCACGACGAGCGACAGGTCGAGGTCCGAGCCGAGGATCCGCTCGCCCAGGTAGCCGGCCTCGTACGCCTCGGCGACCGCCCGGTCGAGGATGTCGGCCTGCAGCGCGTACTCGCCGCGGATGTAGATGAACGCGCGGTTGATGCCCGCCGCGTACGAGGCGATGATCATCCCCTCGATGAGCTGGTGCGGGTTCTTCTGCATCAGCTCGCGGTCCATGAACGTGCCGGGCTCGGACTCGTCCGCGTTGCAGCACAGGTACTTGTCCATCGTGCCCTTGGGCATGAACGAGACCTTCTTGCCCATGGCGAAGCCCGCGCCGCCGCGGCCGCGCACGCCCGAGGCGAGCAGCTCGTCGAGGACCTCCTGCGGCGTCATCTTCAGCGCCTTGCGCAGCGCCTGGTAGCCGCCGCGGCGCTCGTACACCTCGAGGGTGGCGAGCCCCGGCTCGTCGATGTTCTGGAAGAGAAGCGTCTGGGTCTGGCTCTGGCTGCTCATGACCTCGGTTCCGGTCCCTCCGGCGGGTCTGGTGCCTGCTCGAGCGGGGCGGTGGGGGTGGATGCGGGCGGATGCCCGCCGGGCATCGGGCCGGCGCCGGTCGGCGCGCCGGGCGTCCCGGCGTTCGGGTCGACGGCCGGGCGGCGCGCGATCTGCTTGGCCGGCAGCACCGGCTCGCCCCTGCGCACCTGCTCGACCAGCTCCGGCACCTCGTCGAAGTCGATCGGGCCGACGTACACGCCGTCGACCGACGCCATCGGCGCGATGTCGCACGCGCCGAGGCACTCGAAGCCGCGCACCTGGATGTCCTCGTCGTCGCCGACCTGCGCCTGCAGGCGCTCGAGGAGCTGCCGGCCGCCGTTCAGCGAGCACGAGATGTTCGTGCACACGTACACGCGGTGCCGTCCCACCGGCCGCGTGTCGAGCATGTCGTAGAACGAGGCGACCGCGATGAGGTAGGCGGGCGTGAGCCGCATGACCGTCGCGACCTGCACGATCGCCTCCGGCGAGCACCAGCCGTGCAGGCGCTGGGCGGCGGCCAGGCACGGGATCGCGGCCGACCGGCGGTCCGGGTACTTGGCCATGTACGCCTCGATCTCGGCGCGCAGCTCCGCGGGCACCTCGGTCGTCGCCGGGTCCGGGATCTCCTGCGGGTCCTTGCCGAGGTCGACCGCGTCGTCCCACCCGGGCACGCGCGAGCCGTGCCCGAAGCGCGGCACGCGCTCGGCGAGCTCCTGGGGGACCTCCTCGGGCTCGCGGGAGGGCGGGAGGACGCCGGTGAAGTCCACCCAGTCCTTCTCGTTGCTCACCGGTCGATGCCTCCCAGGATCGGGTCGAGCATCGCGAGCGTCGCGATGAAGTCCGCGATGTACGTGTCGCGGACCATGTCCGGGAACGCCTGGAGGTTGACGAACGAGGGGTCGCGCATGTGCACGCGCGCCGGCTTGGACGAGCCGTCGGACCGGACGAAGCAGCCGTACTCGCCGCGCGGGCCCTCGATCGGGAAGTACACCTCGCCCGGCGGGACCCGGAAGCCCTCGGTCACGAGCTTGAAGTGGTGGATGAGCGCCTCCATCGAGGTCGCCAGCTCGTGGCGCGGCGGCAGCGCGACCTTGCGGTCGTCGGTGATGTGCCGCCCCTCGGGCAGGCCGTCGAGCGCCTGCTCGATGATGTTGCAGGACTCCTCGATCTCGGCCATCCGGCACGCGTAGCGGTCGTAGTTGTCGCCCTCGGTGCCGATCGGGACCTTGAAGTCGAAGTCGTCGTACGAGCAGTACGGCGCGGCCTTGCGCAGGTCCCACGGGACGCCGGCGGCGCGCAGCAGCGGGCCGGTGACGCCGAGCTCGAGCAGGCGGTCGGCGGGGACCGCGCCGATGTGGCGCAGCCGGCGCAGGAAGATCTCGTTGCGGTCCAGCAGCGCGCGGTACTGGCCGAGCCGGTCGCGCATGTCGGCGACCCACGCGCGGCACTTCTTCGCCCAGCCGGGCGGGATGTCCTCGATGACGCCGCCGACCTGGATGTAGCGCGTGTGCATGCGCGCGCCCGAGCTCATCTCGAACAGGTCGAGCAGGTTGTCGCGGTCGCGGTAGCCGTACCAGAACATCGAGATCGCGCCGAGGTCCAGCGCGCTGGTCAGCAGCCACAGCAGGTGGCTGTTGATCCGGCACAGCTCGAGGTGGATGACCCGCAGGTACTGGGCGCGCTTGGGGATCTCGAGCTCGAGCAGCGTCTCCACCGCGCCGCAGAAGGCGTACGCGTTGAAGTAGTACGCCAGGTAGTCCATCCGCTCGACGACCGGGATGGCCTTCCAGTAGCTCTTGTCCTCGGCGGTCTTCTCGATGCCGGTGTGGACGTAGCCGATGATCGGCTTGGTGTCGCGGACGATCTCGCCCTCGAGCGTCGTCAGCAGGCGCAACACCCCGTGCGTGGCGGGATGGTGCGGCCCGAAGTTGATCGTGAGCAGCTCCTGCTCGGGATCGCGGGAGGCGATCTGCTGCCCGGGGGTCTCGAACTCGATCTCCTGGGCGTCCCTGACCGACTGGCTGACGGCGCCGCTCATTGCGTGTAGTCCGTCCCTCGCGCGTCGTTGTAGGTGAAGAGCACCGGCTCGCCGCCCACCGGGAAGTCGCGGCGCTGGGGATGGCCCTCGTAGTCCTCGGGCATGAGCAGCCGGCGCAGGTCCGGGTGGCCGGTGAACACCACGCCGAACATGTCGTAGATCTCGCGCTCCTGCAGCTCGGCGGTCGGCCAGTCGGGCGTGACCGACTCGACCTCGGGGCTGTCGATCGGCACGCGGAGCTTGACGGTGAGCCGGTCGACCTCCTGCATGTCGAGCAGCTCGTAGTGGACGCCGAGGCGCGGCTCCTCGGGGTAGTAGTCGACCCCGTGCACGCTGGCCAGGAACGTGTAGCCCTTGCCGCGCAGGTGCGCGAGCACCGCACGGACGCGCGCGGGGTCGATCACGATCGTCCCCTTGCCGCGGAAGTGCAGCGTGTCGCGCACGGCGTCCTGCGCGATCTGGTCGCGCAGCTCCTGGGCGAGCAGCTCGAGGCCGGTCGCGTCAGGCACGCGTGACGTCCACCTCGTCGTAGACGTTGCCCGCGGTCGCCTGGCCGTCGGCCGGCACGACCTCCTCGGTGCCCCGCGCGCCGTAGCGCTCGCGCCAGCCGAGCTTCGGGTCGGCGAGCACCATCTCGCGCAGCTTGAGGATCCCGTGCATGAGCGCCTCGGGGCGCGGCGGGCAGCCCGGCACGTGCACGTCGATCGGCATGAACTTGTCGGCGGGCACGAGCGCGTAGTTGTTGAAGACGCCCATCGACGAGCAGCAGGCGCCCATCGAGATCGCGAACTTCGGCTCGAGCATCTGGTCGTAGAGCCGCCGCACGATCGGGGCCATCTTGATCGAGACGCGGCCGCCGATGATGATCGTGTCGGCCTGGCGCGGGGTGGCGCGCGAGGCCTCCATGCCGAAGCGGGCGACGTCGACGCGCGCCGCGATGTGGCCCATGAACTCCATCGCGCAGCAGGCGAGGCCGAACGTCATCGGGTACATCGAGTTGCCCTGCGCCCAGCGGACGGCCTTGTCGAGCGTCGTCGTCAGGACGCGTTCCTCGACGTAGCGCTCGAGGTCGGGGCCCTCGAGCTCGCCGCGCAGCATCGCCCGCGCGCTGAGCTGCCGCGAGCGGAAGTCGGAGTCGGCGCCGGCGGTACCGGGCGCCTGGGAACCGGTTCTGATCACTTCCATTCGAGCGCACCTCGACGCCACTGGTAGACGAACGCCACCAAGAGCAGGCCGGCGAAGATGAAGATCTTGACCACCGCCTCGGCGCCGAACTCACGGAGCTGGACCGCGACGGGGTAGAGGAAGATCACCTCGATGTCGAACAGGATGAAGAGCATCCCGACCAGGTAGAAGCTGATCCCGAACCGGAAGCTCTTCTGCACCTCCGAGGGCAGGCCGCACTCGTAGGGGTCGGCCTTCACCGTGTTCGTCTTCCGCCCCTTCACGCCGACCCACTGGTTGAGCATCGTGAAGAGGAGCCCGATGACGCTGCCGAGGCCGACGAACACGAGGGCTGGGAGGTACGAGCGGAGCATGGCCAGTCAGGGTTGTAGCACGCGCTTGTGCGGACCTGTTACTTAGTGGCAGTCGGCGCTTTTTGACATGGAGACGATCGCAACGACAACTGCCCTGCTCGCCGCCGTTCTGAACGGCATGGCCGCGGTGGTGGGCGGCGCGCTGTGGTGGCGGGTCGAGCCGCGCGGCTGGATCTGGCCCGTGATCCGCGCCGGCCAGGCAGCCGCCGTGCTGCTCGCGCTCGTCGCGGGCGTCGCGTACGTCTCCGGCTCGCGGCCCGACAACGGGCTGTTCTGGCTGTACGCGGTGCTGCCGGTCGCGGTCGGCTTCTTCGCCGAGCAGTTCCGGATCCTCGCGGCGCAGACCGTCCTCGACGCCCGCGGCCTGCCTGACGCGCAGGCGGTCGGCAGGCTCACGGAGGCCGAGCAGCGGTCGGTGGTCCTGCAGATCGTGCGGCGCGAGCTCGGCGTGATGGCGCTCGCCGCGGGCGTCATCGCCTTCCTGGCCGCCCGGGCGATCGTCGAGGCGCCCGGCCTCTGACTGTGGGCGACGTCGCCCCGGGCGCCGGGGCGCGTCAGCCGTCCGGCGCGACCTGCCGGTAGCCGCCGCGCCAGAACAGCAGCGGCTCGCCCTCCGCGGCGGCCAGCGCGGTCACCTCGCCGATCGCGATCGTGTGGTCGCCGCCGGGCAGCAGGTCGCGCAGGTCGCACACCAACCAGCTCAGCGCGTCGTCGAGCACCGGCACGCCGTGCTCCACGTTGTGGGTCGTCCGGGCGAACTTCTCGGCGCCGACGGCCTTCGACGCGAACACCGCGGCCAGGTCCTCCTGCCCGGCGCGCAGGACGTTGACCGCGAAGCGCCCGGCCTCGCGCACGACCGGCAGCGTGCGCGAGCCGTTCGCGATGCAGACGAGGATGAGCGGCGGGTCGAGCGACAGCGACGTGAACGCGTTCGTCGTCAGGCCGGCGGGGCCGTCGGCGCCGCGGGCGGTGACGATCGTGACGCCGGTCGGGAACGTCCCGAGCACGTCGCGGAACGCGCGCCCGTCGATCACCGCGGCGTCCTCCCGGACGGGATGGAAGCCCGGCGCGCGACCCCTTCCGTTGCCGCCGGTTGGTGGGCCGATCGCGGAGTCGTGCGCTGCGAAGGGCCAGTCGAGCCGGCGCCGGGCGTTGTGGGTTTCGCCACGATCGCCGTCACTCCTCCCGCTCCGCCACGACCAGCGTCCCGTACTGGCCGAGGTCGTCGTGGTTGCCGAGCGTGCACGCCAGCCGGTACTCGCCGGGCTCGAGGTCCTCGAACGTCACCGAGGCCGACTCGCCCGGCTGGGTCGAGCGGGTCCCGCCGATCTCCTGGACCGGGGCCTCGAGGTCGGTCTCGTCCCGGCGGACGATCTTCACGTTGTGGGTCAACCGGCCGACGTTCGTCGCCACGATCCGCAGCCGCCCGGGCTTCACGCGCACGTCCTGGGGCATGATCCGGTACTCGTCCAGCCGCAGCCGGAGGGTCCGGCCGTCGATCTCGACGAGGTCGTCGTCGCCGCATCCGGCGGCTCCGAGAGCCGCCGCACACAGCACGGCGACCCCCGTGAGGAGGCGCGCGTGGGTCATCGTGGCTAGAGTTCCGCTCCGCTCATGGCCCGACCGTCACTCAAGCATGTCGTCGTCCTCGCCCTCGCCGCCGGCACCCTCGCCGCGTGCGGCAGCGAGTCGATCGATCTCGACCCCGAGGATTCGCAGAACGCCCGCATCCAGCGCGGCGCCGAGCTGTTCGCCGACCGTTGCTCCGGCTGCCACACGCTCGAGGCGGCGGGCACCGAAGGGTCGGCCACGAAGGTCCGCGACCGCGAGCGCACCGACGGCCCGAACTTCAACACGCGTCCCGAGGAGAAGGACTCGGTGCTGTACGCGATCCGCAACGGCGGCTTCTCCGGCGCGATCATGCCGGAGAACATCGTCGTCGGCGAGGACGCGGAGGCGGTCGCCGAGTTCCTCGCGAAGTACGCGGGCCGCGACGCGCCGCGCCCGCCCGCGCCGCCGCAGTCCGAGCCCGCCGAGTAGTCCCGGGCGCGGGGGCGGCGATGCTCGACCCGAAGCTCATCCGGCGCGACCCCGACGCGGTGCGGGCCGCGCTGGCCCGCCGCGGCAGCACCGACGCGCTCGACCGCTGGCTCGAGCTCGACGAGCGCTGGCGCGCCGCCGTCGCCCGGTTCGAGGAGCTGCGCGCCGAGCAGAACGCCGCCAGCCAGGAGATCGGGCGCGCCAAGAAGGCCGGCGAGGACGCGTCGGCGGCGATCGCGCGGATGCAGGAGGTCGCCGCCGAGGTCAAGCGCCTGGGGGCCGAGCGCGACGAGCTCGAGCGCGAGCGCGACGGGACGCTCAAGACGATCGACAACCTGCCCGACCCCGACGCGCCGGACGAGGACACCGTCGTCCGCGTCGTCGGCGAGGCGCGCAACCCGACGAGCCTCGAGCGTGCGCGCGACCACCTCGAGCTGGCCGGCGAGCGGATCGACATGGAGCGCGGGGCGCGCCTGTCGGGGTCGCGCTTCGCGTACCTGCGCGGCGACCTCGTGATGCTCGAGTTCGCCCTCGTGCGCTGGGCGCTCGAGAAGCTGCGTGGGCACGGCTTCGAGCCGGTCGTCCCGCCGGTGCTCGTCCGCGAGGAGGCGCTCGTCGGCACGGGCTTTCTGCCCGATACCGAGCAGCAGATCTACCGCCTGCCCGACGACGACCTGTACCTCGTCGGCACGTCCGAGGTGGCGCTCGCGTCGCTACACGCCGGCGAGATCCTCGACGAGGTCCCGCGCCGCTACGCCGGCTTCTCCTCGTGCTTCCGGCGCGAGGCGGGCGCCGCCGGCCGCGACACGCGCGGCATCTTCCGCGTGCACCAGTTCGACAAGGTCGAGATGTTCAGCTTCGTGGCGCCCGACGCGTCGGCCGACGAGCACCTGCGGCTGCTGGCGATCGAGGAGGAGATCCTCACCGAGCTGGAGATCCCGTACCGCGTCGTCGACATCGCGGTCGACGACCTCGGCGCGTCGGCCGCGCGCAAGTTCGACTGCGAGGCGTGGCTGCCCGGCCAGGAGCGCTACCGGGAGCTGACCTCGACGTCGAACACGACCGACTACCAGGCGCGGCGCCTGAACATCCGCCGCCGCGAGAAGACGTCCGCCCCGCCCGAGGTGCTCCACACGCTGAACGGCACCGCGGTCGCGATCGGGCGCACGATCATCGCGCTGCTGGAGAACGGCCAGCAGGACGACGGGTCGATCCGGATGCCCGAGGTGCTCCGGCCCTACGGCGTGCCGGCCGAGTTGCCGTCCGCGCTCTCCTGACCGCGGCGCACCCGCGCGATCGCCGCCTCGCGGTCGGGCAGGATGTCGAACGTCGAGTCCAGGCGGGTGATCTCGAACAGCCGCAGGACCGTCGGGTTGCTCACCGCCAGCGCGAGCGTGCCCTGCCGGCGCGTCACCCGGCGCAGCGCGTTCAGCAGCACCGACAGGCCGGTCGAGTCGATGAAGTCGACGGCGGTCATGTCGATGACCACGCCGGTCTTGCCGCCCGCGATCGCGTCGTTCAGGCGCTCGGAGAACTCGGGCGCGGTCGACACGTGCACCTCGCCGCGGACGGCGATGAGGTGGGTGTCGGCGTCGAGCGATTCCTCGTCGAGCTCGAAGGACGGAGAGGCGAAGGACATCGGGGGTGCTGCACTTATACCGGGGTGCGCACCCCGCGCGCGAACCGCCCGTCGGGAGCGAACGCCTCGTGGTCGAGGCGCTCGAACGCGGCGACGACGTCCGGGTCGAACTGCGCCTCGCGCCCGGCGACGACCTCGGAGGTCGCGCGGTCGATCGACCACGGCGGCTTGTAGGGGCGCGCGCAGCACAGCGCGTCGAAGACGTCGGCGACCGCGACGATCCGGGCGGCGAGCGGGATGCGGTCGCCGCGCAGCCCCTCCGGGTAGCCGCTGCCGTCCCAGCGCTCGTGGTGGCTGAGCGCGATCCGCTCGGCGACCTGCAGCACCGGCGAGTCGCTCTCGGCGAGCATCCGCGCCCCGATGAGCGTGTGCCGGCGCATGACCTGGCGCTCGTCGGTGTCCAGGCCGCCGGCCTTGCGCAGGATCGCGTCGGGGATCCCGATCTTGCCGATGTCGTGCAGCGGCGCGGCGAGCTCGACGAGCCGCAGCATCTCGGCGTCGAGGCCGAGGAGCCGGGCGATCGCCTTCGCGGTGTGGGCGACGCGGCGCGTGTGCGCCCCGGTGAGGTCGTCGCGGTACTCGGCCGCGAGCGCGAGCCGGTCGAGCACCTCCAGCCGCGAGCGCTCGACCTCGCGGGTGCGGGCGCGGACGCGCTGCTCGAGGTCGTCGGTGCGTTCGAGCAGCGCCTGCTCGTGGCGGCGCGCGGCGAGCAGGTTGCGCACGCGCAGCTCGGCCTCGAGCGGGTCGAACGGCTTCGTCAGGAAGTCGCGCGCGCCGAGCCCGAGCGCGCGGCGCCTGGCCTCCGGCGTGATGTCGGCGGTGAGGACGATCACCGGCAGCGGCAGGCCGGGCTCGCCGAGCTCCTCGAGCAGGCCCATGACCTCGAAGCCGTCGGGCCTGGGCATGTGGAGGTCGAGCAGCACGAGGTCGGGGCGCACGCGCGCGCACAGCCCGAAGGCCTCCGACGAGTCGGTCGTCGTGAAGATGTCGCGCACGCCCCACTGGCTCAGGAGGGCCTCGAGGGCGAGCACGTTCGGCCTGTGATCGTCGACGACCACGAGCCTGGCGTCCGAGAAGACGTCAGCGTTCACCGGGATCCGCAACGGTAGCGGTCATCATTGGCGGGCGCGCCGCATGTTCGAGCCCGTCCGCACACGCCACACCTTCGAGGAGGCCGCCGAGCAGATCGCCGGCAAGGTCCGCTCCGGCGAGCTGCGCCGCGGCGACAAGCTGCCGCCCGAGCGCGACCTGGCGGCGATGATGCAGATCAGCCGCCCGACGCTGCGCGAGGCGGTCCGGGTGCTCGTCGACGCCGGCGTGATCGAGGTCCGCCGCGGCCCGGGCGGCGGCATGTTCGTCGCCGGCGACGTGGTCCCGGTCGAGCTCGTCCGCGAGCGCTCGTCGCTGCGCCTCGAGGAGGTCGCCGACGTGCTCGAGGCGCGGCGGCTCATCGAGCCGGGTGTCGCGCAGCTCGCCGCCCGCCGGGCGAGCGAGGCCGACCTCGAGGCGCTCGAGCGCTCGATCCGGGCGATGCGCGAGATCTGCGAGCGCGGCTACACGCAGGACGACGAGGAGCGCTTCCTGCAGCTCGACCTGCAGTTCCATCTCGCGCTCGCGCGCGCGACCGGCAACCCGACCGTGGCCGCGCTCATGCGCTCGCTGCTGCGCCAGCTCGAGATCGCGCGCGACATGGCGATGCACCTCCCTCTGGTACCCGAATGGACGATCGAGATCCACGAGCGCACGCTCGAGGCGATCCGCTCGGGGGACCCCGACCTCGTGGCCGAGGTCATGGACGAGCACCTGTCCCAGCTCGAGCGAACGGCCGAGGGGGCTGGTAAAGTGACTTGACCTATTCGTCCTGGGAGGAGACGCGAGTGGCCACGACGACGCTGCCCATCACGCACGTAGGCCCGCAGCGGCCGGCCAAGCTCAACCGGCCGGAGACCACGCTGCAGGACAAGTACGTGCTCGAGCAGGGCACCGTCTTCCTCTCGGGGAGCCAGGCGCTCGTGCGCGTCCTGCTCGACCAGCACCGCGCCGACGCCCGCCGCGGGCTGAACACCGCGACGTTCGTCTCCGGCTACCAGGGCTCGCCGCTCGGCGGCTTCGACAAGGAGCTGTGGCGGCTCGGCGACCTCGGCCCGCAGAACGGGATCCACTTCACGCCCGGCCTGAACGAGGAGCTCGCCGCGACCGCCGTCTACGGCTCGCAGCTCGCGCTGAACCTCCCCGGCCGCAAGGTCGACGGGGTCACCGGGGTCTGGTACGGCAAGAACCCCGGCCTGGACCGCGCGATGGACGCGCTGCGCCACGCCAACTACGCCGGCACCCACCCGGCCGGCGGCGCGCTCGCCCTCGTCGGCGACGACCCGTCGTGCAAGTCCTCCACGCTCCCGAGCTCCGGCGAGGCGACGCTCGCGTCGCTCCACATGCCGACGTTCTTCCCCGGGACGCTGCAGGAGGTCCTCGACCTCGGCCTGCACGCGATCGCGTGCTCGCGCGCGTCCGGACTGTGGAGCGCGCTGAAGATCGTCACGAACATCGCCGACGCGGCGGGCACCGTCCAGGTGTGGCCCGAGCGCGTCGTGCCGGTCATCCCGACCGTCGAGTACGAGGGCAGGCCGTACCGCCACGTGCCGAACGGGCGCATGCTCGCGCCGACGTCGCTCGAGCTCGAGGCGACGCTCACCGGGCCGCGGACGGAGATCGCGCGCCAGTACGGCGCGCTGAACCAGCTCAACCCGATCGCGCTGCCGACGCGCGACGCCTGGCTCGGGATCGTCGCCGCGGGCAAGGTCTTCTACGACCTGCTCCAGGCGCTCGACGACCTCGGCCTCGAGCAGCGCGACCTCGAGCGCGCGGGCATCCGGCTCATGAAGGTCGGGATGCTCTGGCCGCACGACAAGCAGGGCTTCCGCGAGCTGGCCCGCGGCGTCGACGAGGTGCTCGTCGTCGAGGAGAAGCTCGAGTACCTCGAGCCCGCCGTGCGCGACGCGCTGTACGGGACGCCGGACGCGCCGCGGATCGTCGCCGCGCGCCGCTCGTACCTGGACGCCGACACGATCGCGCTGGCCGTCGCCGAGCGCCTGCGCGAGCGTGGACTGCGGTTCGACTCGGTCGACGCGCGCGTCCGCGTCATCACCGAGCGCCGCCGCGAGCCCGGGCGCGCCGGGGCCGCGACCCTGTCGCGCACGCCGTACTTCTGCTCGGGCTGCCCGCACAACACGTCGACCGGCAACCCCGACGGGACCCTGCTCGGCGTCGGGATCGGCTGCCACACGATGGTCCTGCTCTCGCCCGAGGGCAAGGGCGAGGTGACCGGCGTGACCCAGATGGGCGGCGAGGGCGCGCAGTTCGTCGGCGCGCAGCCGTTCACCGGCGCCCGCCACTTCGTCCAGAACCTCGGCGACGGGACGTTCCACCACTCCGGCTCGCTCGCGATCCGCTTCGCGGTCGCCGCCGGCGCGAACATTACCTACAAGCTCCTCTACAACGACACGGTCGCGATGACCGGCGGCCAGGACATCCTCGGGCAGATGAAGGTGCCCGAGCTGACGCGCTGGCTCGCGCTCGAAGGCGTCAGGAAGGTCATCGTCACGACCGAGGACCTGTCGCGCTACGACGGCGTCGAGCTCGACCCGATCGCGACGGTCCGCCCGCGCTCCGAGCTCGCCGAGGCGCAGGCCGAGCTCGCGCAGGTCGAGGGCGTCACGGTCCTCATCCACGACCAGGGCTGCGCGGCGGAGAAGCGGCGCCTGCGCAAGCGCGGCAAGCTCGCCACGCCCAAGCAGCGCATCCACATCAACGAGCGCGTGTGCGAGGGCTGCGGCGACTGCGGCGAGAAGTCCTCGTGCCTGTCGGTGCTCCCGGTCGAGACCGAGTACGGGCGCAAGACGCAGATCCACCAGGCCTCCTGCAACCTCGACTTCTCGTGCGTGAAGGGCGACTGCCCGTCGTTCCTCGAGGTCCGGCCGGGCCGCGGGAAGGCGAAGAAGACCGCGCCCGAGCCGCCCGCCGGCCTGCCCGACCCCGTCCTGCGCGTCCCGCGCCACGACTTCACCGTCCGCATGCCCGGCATCGGCGGCACCGGCGTCGTCACCGTCTCGCAGATCGTGCAGATGGCGGCGCTGCTGGACGGCAAGCACGCGTTCGGGCTCGACCAGACCGGCCTGGCCCAGAAGGGCGGCCCGGTGGTCAGCGACGTGCGGATCTCGCGCGACCGGATCGAGGGCTCGAACATGGCGTCGGCCGGCGCGGCGGACCTGCTGCTCGGCTTCGACCTGCTCGGCGCCGCGAACCCGCGCAACCTCCAGGTCGCCGACCCGTCGCGGACGGTCGCGGTCGTGTCGACGACCGCGGTGCCGACGGCGAAGATGGTCACCGACACGTCGGTGCGCTTCCCGTCCGAGCGGCGCAACCTGCAGGCGATCGAGCGGGCGACCCGCGCCGACGAGAACGTCTACTTCGACGCGCAGGCGCTCAGCGAGGCGCTGTTCGGCGACCACATGCCGACGAACCTCCTGCTGCTCGGCGCCGCGTTCCAGCACGGCTGCCTGCCGGTGTCGGCGGCGGCGATCGAGCAGGCGATCCGCCTGAACGGCGCCGCGGTCGACAAGTCGCTCGCCGCGTTCGCGTGGGGCCGCGCGGCGGTCGCGCGCCCCGAGCTCGTCGACGAGCTGCTGCACCCGCCGCTGCCCGAGCGCAGGCTCGACGGCGCGGCGCGCGAGATCGTCGAGGCCACCGGCGCGACCGGCGAGCTGCGCCGGCTGCTCGAGGTCCGCGTGCCCGAACTCGTCGCCTACCAGAGCGCGCGGTACGCGCGGCGCTACGCGGAGGACGTCATGGCCGTCGCGCGCATCGAGGCCGAGCGAGGCGCGCCGGGCGAGACCGCGATCGCCGAGGCGTACGCGAAGGGCCTGTTCAAGCTCATGGCCTACAAGGACGAGTACGAGGTCGCGCGGCTGCACCTCGACCCGGTCGAGCGCGCGAAGGTCAAGGCCGAGTTCGGCGACGACGCGAAGGTCTACTTCCTCCTCCACCCGCCGCTCCTGCGGGCGCTCGGCCTGAAGCGCAAGCTCCGGCTCGGGCCGTGGTTCCGGCCCGCGTTCATGACGCTCCGGGCGATGCGCCGCCTGCGCGGCACGCCGCTCGACGTCTTCGGGCTCCCGCAGGTGCGCCGGGTCGAGCGGCGGCTGCCGGGCGAGTACCGCGATCTCGTCGCGCGCGCCCTGGAGTCGCTGACCCCGGAGACGCACGCGACGGTCGCGCAGATCGCGGAGCTGCCCGACCTCGTCCGCGGCTACGAGGAGATCAAGCTCCGCAACGTCGAGAGGTTCCGCGCGGAGGCGGCGCGGCTGGAGGCTCAGCTGACCTCGCGCAGCCTGCCGGTCTCGACCTCGTAGACGAACCCGCGGATCGCGTCCTTCTTCGGGATGAACGGGCTCGCCTCGATGCGGGCGATCGACTGGCGCACGTCCTCCTCGATGTCGCCGAAGGACTCGGCCGCCCACTCGGGCTTGATCCCGGTCTCCTCCTGGATCTGACGGCGGAACTCGTCGTCGGTGAACGTGAGCATCCCGCAGTCGGTGTGGTGGATGAGGATGATCTCCTCGGTCCCGAGCAGCCGCTGCGAGATCGCGAGCGAGCGGATCTCGTCGTCGGTGACGACGCCGCCGGCGTTGCGGATGACGTGCGCGTCGCCCTCCTCGAGGCCGAGCACCCGGGCCGGGTCGAGGCGCGCATCCATGCACGCGACGACCGCGACCTTCTTGCCCGGGGGCAGCGGAAGGTGCCCCTTGTCGAACGAGGCGGCGTAGCGCTCGTTGTTGCTCAGCAGCTCATCGGTGACGGCCATGCAGCAGAACCTCCTGAAACCTGATCGAGAAAAGGAGAATACACTTCGGGTGCCATGTCGACCGCCGCCGTCTTCAGCTTCCCCGCGACCATCAACGAGAAGGCCGCCCGCGTCGTCGCGGGCGTCGTCGCGACCACCGCGCTCGTCGCGCTGCTGACGGGCGCGCACTGGCTCGTCGTCCCGCTCGCCTACGGGTTCTGGGCGCGCGTGCTCACCGGCCCGACGCTCAGCCCGCTCGGGTGCCTCGCCTCCGGGGTCGTCGCGCCGCGGCTCGGCACGCCGCGCTGGGTGCCCGGGCCGCCGAAGCGGTTCGCGCAGGGCATGGGGGCGGCGATGACGACCGCCGCGCTCGTCGCGTGGCTCGCGGGTGCCGGGACCGTCGTCGCGGTCCTGCTGGCGCTGCTCGTCGCCGCCGCGACGCTCGAGTCCGCGTTCGCGTTCTGCCTCGGGTGCAAGATCTTCGCGCTGCTCATGCGCGTCGGCGTCGTGCCGCAGAGCGTGTGCGAGCGCTGCGCCGCCTAGCGATCTGACGGCGGCCGCGGGCCGCGCCGCGTAGGTTCTGTCGCGCGTGGACTGGCAGCTCCTCGGCGAGACCTACCTCACCCTCGTGGTCATCATGGACCCGATCGGGGCGATCCCGGTCTTCATCGCGCTGACCGCGAAGCTCGGCGCGGCCGAGCGCCGGCGGGCGGCCCTGAAGGCGGTCGGGGCGGCGACCGCGCTCGTCGTCGGGTTCGCGCTCGTCGGCCGGTTCGTGCTCGAGTACCTGCACGTCAGCGTCGAGAGCCTCTCGATCGCCGGCGGCCTGCTGCTCCTGCTCGTCGCGCTCGAGATGCTGCGCGGGCTCGACACGCCCGACGCCGAGACGACCGACGTCGCGCTCGTGCCGCTCGCCGTCCCGCTCGTCGCCGGCCCGGGCGCGATCGCCACGGTCATCGTGCTCGTCCAGCAGAACACCGCCGCCGCCGAGCGCCTCGGCGTCGCCGTCGGGATCGCCGGCGCGCTGGCGACGATCGGCATCGCGCTGCTGCTCGCCGAGCTCATCGCCCGCGTGCTGCCGCACGCGCTCATCGACTTCCTCACGCGCGTCTTCGGCCTGCTGCTGTCGGCGATCGGCGTGCAGCTCGTCGTCGACGGGATCCGCGGCCTGGTCTGAGACCGGCGCCGCCAGCTTGAGACCGGAGTGACACTGACGCGGGCCGCGGGCGCACGTAGCGTCGCGTCAGTGAGAGCGTTGGTGTCGCGGACGGTGGTGTCCGACCGGCGGTGAAGGGTCCTCGGCTGGCGGTGAGCTGACTCGTAGCGTCGCTGTCGGCCAGAGTTGGTCTGACTTTCATGCGTTGTGTCGCTCACCGCCGCCGAGGATCGCCGGCGTGACTTGTGTCAAGGATCAGCGGAATTCCTCAGCTTCGATCATGAGAATTCCCCACCCTCTCGCAGTCCGGTGAGGGCGGGCCTGAGGGCGGCGATGGCGTCGCGGTGGCGGCGCATGCGGTAGCTGTCGCCGG